>ERZ773243.3374-NODE-3374-length-11404-cov-3.169618_pt1 | contig 11404 bp, 4 predicted proteins | sample MGYA00580520_ERZ773243 | MGnify/ENA primary metagenome ERZ773243 (study PRJEB29015, sample SAMEA2737747) | human gut metagenome | biome: human gut; feature: human-associated habitat; material: faeces | place: China | collected 2012 ... | reverse complement strand
TTTTATTGCTGACGGATCGGTACCTTTCGCCAGTCCGAGCAGTTCATAGTAATCTCTTTTCATAGACTCACCCTCATATCTTTCCGTTACGTTTGTATCATCTGATCTGCATTACTTTTTACACTATTGTATGCAAAGAAACAGTATCATTCATACTGTTCTATATGTAATATAGCAAAGAGAATAAAAGCCGTCAAGGGAGAATCAAAAAGAATGTTCCGAATTAGACAAAATAAGCGTGGGAATCAACCGAAAAGAACGAGCCGAAAAATTCTGCTGTTGTTATAATAGTATTAAGTCAGAGTGGGTAAGCTCGTGCGTAGACAGAACAAGATTTCAGAACAGGAGGGGATGCGGAGTATGAAGAATCGAAAAAAGCAGTTCCTGAAGATCGGAATTGCAGTATTGGTGATCGCGGTCGCGGGAATTGTTGCCGGGGTTGTCCGATACAGAATTGATAATCGATTCGATTTAACTGTTGGGGGGCATACAATCAGCAAAGATGAATATGTGAACTGCATGAAATCAGTAGAATATGATACAAAAATGCAGATTCAACAGGACTATGATGCCGTTTATGAAGATGGCTTCTGGGAGAAAAAGTATGATGGAAAATACGGCTACGAAATTCTGACGGAAAATACAGTAGAAAAGTTGAAATACGTTCATGCGGTCTATGACCTCGCAAAAGAATGCGGTGATGTATCAGACAGCAGCTATAAGGCTTTGGAAAAACGTTGGAAAGACGAGAATGCAAAGCGGAGTGAGAAAGTTGAAAAAGGTGAGGTAGTCTACGGACTGAAAGAATATACCTTTCAGCTTTATCTTCAATATGAAATGAGTACGCTCAAAGAAAAATACTGCAATGATGATACCCGTGAGGGAATGGAACTGACAGAGGACGAAGTACTGGAATACTACAACAGCCGCGAATGGATCTTTGGGGACAGCGAAGAGAATGCTGATCTGGAGACAGCAAGAATTGCGGTGGAACGTGAGCTGCGTGAAAAGAAATATGATATTATCATCACACAGCGTGAAACTGATTCTCAGGTGGACGGGAACATGGCGGATGTAAACCGGTTTACCTTGAAGAATATAGAATGATGGAAGGAGCAATGTTATGAAGAAGAAATGGATGAGCGGTGCTCTGGCTCTTCTGCTTGCAGGAACAACGGTTGCATCAATGGTGCCGGCAGTTACTGTTAATGCTGAAGGACAGGATACTGCGACAGGAACAACATATTATGTTGATTCCAAAAGTGGAAGTGACAGCAATGACGGAACTTCCGAAAGCAAGGCATTCAAGACACTTGATAAAGTGAATGCCCTTAATCTTGAGCCTGGAGATACAGTTCTCCTGAAAAAGGGATCTGTGTTTGAAGATCAGGCTCTGCAGTTTACAAAAGAAGACAGCGGTACTGCTGAAGCACCGGTTAAGATCTCTACTTATGGAGAGGGAGACAGACCACAGATCAATACAAATGGTCATGGCCAGTGGGATCTGAATTACGGAACACCTCTTGATAACCGGAATCATAAATGGAAAGGTAAGGTATCTTCCAGTATTCTGATCAAAGATACAGAGTACATCGAGATCGAAGGCCTGGAACTGACAAATGACAGAAAAAGTGCAACCGATACCGAAAAAAATAAAGCGTATAATGACGCATACGCAATGGATCGAACCGGTGTTGCCGGAGTTGCAAAGGATAATGGAACAGTAGATCATATCGTATTGAATGATCTTTATATCCATGATGTAACAGGTAACGTTTATAACAAGCATATGACAAATGGAGGTATCTACTTTATCGTAGAAACGCCGACAAATGAAGCAACAACAGGAATTGCAAGATACAACGATGTTCAGATCAAGAACTGCTCTCTTGATAAAGTAAACCGTTGGGGAATTGCAGTTGGATATACCTATCAGTGGAGTCAGTTCACAACAGGTGCATTGTCAGATGCAACAATGGCAAAATATGGTTCCTCCAATGTAGTCATCGAGAACAACTACCTGAACCATGTGGGTGGAGATGCCATCACAACCATGTATCTGGACAGACCGATGGTTCAATACAATGTGTCAGAGAACGCAGCTGAACAGATTAATACAAAAGACTACTCACAGCAACAGCCAAGTCTGGATGCAAATGGAAATGAGACTGGTAAACAGAACGTTGGAGCAGGACGTGTGGCAGCAGGTATCTGGCCATGGAAATGTAAAAATGCGATTTTCCAGTATAACGAATGTTTTGCAACATTAAATGCATCCAATGGTAATGGAGATGGACAGCCTTGGGATGCTGACTATGGCGATGGAACAAACTATCAGTACAACTACAGCCATGGTAATACAGCAAGTACGATCATGTTCTGTGGACCGGAGTCCATCAACAATACATTCCGTTACAACATCAGCCAGAATGAAGATATGGGACCGCTGGATCCTGCTGGAAATACAGGAAATTGTCAGGTTTACAATAATACCTTCTATATTAAAGCGGGACTGAATACAATCTGGCATAGAAGTCATGGAAATGGTGGACCGGTTACAGCAGAAAATAATATTTTCTATTTTGCAGGAAGTACACCGGCAACAGTTTCAAACTGGAATCCGAGCAACAATAAAGTATTTGACAACAACCTGTACTACAATGTATCCAATTACCCAACTGATGCAAATGCAGTAAAGGTATCCGCAGGAACAGCAGTACTTGTTAATGCAGGTTCAGGTCCGGTTGCAGCAGCAGAGGACAAGCAGGCAAGACTGCATGAAGATCCAACAGCTACTACAGTATTTGACGGATACAAACTGGCAGCAAACTCACCGGCAATCAATGCTGGTAAAGTAGTTGTTGACAGAAATGGTTATACGATCGATCACGACTTCTTTGGTCATGCGATCACAGCAGTACCGGAAATCGGAGCAGCAGAAAGTGATGCAGTTACAGCACTTGTACTTCGTTCCAATACATACACAATTTCAGGAACAAATGTAAGTGATCTTCCGAAGAATACAACAGTAGAGCAGTTCCGCAACAACATCATCGTTGATACAGGCGTTACAGTTACTGTAAAAAATGGTGATAAAGTTCTTGGCGATGCAGATATCGTGAAAGGTGGAGCAACCGTCGTTCTTTCTTATGAAGGAATGGAGGATGTAACTTATACAGTAGTTGCAAGTTCTGATAAAGAACTGAAAGATGCTTATTATGAAGTAAAAGGAACAACCATGAGCGTTCCTTATACAGCTAAAAATCCGACAACAGTGAGCGAGATGAGAAAGAATATCACTGTAGCTGATACAGCAACCGTTTCTGTATTAAATGGCGGAACTGAGCTGGCAAATACGGATGCAGTAGCAGAAGGTATGACACTTCGTATCACAGCTGAAGACGGAACAACAAATGATTATACAATCGCTCAGAAGAACACATACAACTGGACTCTTGACTTTGTTAAAGGACAGCAGGGAAATGTATGGTTTGGACAGCAGAAGAACGGAACCGGTGACTGGACAAATATGACAGAATCTGACAGAGACGGATGGCCGAACTGGTGTGTGAATACATATTACGGTCCTGGTATTGATGCTTCACAGGGTACAACTTCAACAACAGATACAAGCGTTCACGGACTGCTTTCCGCACCGCCGAACAGCGATATCTCAACAGCAATGGCATTCAGAGCACCGAAGAACGGTACAGTATCCTTCAATGTAAAAGATGATGAGCCATACCTTCGTCAGAATGGAAATTCAGGCGGAACAGTTACATTAAGCCTTCTTGTTAATGATACAGTAAAGCAGAGTGTAACACTTCAGACCAGCCGTGAGAAAGCAACAGACTGGGCAAACTTTGATGCAATCGAAGTAAATGCGGGAGATGTGATCCGTGTAGTAACAAAGAGCAACAGCAATCCAAGCAAGCCGTCTGTTCATGTTACTCCGATTATCACCTACCTCGATACAGCAGTAGCTGATACAGAAGCACCGGATGCTCCGACAGCAGTAAGAACAGCAGATGTTACAGAGACAACAGCAAAAGTTGCATGGGCAGAAGCAAGCGATAATGTTGGCGTAGTTGGATACAATGTATATGTAAATGATACAAAGGTGAATGCAGAACTTGTAACAGCCACAGAGTATGACCTGACAGGTCTTACAGCAGCTACAGAGTACAGTGTAAAAGTTACAGCAGTAGATGCAGCAGGAAATGTATCTGAGAAATCAGAGGCAGCTACATTTACAACAGCAAAGGCAGCCGATACAGAAGCTCCGAGCGTTCCTGCAGACGTAAAAGCATCTGATGTTACAAAGACAGGTGCAACTGTTACATGGACAGCTTCTACAGATAATGAAGGAGTTGCCGGATACAATGTATATGTAAACGGAACTCAGGTCAATGATACACTGGTAGCAACAACAGAATATGTACTGACAGGTCTTACAGAAGGAACAGAGTACACAGTAGAGGTAGAAGCTGTTGATACAAATAACAATGTATCCGCAAAGGCAGCAGCTACATTTACAACAAAGAAAGATGCTGTAAATCCTGATCCGACAGTAGTTGATAAGACAGAACTCAAGGCAACTACAGCAAAGGCAGATGCAGCACTTGCAGCAACAGACAAGTACACAGCAGAATCACTGAAAGCCCTGCAGGCAGTTTACGATCAGTACGCATCCGTTCTGAATGACGAAAATGCAACGCAGGCTCAGGTTGACGAAGCAAATAAAGCCATCGCAAAAGCCCTCAATGCTCTTGTAGAAAAGAAGACAGATGACGGAAAGAAAGACGACGGCAACAAGGGTGACAATAAGAAGGATGATACAAAGGTTGACGACAACAAGAACAACAATTCTTCTAATACATCCAAGTCTGACAATAAGACTACAACAAAGGTAGACAATACTAAGAAAGCAGCTAAGACAGGCGATACAACAAACGTGGCAGTTTGGGCATTCGCACTGGCAGCATCCGCAGCGGCAGCAGGCGTTGTAGTAAAGCGTAAAAAAGAGAACTAAAAGTTTCTCGGTTTTGCAAATCTGAAACTCAGAAAAAAAGCGGGGAGGGGAGTTATGAAAAATGCTGATCTCCTCCGCTTTGATAACATAATGGGAGGAAAGAAATGAAGAAAAAGACCCTTTCAATGGTTATGGGACTTATTCTCGGAGTGACAACTGTATTTGGTTCCATCGGGACTACAGCAGTAACGGTATCTGCAGCTTCCGGTGAAGTGACAGACGCTGACTGTGCAGACAATAATACAGATGCACCGGCTGCTGATAAAGTTGTACCGGATGCCAACCAGTACAAGTATCAGAAAGATGAACTTGCAGCATTCTGTCACTTCGGACCAAATACCTTCAATGAGGTAGAGTGGGGCGAACATTACGGAGACAGATCACCGGCAGATATCTTTACCCTGTCAAATGATTTTGATGCAGATACACTGGTAAGTACTCTGAAAAATGCAGGGTTCAAGAAAATTATTGTAACTGCAAAGCATCATGATGGTTTCTGTATCTGGAACAGTGCCTATACAGATTACTGTGTAAAGAATACAAATTATAAGAATGGTGAAGGAGATGTCCTTGCTGAAATCTCCGCAGCCTGCACAAAGTATGGTCTGGACATGGGACTCTATCTGTCACCATGGGATATCCATGAACCATCTTACGGATATTATGATGCAAATAGAAATCCAACAACAAAAGAGAATGATGTGCTTGACTACAATGATTACTACAATAATCAGTTAACAGAAATTCTCAGCAATGACAAGTACGGTAACAACGGACATTTCGTAGAAGTATGGATGGACGGAGCAAAGGGAAGTGGTGCGAATGCACAGGAATACGACTTCACAAGATGGTTCAATACCATTCAGAAATACGAAGGAAAAGCAGCTAACTATGATGCAGACTGTATGCTGTTCGGAGCTGGTGCCTATACAACAGTTCGCTGGATCGGAAATGAAGATGGTGTAGCTCATGAAAATACCTGGTCAAAATCAAACGTAAATGTTAATGCAAATACGATTGACAGCAACGGAAGCACACCGTATACAAAGGGATACGAGAATGGTAACAAATGGACTGTACCGGAGTGTGACGGACGTATCACATCCGGATGGTTCTGGGGAACAAATAAGTGTACTCCGAAGACGATTTCTCAGCTTGCAACAATGTATTTTGATTCAGTAGGACATAACGGAACCATGCTTCTGAATGTGCCTCCGAACAATCAGGGTACAGTAGACCAGGCAATTCTGGACAGAGTAACTGAATTTGGAAATAATGTAGAAGAAACATTCCGCACAAACCTTGCGAAAGCAACAGGAACAACGATCACAGCATCCAATGTCCGTGGAAATGATGTTGATTTCAAACCGGGCAATGTAGTAGATGGTGATGATGCAACATACTGGACAACAGATGACGGCACAAAGAGCGGAAGTCTGACGATCAAATGGGATACTGCAAAGAAATTTGATGTAGTTTCTATTGAAGAGGCAATCCAGAAAGGACAGCACATTAACAGCTATACAGTTGAGTATAAGACATCCGACAGTGCAAACTGGCAGACACTCAAGACCGGTGTTACGATCGGAGCAAAGAGACTGATCAGAACATCTCCTGTATCAGCAACCCAGGTAAGAATCACTGTAGGAACATCTGAAGGAAAAGTTCCGATGTTAAGTGAAGTGGGTGTATACAAGGCAAGTGAAGGATTCCAGTTAGCAGGTTCCGCACCGGAAGGAATGGAGACAACAAGTGTCAATGATACAACGAAGTTTACATTCAGCTCCACAGGATGGAATCCGCAGACAGGAAGCTCCTATATCAATGGTCAGAATACATGGTCCAATAAGGCAAATGCAGAATTTACTTATACATTTGATGGAACAAAAGTATATCTGATGGGAACAAAAGACCCGGGACATGGTTCTGCTGATGTCTATATTGATGGACAACTGGTAGAGACGATCAATACAAATGCAACAAGCAGATCCACAGGAACAAAGATTTTTGAATCTGCAGATCTGACAGACGGTCATCATACACTGAGAGTTGTTGCAAAGACAAGTGCAGCGATCGGTGTAGAAGCAGCTTACGTGATCAATAATGGTGGCGTAGGAATGATCGAACTTGAAAATTCTGCTTACACAATGAACGAAGAATCCACACTGGATGTCAAAGTAAAGCGTGTCGGCGGAACAAAGGGAACGATCACAGCAAAGATTCAGCCAAATCCAGGAAGTGCAATCCAGGATGACTTCAATACAGAGCTTGCACCAACAGTAACACTGAATGATGGAGAATCAGAAGTAACTGTTCAGAAAGCAGCAGAAACAAGTCGTAATACCAATACGACTGGTGACCGTGTATTCTCAATCGAACTGACAGAGAAAACACCGGAAAACGCAATTATCGGTTTCAACAGTTCTGCAAGGATCACGATCAAAGATGCAGATGCAATCAACAGTGAGAAACTTCAGACGCTGGTTAATCAGTCAGCAGAACTGAAAGAAAATCTGTATTCAGGCGGCTGGGATACATTTGCAGCAGCACTGAAAGCAGCACAGGAAGCACTGGCAAATGAGAGTGCAACAGATGCAACGATCAGAAATGCATATACAGCACTTGAAACTGCAAAGAATGCTCTTGTAGCACGTACAAAATATACAACAGATGACAGATTCCAGTTCCCATGGAAGACAGGAACAAGTGCAACCCTGGAAGCAGAGTTTGCTACAACCATTACAGAAGCCTGCGGAGCAACTCAGTGGAGATGTGAAATTGGAACAGGTGACTGGGCAAGTAACGGTAAGTTTATCAATTCATTGAATAAAACAAATACAGGTACAGATAAAGTTGAGTATGCATACAATGCAAAAAAACCAGGTACATATCACGTGGTTGCAACTTATCGTAGTGGAGACACCAATAATGGAAATAAACTTGCATGGTCAGAAGCAAACAATAAGATTACGGCAGGAAATATAACAACTCCACATACAAAAGTAAATAATGTGCTTTCTGTTGGTACAGTTGAGTTTGATATTGTTGTAACAGAAGCAGGAGAAGGAACTCTGATCCTTCAGCCGGTAGACAACAGCGGTGCACCGCAGCTTGATAAACTTGAAATTACACCAAAGAACGTTGCAGTTGAGTCTTATGATATCACAGCAACAGCAGGTGAAGGCGGTACGATCACAGCAGAAGGTCTTGCAGACGGCAAGGTATCTGTTACAGAAGGTGAAAGTGCAACATTCACGATCACGGCAAATGATGGATATGAAGTCAGCGATGTTAAAGTTGACGGAACATCCGTAGGAAAGAGAACTTCCTATACATTTGAAAATGTAACTGCAGCTCATACAATTGAGGCAACATTTGCATTTACAAATTATACAGCAGCAAATCCATTTGAATTCCCGACAACAAAGGGAACAACAAAGACTCTGGAGGCAGAGTACGCAACAGAACTGATCAACAGCAATGATTCCGATTCTGATCCGAGCTGGCCGCTTAGTCTTGCAGATGGCGACTGGGCAAGCAATGGAAAATTCCTGAACTGTATGGCATACAAAGATTATGCAAAATATGCATATGTTGCAACAGTTCCGGGAACATACACTGTAACGGGTACCTACCGTGCCGGAGCAGCAAACAAACTTGCATTCTCAGAAGAAAATGGAAAGATCACAGCTACTCAGGTTGACTGCCCGTCAACAAGTGAGAACAGTTCACTGACAGTAAAGACATTTACTCTTACGATCGAAGTAACAGAAGCCGGAGCAGGAACACTTGTTCTTACAGCACCGGATACAAGTAAAGGTCCACAGCTCGACAAACTTGCTATTGTACTTACAAAGACAGCAGACGAAGCTGACCTTACAGAACTTCAGACAGCGATCACAAATGCAGAGGCAATCCTCAATGCAGCAGATAAAGATAAATATTCTGCAGCGGCACTTGTAGAGCTTCAGGAACTTGTAAATGCAGGAAAGCAGTTGACAACAGCAAGCTCTCAGACAGATGTAGATGCGAAGAAAGCTGAGATCACAGCAAAGATTGCTGACATCCAGACTCAGTTCACAATTACAGCAACAGCAGGTAATGGTGGAAAGATCGCACCGACAGGAGCAACAAAGGTTTACAAAGGAACATCCAAAGCATTCACGATCACACCGAATGACGGATATCATGTAGACAGCCTTACAGTAGATGGAACTGCAGTTGACGTTGTAACAGAATATACATTCTCAGACGTAACAACAAACCATACGATTGCAGTAACATTTGCAAAAGATGCAATGACAATTGCAAAGGAAAATCTGCTTGCAGCAATCAATACAGCAAATGAGAGGCTCGCACAGACAGACGCTTATACACCGGCTTCTCTGGAAGCACTTCAGAATGCTGTAGATGAAGCTCAGACAGTTTACGACAAAGCAGATGCAACTCAGACAGAAGTTGACAATGCGAAAGCAAATGTAGAAGCTAAGATTGCAGCACTGAAAGAGAAGGCAGACAAATCTGCACTGAGACTTGCGGTGACAGCAGCAGAGGGTGAAGCAGCTCTGACAGACAAGTATACAGAAGAATCTATCGCAGCTCTTCAGACAGCCATCAATGAAGCAAATGCAGTTCTGGCTGATGACAACGCAACTCAGGCGGATGTAGATGCACAGGTTGAAGCTGTAAATGCAGCAAAAGCAGCCCTTGTTGAGAAGAAAGCACCAGTTGTAATAGAGGAGCTTGAAAAGGCGGTTGCAGACGCAACAGAAGTTGTCGGAGCAACAGACAAGTATACAGCCGCATCACTTGCAGCCCTTCAGTCAGCAATTGATGCAGCCAATGCAGTTCTTCAGGATCCAGATGCAACTCAGGACGAGATCGATGCAGCAGTACAGGCTGTAAAAGAAGCAAAAGCAGCCCTGAAAGCAAAAGATGATAATAAGAAGGACGACAGCAATAAGGGTGATGACAAGAAAGACGATAATAACGGATCCGATAATAATGGCGGAAATAACAACGGCAATGCGAATAACGGATCAAATAATAATGGTTCTTTCAACAATGGATCATCCAATAACGGTACTGCAAATGGTACATCAAATGTAGCGAAAGCAGCCAAGACTGGTGATACATCAAATGTAGCAGGAATGGCAATGCTTTGCCTGGCAGCAGGACTTGTTGTAGTAATGGCAAAGAGAAGAAGAACAAACTAATCTGAAGTGAGTTCCGAATTTTCAATGCAATAAAAGAATAAAAAATTCCTTCCGGGGGTTTCCTGGAAGGAATTTTTTTGTGGTTTTTATTTCAAAATCGCTTTTCTGTAATGGGATGGTGTTGCATTGATTACATTCATAAAGACCTTAGAATAATGCTGGGAATCTTTGAATCCGACCTGCAGAGCAATCTCTGTCAGTGTCAGACTTGTATTCTGCATTAATTCAATGGAACGGTTGATCCGGTAAATGTTAATGTAATTAGAAAGGGTTACCCCCATATAATTCTTGAAGATCTTACTCAGATAGCGGACAGAGATATGCAGCTGTAAGGCGATATCCTCCTGACGGATCTTTTGGGTAAAATGTTCCTGAACGTAATTCAGAGTATAAGCCACGTAACTGTTCTGAAGCTGTGGTTCGGAAAATTCACGCTCTGTTTCTGTGTGGTCAAGGATATACAACATCAGGTTCATCAGTGCAACGTTAATATTTGCAGCAGAGAAGAGACTGTTGGATGAAGCATAGAGCGTAATGAGCTTCTGAAGATGTTCATTGATGACCGGATCCGATTCCATTCGGTAATAGAATTGGGCAGAAAAGAGGATCGCGTGCATCAGAGTGATAGGAAAAACTCCCTCATCTTCAAGAACAATCGTGGAAAACATCTCAGGATTAAAGTGAATATGCTGAAATTCACAGTCCGATGTATCATTCAGATAGAAAGAATGGATCACATCCGGGAGCAGCATGATAAACTCACCCTCTGTACAGTGGATGGTTTCCGACTGGATATCCATATAACATTCACCGGAAAGAATCCGATAAATCTCAATATTTGTATGTAAGTGCCGGGCAAAACTATAACCGGCTTTACGATATTCAACAACAGCACCGGACAGAATGGAATCGGACAATGTCATTAATCCAGGTACTTCGTGTTTCTGAATCTTAGTTTCCTCAGAAGGAGGAGTGGAATGTTTATTTATTGACTGAACGGTAGTTTTTTTCTTCATGTGTAAAAAAAGCCTCCATAATATAAGCACAAATAATAATCATTAATGTGTATTATAACAGAAATAAAGAAAAAATGTACCGAAAAATAGAAAAAGTGTGAATAATTTTTTAAAAAATATAAATAAAATGTGAATCCGAG
>ERZ773243.3361-NODE-3361-length-11452-cov-2.685180_pt1 | contig 11452 bp, 10 predicted proteins | sample MGYA00580520_ERZ773243 | MGnify/ENA primary metagenome ERZ773243 (study PRJEB29015, sample SAMEA2737747) | human gut metagenome | biome: human gut; feature: human-associated habitat; material: faeces | place: China | collected 2012 ... | reverse complement strand
AAAAAAAGAGCGGCGCGTGGAAACGCGCCGCTCGGATTCAAAATGCGAAAACGTCAGCTTTCCTTCGGGTCGTCCTGACTTTCCGTGCCGCGGTTGATGCGCACGATGGGAGGCGCTACGGCCAGGGTTTCCTCCTTGATGCCCCACATCTCGACGAGCTCTTCCTGCGTGGGGATGTGTCCCTGCGGGTTTTTGCGGCGGACCGCCAGCGAGAGACGCACGATCTTTTCCACCACGTCGAGCGGCATGCAGTTGAGGTCGGTGAATTCGGCGCAGCAACGCTCCGTATTGATCGTCTTGAACTTGTCCTTGAGTTCTTCGATGACGGAGCGTTCCGCGGCATAGAGGCGAAGCGACTTTTCCAGGGATTCGACGGCGAAGATGGGCGCGCCGTCGAGCTCGTAAAAAGCGATGCCGAAACGCATGCTTTCACGCACGCCGCGGGCGGAACGACGGATCATGCTGCAGACGCGGGCCATGGCGACTCGGCGCTCGTTGGGCAGGCTTTGCAGATAACCGCCAACAGTGGTAGGAACCATTCCGATCTCTCCAACGGTAAAGTAAGACCATCAATTTTACCAAATTTGACGAGTCCACTCCGAACGTACGGTCGAAGAGAGATCAGCGGTAGACGATGAACCGCGCCGAGAAGGGAACGCGAAGCGTGGTGTCCCGCTGCGACGCCGAACAGGACGTCAGAGGCATGCCGCCCGTCGTACGGATTCGGGTGAGGTAGCGTACGCCTCGCAGAGCGCCCGAGGCGGCGCTTCGGTCCACAAGGTAGCGTACGTCGCCTGCGTTGCGGCCCGTGGCTGCGGAGAGACTCTTCTCTACGTGCGCGGCGACGGAGGAGCCGTCCCGGTGAGTGAGCGTGAGGTTCCCCGAAAGCGTGGCGACGGTTTCGCGATGCTCGTTCGCAAGCGTTCCGCTCTGCGAGACGAAGCGCCAGAAGAAGCCCTTATCGTCATAGTCGCAGCGGAAGGTCATTTTTCCTTCGAGCTGCCAGCTGTAGACGGCGACGCTTGCGTCGAACGGATCCGATTTCATCGGCAGAAGGCTACAGCCGCCGAGGGCGAGGGCAAGTGCGAGCGGAAAAAGGCGACGCATGGGATGCTCCGAAAGAGGGAGGGATAGGCCTAACAGTCTACTTGGAAAAGGTGAGAGACACGAGGGCAAATTTTCGAGATACTTGATAAAGTTTGCATACTTTTCCATAAGAACAGGACCCGACTCCTTCCCCGTGCTCCACGAAGGGGAGGACGACGGTTTTTCATTGACTCTAAGGAGATCGCAGTGTTTCAAATTCGAATTCACGGTCGCGGGGGCCAGGGAGTGGTCACTGCGGCGGAAATGCTTGCTCTCGCGGGCTTCATGGAGGGCCACATGGCGCAGGCGTTTCCGAGCTTCGGATCGGAACGAACCGGAGCGCCCGTGGTGGCTTTTGCCCGCCTCTCGTCTCAGGAAATCCGACTGCGGGAACCGGTGCTCGAACCCGACGTCGTTCTGATTCAGGACCGCACGCTGCTCGACAGCGTGGATGTGTTCGGCGGACTTAAAGCCGAAGGCTACGTTCTCATCAATTCCTCCCAATCCGTGGAGGCGCTCGGTCTTGAGGATCTCGCCGGCCGCCTTCCCGCGGGGCACGTCCTCACCGTCCCCGCCACGCGCTATGCGCTTGAAAAGATCGGTCGTCCCCTGCCCGGCGCCGGGATGTTGGCGGGCTTCGCCGCCATGACCGGCATGATGAAGCTCGAAAGCGTGCAGGCGGCTTACAACGAAAAGTTCTCCGGCCGAGTGGCGCAGGCCAATGCGGAAGTGGCCGCACTTGCCTACGAATCGATCATCCGTCAATTGGGAGGAGAGCATGCTTAAACAGCTTGAGGGCAGCCAGGGCGTCGCGCAGGCCGTGGCATTGTGTCGTCCGGACGTCGTCTGCGCCTATCCGATTTCGCCGCAGACGCACATCGTGGAAAATCTGGGGCTTCTCTGCCGCAAGGGTGTTCTGCAGAATTGCGAGTACATCAACGTCGAAAGTGAATTTGCGGCGATGTCGGTCGCAATCGGCGCCTCCGTCGCGGGCGGACGCGCTTACACGGCAACGGCGAGCCAGGGGCTTCTCTTTATGGTCGAGGCCGTCTACAACGCGGGCGGTCTCGGTTTGCCGATCGTCATGACGGTCGCCAACCGCGCCATCGGTGCGCCCATCAACATCTGGAACGATCACTCCGACTCGATGAGTCAACGCGACAGCGGGTGGCTACAACTCTTTGCGGAAACCAATCAGGAGGCCGTGGACCTGCATATCCAAGCCTTCCGCATCGCCGAGGAACTCTCCCTGCCCGTGATGGTCTGCATGGACGGCTTCGTTCTGACGCACGCCTTCGAACGGATGGACATTCCCGAACAGGCGGAGGTGGACGCGTTCCTGCCGCCCTACGCACCGCGTCAGCAGCTTGACCCAGCCAATCCCTATTCGATCGGCGCGATGGTCGGTCCCGAGGCCTTCACCGAGGTTCGCTATCTTGCCCACCGCAAGATGTGCGAGGCGGTCGGCACGGTCGAGCGCGTCGCCAAGGAATTTCGCGAGCGCTTCGGGCGCGAGTCGGGCGGGCTTTTCTCGAGCTATCGCATGGACGACGCCGAAGTGGCGGTGTTCGCCATGGGGTCGCTCCTCGGGACGATCAAGGACACGGTCGACGAAATGCGTGAACAGGGCGTCAAGATCGGCGTCGTGGGCCTGAAGTGCTATCGCCCCTTCCCGTTTGAGGCGGTGAGAAAGGCGCTTGCGAACGTTCGTGCGGTCGTCGTGATCGAACGCATGGTGAGCGCGGGCTGCGGCGGTGCTCTGGAGCTTGACGTCATGCGGGCCCTTCGCGGCCTCGATGTAACGCAGCACTCCGTCATCGCGGGGCTCGGCGGCCGGGCCGTGACGAAGGCGTCTCTGCACAAGGTTTTTGACGAAGCCGTGAACGGGAAGCTCCCGACCGAAACCTATTTCCTGGATCTCGATGTCGAACTCGTGGAGCGTCAGCTTGAACGCGAAGCGAAGGCGCGACACACCGGCCCTCTGCCCGAGGCGCTCAATCGGGACGTGAATGACCGCAAGCTCGCGCGCGGCGAGGAGATTTGAGAATGTCGGAAAATCTGATTCATTTCTACCAGACGGGCACCTATACCGTCGGCAACCGTCTGTTGTCGCCCGAGGAACGTTCGGGGCAGGCGATGATGGACCGAAACAATTCGCTCACTTCCGGGCACCGGGCCTGTCAGGGATGCGGCGAGGCGCTCGGCGCCCGCTACGCTGTGGACGCTGCCGTGCGCGCCACGGGCGGCAATGTTGCGGTCTGCAACGCGACGGGCTGTCTTGAAGTCTTTTCGACGCCCTATCCCGAAACGAGCTGGCGACTTCCCTGGTTCCACTCGCTTTTCGGCAATACCGCCGCGGTCGCGACCGGGATGGCGGCGGCCTTCCGCATGCGCGCCCGCCGCGCGGGCAAGGAGGCCGAGGCCACGCGCGTCATCGCCATGGGCGGTGACGGCGGCACGACCGACATCGGTTTCGGGTGCCTTTCGGGCATGTTCGAGCGCAACGACGATGTGCTCTACATCTGCTACGACAACGAGGCCTACATGAATACGGGCGTTCAGCGTTCGTCTGCGACGCCGCCCGCCGCCCGCACTGCCACGACGCAGATCGCCGGCGACGAGCCCGGCAATCAGTGGGGACAGGGCAAGGACGTTCCCCTGATCGCGATGGCCCACGGCATCCCGTACGTCGCCACCGCGACGGTGGCGGACCTGCGCGATCTCGAGCGCAAGGTCACGAAGGCCATGTCGATGCACGGAGCCCGATACATTCACATTTTGGTTCCCTGCCCGCTCGGCTGGGGCGCCGCCTCCGGACAGACGATCCATCTCGCGCGCCTTGCGCAGCAGACGGGACTTTTCCCCGTCTTCGAGGCCGAGTACGGAGAGGTGACGCACGTCAGTCACATTCGCCGTCAGGAACCCGTGGAGAGCTACCTGAAGCTCCAGAAGCGCTTTGCGCATCTTTTCGGCAAGAAGGCCGATCCCGAGGTGCTCGCCCGCATTCAGGCCATGGCCGACCGGAACATCGAAAAATTCGGACTTCTGGCCGAAGAGGACGAGGAAATGATCCCCGTCGCCATTCAGGCCGACGAACGTTCGCACAAGATCTAAAGGGAAGTGACATCGTGACCAAACCTTTTGCTATTACTTTGGACGTCGGTTCGTCCCTGGCGAACCGCACCGGATCGTGGCGTACGGTCAAGCCCGTCTACGTGAACCGTCTGCCGCCTTGCAACGCCAAGTGCCCCGCGGGGGAACAGTGCCAGGCGTGGCTCTTTCACGCCGAAAGCGGCGACTACCGCGGCGCCTGGGAAAAGATCACGGAAGACAATCCCTTCCCCGCCTGCATGGGCCGCGTCTGTTACCACACCTGTGAATCCGCCTGCAACCGCGGAGAACTCGACGAGAGCGTCGGCATCAACGCGGTCGAACGCTTCCTGGGCGACCATGCGCTGGAAAAGGGGTGGGCCTTTGAAAAGCCCGCGAAGAAGACCGGCAAGCGCGTCCTCGTCGTCGGTTCGGGTCCGGCGGGCCTTTCCGCGGCGTACCACCTCGCCCGCATGGGGCACGACGTGCACGTCGTGGACTCGTCCGCACAGGCGGGCGGCATGATGCGCTACGGCATTCCGAAGTACCGTCTGCCGCGCGAAATCCTCGACCGTGAAATCGCTCGCATCGAAGCGCTCGGCGTGGAGATCGAAACGGGCCGCGAAGTGAAGAACCTCGCCGAAGAGATGGAAAAGGGCCGCTACGACGCCGTTTTCCTCGGGGTCGGCGCGAGTCTCGCCCGACGCGCCTACATCCCGACGGGGGACGCCGCGCACGTGTTGGACGCCGTATCGGTTCTGCGGAGCATGGAAGGGGAGGAACCCGCCATGCTCGGACGCCGCGTGGTCGTCTACGGCGGCGGCAACACGGCCGTCGACGTGGCGCGTTCCGTGCGCCGCATGGGGGCGGAACCCATCATGGTGTACCGTCGCACGCGCGACAAGGCGCCGGCGCACGAGTTTGAAATCGAGGAGGCGCTCGAAGAAGGCGTGTCGATGAAGTGGCTCTCGACCATTGCCGGGGCCGACGCCGGGGAAATCCGCATCGAAAAGATGCGCCTGGACGAAAACGGCTATCCCCAGCCCACGGGCGAATACGAAACGATCGCCGCCGACAGCGTGGTGCTCGCCCTCGGACAGGAAACCAATCTCTCCTTCCTCGAAGGGATGGACGGTCTGAAGATGGACCGCGGTGAAGTCGTGGTGGACGCGCACATGATGACGAGCCGGCCCGGCGTTTTCGCGGGCGGCGACATGGTTCCGGGTGAGCGCAACGTCACGGTCGCGATCGGTCACGGCAAACGCGCCGCCCGCGCCATGGACGCCTGGCTGCGGGGGGAAGCTCCGGTGGAAGAAAAGCCCGCCGCCCCCGCCACGTTCGCCCGTCTCAACACGTGGTACTACGCCGACGCGCCCAAGCAGATCCGTCCGCACCTCGACATGATCCGCCGTCAGACCACGTTCGACGAGGTTCTGCAGGGGCTCTCCGAAGAGAACGCCCTTTTTGAGGCGCGTCGCTGCATGTCTTGCGGCAACTGCTTTGAGTGCGACAACTGCTACGGGGTCTGTCCCGACAATGCGGTGATCAAACTCGGTCCCGGCAAAAAGTTCGCCATCAACTACGACTACTGCAAGGGCTGCGGCATCTGTGCGCAGGAATGCCCGTGCGGTGCCATCGACATGGTGAGCGAAGACATCTGAGGACGCTCGGCGCACAACGAAAACCCGCCTGCGGAGCCGAAAGGTTTTCCGGGCGGGTTTTTCGTTTGTCGTCGGACCGGATCACAGGTTCGGAGGCTCGATCGGCACGTCGTCCCGGCTTGTGAGGATGGCGAGAGCTAGATGAAGAGAGAGCGCCAGGGCGAGGAGAAGCAGGGCGGCGGCGAGAAAATAGGGAAGCCCCGCCGCAAGGCTCGCGGGGTCGTGTCCGGCCGTATAGAGAAGAAGGGGCGTTCCGAAGAGGGGGCTGATGCCGCGCGCAAAGCTGTTGAGGCTGTTGAGGCCGCCCATCGTGGCACCCTGATCGTCGGCTTTGGCGATCTTGCTCACGCTCGCCTGCAGGACGGGCCCCGCCACGCCGACGACGGCGGAAAGACACAGGAAGGCGGTGCCGCAAAGGGGATTTTTCGTGAGCGCGACGCAAAGGAGCGAGGCGAGACCGATGAGGACGAGAGTGGGCGAGAAATGCCGAAGCAGTCCGGGCAGAAGAAGGGCCTGCGTGATCGTGATGGCGGCGCCGAGCGCAAAGATCGAGAGCCCGATCTCCATGGGGGACCACGCGTAGCGAAATTCCGCGTAGAGCGACCAGGTGACCTGCACTATGCTCTGGCTCAAGAGAACGAGAAAGAGAATCCCGAGAAGATTGGGAACGCCCGCGTGCGAGAGAAGCCGCTTGAGGGCGGGAAGCGGGCTGGCCGCATGAACCGCCGTCTTGCGGCGTTCTATGGGAAGGCTCTCCGGAACGAGGAGAAGACCATAGAGGAAGTTGCCCGCGCAGACGGCAAACGCCGTGAAGAAGGGAAGACGTTCCGAGAGATCGCCGAGAACGCCCCCCAACGCGGGGCCCAGGATGTAGGCGAGACCGAAGACGGCGCCGATGCGTCCGAAGGATTTGGCTCTCTCCGACACGGGGGTGATGTCGGCGATGTAGGCCTGCGCCACCACGACGTTTGCGCTCAGGGCGCCTCCGAGAATGCGGGAAATCAGAATGGCCGCGGGGGACGTCGTCAGCGCCGGCACGAGCGACATGACGCCGAGCCCGAGGATGCCCGAAAGAAGAAGCGGACGCCGCCCGAAACGGTCCGAGAGAGCTCCGAGAATCGGTGCGCAGAGAAACTGCGTCAGACCGTAGCCCACCATCACCGCGCCGTACCAAAAGGCCTGTTCCTCACGGCTCACCGTGAGCACGCCCAAAAGGCGCGGCAGCACCGGAATGATCAATCCGATGCAGAGTGCATCAAGGAAGACGCACAGAAGAACAAAAAACAGGGCGGGGCGGCGGGACATACGACAATTGAGAGCAAGGTGGATCAATCATAACGATTTAAGAAGCAAAAAGCCTTACGGCGGGATCCGAGACAATGAGCGTATCCGTTTTGTCGAAACACAAAGAGAGGACGCTCGTTTGCAAGAAATGGCTTATGCGCGAAAGCCTTTCCGTTTTTCTTTGCTAAGGTAGTCCAAAAACCCTCCGGGCTCACCACCCGAATTACAGCCATTCCCTCAGTGGAGACAAAAAATGAAAGGTGTTTTCAAGTTTGCGATGCCGTTTCTGCAGGCATCGCTGGTCAAGCAAATTCTTGTCGGCCTGGTACTGGGCATCGGTCTCGGTCTGGCGGCGCCCGAAGCGGCGCAAAAAGCCGGTTTTCTGGGCACCATCTTCGTGACGGCCCTGAAGGGGGTCGCCCCCGTGCTCGTCTTCGTGTTGGTGATGAGCTCCATCGCGAATCAGCAGGCGGGCGGCGCGCTACACATCAAACCCATTCTCTCGCTCTACGCGGCGAGCACCTTCCTTGCCGCCGCCTTCGCCGTGGTCGCAAGCTTCGCGTGGCCGACCACCATCGAACTCGTCGTCAATGAAAACAACGTGTCCGCACCGGGCGGCATCGGCGAGGTTCTGGGCAATCTGATTCTCAACGTGGTCGACAACCCCGTTCACGCCGTCTCCAACGGGAACTACATCGGCATTCTCGCCTGGGCCATCGCCATGGGTGTCGTGTTGCGCAGGGGCACCGAGTCGACGCGCGAAGTGCTCACGGACGTCACGAAGGGCGTGGAATTCATTGTTCGACTCGTGATCCGGTTCGCTCCCGTCGGCATTTTCGGGCTCGTCGCCAATACGCTCGCCACTTCCGGCATTTCTGTGTTGGCGGGCTATGCGCAGCTGCTTGCCGTTCTGCTCGGCACGATGTTCTTCGTGGCGCTCGTCGTCAATCCCCTGCTCGTTTGGTTCTGCACGCGTGAAAATCCCTACCCCGTCACGCTCATGACCCTTCGCGAATCGGGCATCCCCGCTTTCTTCACGCGTTCGTCCGCCGCGAACATTCCCGTCAATCTGGAAATTTGCCGGCGACTGAACCTTCCCGAATCAACCTACGCGGTTTCGATTCCGGTCGGCGCCACGGTCAACATGGGCGGTGCCGCCATCACGATCACCGTGTTGACGCTTTCGGCGGCCTTCTCGCTAGGCGTTCCCGTGGACATTCCGACGGCGATCTTCCTCTCTTTTGTTGCGTCGATCTGTGCGGCGGGCGCCTCGGGTGTCCCGGGCGGCTCTCTTATGCTGATTCCGCTTGCGGCCGGTCTTTTCGGCATTGATCAATCGGTCGCGATGCAGGTCGTGGCGGTGGGCTTCATCATCGGCGTGCTGCAGGACTCCTGTGAAACGGCGCTGAATTCTTCAACGGATGCGCTCTTTACGATCGCCGCGTGCAAACGGGCCGAACGACTCCATGAACCGATGAATTGATGTGATCGGTCACTTCGAAAAAATCTAAAAGTTTTCGAGGAAATTCAGGCGGCGCTTCTCTACGGAGAACGCCGCCTTTTCCGTTGGGTGCCTCAACGGTTCGGGCGGCGAGATCTGTACAATGGAAACTTTCCGTTCCCTGTCTCACGTTCCACTCATGCAACGATTCCGCACGCCCGAAGAAGTTTTGCTGCAGGTATTCGGCCACCGTTCCTTCCGGCCGTACCAGCGCCGGGCCATCGACGAATTGCTTGCGGGGCGCGACGTCATGGTTCTGGCGGCGACCGGAGGCGGAAAGAGTCTCTGCTATCAAGTGCCCGCCCTTTTGCGTGACGGCCTGACGGTCGTGATCAGTCCCCTCGTCGCTCTGATGCAGGATCAGGTGCGCGCCCTGCAGGCGCGCGGCGTGCACGCGGCCTGTCTTCATGCGCAAACCTCCTCGGACGAGATGTGGGAGATCCGCGGACAAATCGATGCGGACGAACTCGATCTTCTCTACCTGACGCCCGAACGTGTCCTTCGGACGGGACTGCCGCCGCGAACGTCCCTCATCGCCGTGGATGAGGCGCACTGCGTGTCGCTCTGGGGACATCAGTTCCGCCCCGACTACGGAAAGCTCGGGGAACTTCGCAGCCGACGTCCCGACGTGCCGCTCATTGCGCTTACCGCCACGGCGAGTTGCGAAGCGCAGGAGGACATGATCCGGGTGCTGCATCTGCGCGGTCCCGTCATTCGGACGACGTTTTATCGTCCGAACCTGCGCTATGACATCCAGGATCGTGCGGATGAGGAGGAGGCGCTCTTTTCTTTTCTGGCTTCCCGACACCGCGCAGACAGCGGAGTGGTGTACTGCCAGACCCGCAGGCAGTGCGAAGAGGTGACGGCCTTCCTGCGCGGACGGGGGCTTTCCGCCTACCGCTACCACAGTCAGGTGGACATGCTCGAGCGGGAACGAAGCGCCTCGGCTTTTCTGAACGGGGAGGGCGTGATCATGGTGGCGACCAACGCCTTCGGCATGGGGATCGACAAGCCCGACATCCGCTTTGTCGTCCATATCGGCATGCCGACCTCCGTGGAGGCCTACTTTCAGGAGACGGGGCGCGCCGGGCGTGACGGCAACCCCGCGGACGCTCTTCTTATTGTGAACGCGGCCAAGCGAAGGATGCTTCACTCGATTCTCGAAGCCGAAGAGACGGCGCTCGAGGCAGGCCCCGCGGAACGGGCCGAAAGGGAGCGTCGCGCCAAGGCCATGACCGGGCTGTGCGAAACCGGCAACTGCCTCGTGCAGACGCAGCTGAGGCTCTTCGGCGAAGAACGTCCGCCCTGTGGGCAGTGCGTCAACTGTCGGCATCCAGAGGAAACAAGGGACGTGACGGAGGACGCGCTTCGTTTTTGGAACTGCGTGAAGGAAGAAAACGAAAAGTCCGGACGGGCCTATCCGAGGGACTACTACATCGCCTTGTTGCGCGAGCGAAACCCAGATCGGTCGGCACAGCACTGGCAGCACGTCGTACGTCTGCTCATTCTGGAGGGACTTCTGTGGATGCGGGACGCGGGCCTGTCGGAGTGCGAGTCGGTTTTGGAAGTCAGGGAGAACGACGGCTATCGGGACGTCCTGACGGGTAAACGGAGGCTACGCTCCCGAAAAATCGAGCCGACGGGAAAGCGTGCGTTGACCCGTCCTCTGACGGAAGGGGAGAAAAAGCGCGCGCAGGCTTTGAGAAAGTGGCGCGAAGACGCGGCTCAGAGGGAAGGGCGTGCGCTGGAGAGGCTTCTTACGGATGCGGAGATTCTGTGTCTTGCAAAGAGGCCGCCGCGCAACGCCGATGCGCTGCGCGCGGCGCTGCACGGTGCGGCCGAGAGAGCGGAAAACTGGACGGATGAACTGCTCGCCGTCCTGCGCGATCATTCTTCGGGCTTTTTCTGAAGACGCGGCTTTTGCTTGCGCTTGGCGAGAATGCGGTCGAAAAGCCAGTTTGGCAGAAGCCGAAGAATCTTGGCGAGCACCCCCATCTGCCACGGAATGACCGCGTAGGTTTTGCGCGCGAGGATGGTTTCGACGCAGACCTTGGCGAAGTCCTCGGGTTCCATCAGGAAGGGCATTTTGTAGGGATTCTGCGCGACGAGAGGCGTGCGCACGAAACCCGGACAGATCGTCTGAACGAGGAGCCCCCCCTTCTTCAATTCCACGCGAAGGCTTTCGCAGTACGTGATGACCGCGGATTTGCTCGCGCAGTACGCTTCGGAGCCCGGAAGCCCCCGAATGCCCGCGACGGAGCCGATGCCGACGAGCTGACCTTCTCCCCGAGCCTTCATCGGCGCGATGAAGGGGTGGAAAGTGTTGGCCATGGCGAAGACGTTGATTCGGTATACGTTCTCGAGAACCTCGAGATCTTCGTAGAACTCCGTCTTCACGCCGTGCGAGATCCCCGCGCAGGCGATGACAATCGTGGTGCCTCCCGAAAGACGCTCAAAGACTCGGGCGGCCCGGATCATGTCGTCCCGATCCGTAATGTCCGCCACGATCGGGTGATAGCGCGCGGGATCGCCGGGGAGGGATTCGACGAGTTCCTGAAGTTTTTGTGCGTTGCGGCCGACCAGTCCGAGTGTGGCCCCCCGGGCGGCGAATTCGTGGGCGAGTGCCGCGCCTATGCCGCCGGTGGCGCCCGTGAGGAAAACGTTCAGCATGATGATCCTGCGTAAAAAAGAGGGGAGCTTCGTTTTCGACGTGCTCCCCCGGTTGAATGAAGCGCTTCCGATCAGCCGCGCAGACGACGGGCCTCTTCAATGAGATAGTTGAGGCAGTCGGGGGTGGCGTTGCGCGTGCCGACGAGATGCGGGCCGGTCG
>ERZ773243.3354-NODE-3354-length-11483-cov-3.276426_pt1 | contig 11483 bp, 9 predicted proteins | sample MGYA00580520_ERZ773243 | MGnify/ENA primary metagenome ERZ773243 (study PRJEB29015, sample SAMEA2737747) | human gut metagenome | biome: human gut; feature: human-associated habitat; material: faeces | place: China | collected 2012 ... | reverse complement strand
AAGTAAATACAGAGGAGGAAACAGCAATGGAATACGCGATATACGCGACGGTGGGTTTGCTCTCTGGATTATGCTTTTACTATCTGGCGAGATACCAGATACAAGTAAGAAGTATATATGATACAGAAAATAAAGGACAACGAATAAACAACATAGGTTACAGAATAGCATGGATGGTGGTTCCGGCAGTATTGTTTGTAGGTATAGCCCTTAAAGAATTTGATTACTGGCAGACAGTGCGATATATGCTTATCATATTGATGGCAATAAATGTAGCAGGAATTGATATGTTGATAAGAAGAATACCTAATGCATTATTATTAGGAATGTTACTTTTACAAATATGCAACATAGTAATTACAAGTGGTGGGTTAGATGTGTTTATGGATACATTTTTTAATTCATTTATGGGATTGATAATTGCATATGTAATATTTGTTATTCCGGGGTTCTTTAAATTGAGGATTGGGGCTGGCGATGTGAAATATAGCGCCGTAATAGGTTTTATGTTGGGTCTTCAAGGTTATGTTGAAGCAATGGCAGTGATGGGTTTTACAATATTTATCTATTATCTGTTCTTAAAAATCACAAGAAGAGGCAACTTAAAAACAGCAGCTCCTATGGCACCGTTTTTATCGGGAGGGGTTTTGGTTTCATTATTTTTCCCGTTAATTTATTAAATTTATAATTAAGCACGACGGAGTAAAAGAGAGTCGAATGCAAGAAGGAGGAAATATTATGAGAGATGTAAAGAATTTCTTAATGGATGAAGATGGACAGGGTATGGTTGAATACGGTCTTATCATCGGATTAGTAGCTTTAGCAGTAATCGGAGCATTAGCTGTATTAGGACCAAAAATTTCTGATATGTTCCAAAATGCAAGTGATCAGCTTACAACAACAGCAAGACCATAAAAGTTACAAAAAGATTATATTCTAAAATAGAGGGGCAATTGCCCCTCTATTTTAGAATATGAGGAAATTATTTGAGAGGTAGCATCAATGAAGAAAAGAGAGAAAGGACAATCGGCTGTTGAATTTGCTTTGGTTTTGCCTATATTACTTTTAATTGTATGCGGGATATTGGACTTTGGGTGGCTATTTTACAATCAGTTATCAGTTGAAAATGCCTGTAGGGAAGGCGCACGAGTCGGATGCGTAAATGCACAAGATGCACAATTAGATCAAATTGTAACCGATAAGGTGGAAGCAATATTGCCGAAAAATCTCAATTCAGTAGTGGTTGATTCAAAACTTACAAATCCCACAAGTCCACTTGAGGGAGATTTGAAAGTAAATGTTAAGGCAGAAATGAATACACTAACACCGGTACTGGGAGTTATATATGGAAAGACTAAGGAACTATCTTATACAGTAACAATAAAAACGGAATCGTAAATTAATAAAAGACTAAAAATAAGAAACAGAGGGGTACAATTACCATGAAGAGAATTTATTTGATTGCACTTATAAGTGCATTGGTTGCAGGAATCGCAACATATATGTTTGCACAATCAGTTATAAGCAATAATGATCCAAATAAAGATAAGACAGAGATTGTGTATGCTATAGCAGATGTTCCAGCTGGAACACAGGTTACAGCTAATAATGTAAATAATTTTTTTAGTACTAGAATGATTGATAATGGTGCAATTGTAGATGGCGCAGTAAGAAGTCTTGATGAAGTTATAGGAAATACATCATCGGGTTATATTTATGCAGGTGAGCAGGTTTCAATGAAACGATTTGGAACTGAACAGGAATCGAATGCCGGACTATCTTATAATCTTGCGGATGGAATGGTTGCATACAGTATGACAGCAGATGGTGTTACGGGTGTAGATGGATATATCCTCCCAGGAGATACAGTAAATGTTTTGGCAATGAAGACAGGCGATGGTAAGGCTACTGTAGATACAGTTTTGAGCGATGTTAAAGTATTGAAAATATCAACAAATGATGTAAATACAGATACAGCAAATGCAATAGTAACATATGCATCAATTACATTTGAACTGTCATATGATGATGCTGATATTTTATACGGAGTAGAAAATTCAGGAGAATATTCAGGTTATAAACTTATATTAAATAAGAGAACTGCGGAGGATGGAGAATAATATGGAAAGTATAAAAGTTGTTATTGTTTCAGAAGATACATCGATTCGTGTTAATTTGAAAAAAAAGTTAGCGGATAGAGATATTCAAATTGTTGGTTATGCAGATTTTAAAGACGAGTCAAGATTGAAAATAGATGGATTGTTTCCGGATGTAGTTATTGTTGGTGTTAAAGTACCAATTGACCCGGAAGTATTTTCATTTGTTGAAAGTATGAAGTTCCAAAGTAAAGGATGTGCAGCGGTTATAGCGACAGATGACGTGACTGTTGATTTAGTAAATTACGCAGCAAGATTTGGAATTAGACAGGTATTATCTTTGGATATGAAAGATAATGAATTCTATTCAAGAGTAGTACAGGTTAATGAATATGAAAAGGTAATCCAGGCACAGTTAAATATTCAAAAAAGAGTAAGATCAAAAGTAATTGCATTTTTCGGATGTAAAGGTGGAACAGGAAAGTCTGTAATGGCCACAAACCTTGCAGTAGCGTTATCGAAGAGAGGAAGTAATGTTATTCTTTTAGATATGGATTTAAGATTTGGAGATCAGAATATCCTTTTAGACTTGGAGCCTAAGGATACAATTGTTGAACTGGCACAGGATCCTGAAGGTATATCAATAGAGAAGGTAAATGCATTTAGTATAATGCATTCATCTGGTGTAGTTTTACTTGCGGCGCCAAAAAGCCCTGAGTATGCTGAATACATAAAACCGGATCATGTTACAAAAGTCATTCGTAGTGTAAGACCTTACTATGAATATGTAATAGTTGATTTAGGATCAAATTTTAGTGATGAAACTATAGCAGCATTGCAGGAATGCGATGAAATTATGATTGTAAACAATCCTGATATTTTATCGCTTAAGGCAGCAAAGTCAGCTATAAGTATATTGGAGCAGTTGGGAATTAAGGAAAAAGCAAGATTGGTTATGAACAAAAATGTTAACAGTTTAATCCGAATGAAGGATTTTGAATCTATGTTGGAGATACCGTTTTATGCTTCAATTTCAGCAGACAAAATGTTTAATGGTAGTGTAAATAAAGGAGAACCATTTGTATTAAGAACAAGTAGAACAGTTGCAGCAAAAGAATTCTCAAGCTTTATACAAAGGGTTATTGCTGATAAAGGAGAGTAAATAGTCGGAGGTTAATCATATATGGGTTTACTTGACATAATAGAAAAAAACAAAGAGGAAAATGGGGAAGAAGCAGATACTCAACAGCAGAAAAAGGTTGAAGAAGTAAAGGAAGTAAAGGCTGAAGACCCATATGAAGCCGTAAAGAAAAAAATTCATGGAAGAATTATTTTGACATTAAACAGAGCGGGAAAGGCTACTGTTGATAAAGATGAAATGGAAAAACTTCTAGCGGAAGAAGTTGATAAGGACGAATATAATATTCCAAGAGTTGAAAGAAAGCCAATTGTAAAGAGTTTGTTGGATGATATATTGGGATATGGTCCTATTCAAGATTTAATTGATAGTGATAGTTGTAGTGAAATAATGGTCAATGGTCCAAACCGAGTATATATTGAACAGAAAGGTAAATTAGTTCTTACAGATATAAAATTTAGAGATGAAGAGCATCTTATGAATATCATTGATAGAATTGTTACCCAGGTTGGTAGACATGTAGATGAAGCAAGTCCTATGGTTGACGCAAGACTTCCGGACGGATCCCGTGTAAATGCTATCATTCCTCCAATTTCACTTATTGGAGCTGTACTTACAATTCGAAAATTCAGTTCAACACCGGTAACAGCAGCACAATTAGTAGAATGGGGTTCATTAAACCCTGTAATGCTTTCGTTTTTAGAGGCGTGTGTTAAGGGAAAATTAAACATAGTAGTATCCGGTGGTACCGGCTCAGGTAAGACAACATTATTAAATGTGTTATCATCATATATTCCTGAAGATGAACGTATTGTAACAATAGAAGATGCTGCAGAAGTTCAGTTGCATCAGGATCATGTTATTACACTTGAATGTAGACCGGCAAACCTTGAAGGTAAAGGTGCTATAACAATCAGATCTCTTGTAAAGAATGCATTAAGAATGAGACCTGACCGTATAATTGTCGGAGAAGTTCGTTCTGAAGAAACATTAGACATGCTCCAGGCAATGAATACCGGTCATGATGGATCACTTACTACAACCCATGCTAACTCACCCAGAGATGCAATGTCTCGTATTGAGACTATGGTTATGATGTCAGGTATGGAATTGCCGGTAAAGGCAATTAGAGATCAGGCATCATCTGCTATAGATTTAGTTATACAGCAGAGCAGACTTAGAGATGGCTCGAGAAAAGTAACATCTATTACAGAGGTTGTTGGTATGGAAGGCGATGTTGTAAGTTTACAGGATATCTTTGTCTATGAAACAGATGGAACATTGGATTCCAGAGGAAAGTTTAAGGGACAATTTAGAGCAACAGGTGTAGTTCCAAAGTGTATTGAAAAGATTAGAGGAAATGGGGTTGTTGTAAAAAATGAATGGTTTGCAAATTAGTATGATTTTCTTTGTCATTGTTATGATGGGTGTTACATTTGTGCTTGTGACAACAATAGTTGGAAAAATAACAGAGAGTAGTAGAAATGTAAAGAGAAGAGAAGATTATATTGTAGGAAAGAAAAAAGAAGAAAAGAAAACTGAAAAGACTGAAAGTCAAAAGAACAATAAAAAACAGACGTTAAATAATGGAAGTGCATTTTCAAAATTAAATAAGATTTTAGCTGAGGAATTAGAAAAAAGTGATATTTCAAAAAAAACGGAAGATTTTATTATAATTTGGATAGTTGTAACTTTTGTACCAGGGTTATTGTTTATGCTTATATTTAAAAATCAGCTTATTGCACCTATGCTTATGATAATTGGAGCTATTGCACCTATTGCCTATATAAAAAATAAACAAAAAAAGAGAAGAGATATGTTTGAGTCTCAGTTAAGTGATGCCTTAATGATTGCAAGTAACTGCTTGAAGTCAGGGTTAACATTTAATCAGGCAATGGATACGATTTCGAATGAATGTGAAGAACCAATAAAGTCAGAGTTTAAGAGGACTGTTAATGAAATAACTTTTGGTAGCTCACAGGATGATGCATTAGAGGCAATGGCTGGAAGAGTGAGAAGCGAAGATTTTGATCTTGTTGTTTCGGCGGTTAGCATACAAAGACAGACTGGTGGTAATTTATCAGAAATACTTGATACAATAGCAGGAACAATTCGTGAACGATATAAGATTAAGGGTGAAATAAAGACTATGACTGGTCAGGGAAGAGTTTCTGGAATTATTATTGGAGCATTACCAGTCGCCCTATTACTTATAATGAGTTTAATTAATAAAGAATTGATAATGACATTATTTACTACACCTATAGGAAACGCTCTTTTAATTCTATCAGTTGTATTAGAAACAGTAGGTGCAATTGTTATTAATAGAATTGTTACGATTAAATTCTAAAAGGAGAAGAAACATATGGAATTTATGGTATTAGCAATTAGCTTATTTGTTTTCTTTGTTGTTTCATCAATTGGATATAATAAAGGAAAAGAAGCGGATGCAAAGGAACGAAAAATAGAATACATAAGTGGAAAGAAAAAGATTGAAAATGATAAGGATGGAGAAAAGTATTCAAAAAAATTTTTGTCATCTCAAATACAGGCGTTTAATAATATGGCAAATAAAAGTGCAGCTAATGTAAAGAAAAATGCAAAATATAAAGCGGCAGAAAAGCAATTAAGACTAGCGGGACTCTCAATGAGTCCGGAAAATTTTTTCTTTTATAAAAAAGCAATTATGACTTTAATAATGGTAGTTATGACATTTATAGCAGTAATTACAAAGATGATATTTTTAGTATTAGTTGGGTTGTTAATAGCTTTGTTAGTTCCTAACATGTATTTGAGTGGAAAGGTAAAAAGCCATCAACAGGGAATAAGAGATCAGTTGCCGGATGCAATGGATTTGTTAAGTGTATGTATAGAATCAGGATTAAGTTTTGATGCTTCGTTATTAAAGGTGTCGGAAAGAATGAAGGGACCGTTTATAGATGAATTGTTAAAATTATACAGACAGATTCATATGGGTGTCCCAAGAAGTGATGCTTTAAGGAATATGGCTAATTCATCGGAAATTCCGGAATTAAAGACTTTTATTGCAGCCTTGGCACAGGCAACACAGTTAGGTATTCCTATGAATAATATTATGAAGGTTCAGTCGGAAACACTTAGGGAAACAAGAATGCAGATGGCAAGAGAAAAAGGTCAGAAAGCTCCTGTTAAGATGCTTTTGCCAATGATAGGACTTATTTTCCCAGTACTGTTTATTGTAATCTTAGGACCAGTTGTAATTAATGTTATGAGTATGGGAGTTTTTTAAAGATTTTTAAAGAAAAAGTAAAAATAATTTGAATTAATAATGCAAATTTATAAAAAAAGTGATAGAATCGAGGTATGGATATGGTTATAACGTGTAATAGTCAGATTATATGCACGGAAGCTGAATATGCAAATACATTTTTTAAGAGATTTAAAGGACTTATGGGTCGTAAATCTTTAGCGGAAGGAGCAGGACTTTTAATTGAGCCGTGTAATCAGATACATACATTCGGTATGAAGTTTGCTATAGACACATTGACATTGGATAAAGATAATGTGATTTTGTATATAGACCATGAAATTCAACCGGGAAAAATAAGAAAAATGGTTTCGAAGGGCAGAAGGGTGTTAGAATTGCCAAGCGGAACTGCAAATAAATATATGTTACAGGTTGGACAAGTTATTTCAGTGGAGTAGGAAACATTGAAATTGGACTCCAGCATTTATACATTTCAATTGAAATGTAAAAAATCTAGGAAAAGGAGTTGAGAAGTATGGCTAAGTTGTCAAGAATAGCTAGACCACAGACCAGGTTTATGCAGAGCAACGAAATTGGGGAGGTTGCAGCAGAAGAGAATGCTTATGGATTTAATCATGCGGTAAGAGGATATGATCCTGAAGAAGTAGATGATTATATTAATAACCTTTTCGGCAACTACAAAAACACACAGAATGTTTTAAATAAACAGAAAGAAGAGTTTGAAACAGAACGAGAAATGCTTCAATGTGAAATCAATGATTTACATGGGAAAAATGGTGCTCTTCAAGAAGAGAATGATGAACTTAAAGCAACAATAGAGGAACTTAGAGAAGAAATTTTGGCATTAGCAGAAGGAGCAGGAGATTCACAGCAGAGTGTAGCACCTGCCGCTCCAGTAGAAAAACCGGAACCTGAAATTGTATACGTTGAAGTGCCGGTAGAAAAACCATCTACAGACGATGGAAGTGCTGAGTATGAAGTTCTTTATGCCGAGAATAATGAATTAATTGGAAAGAACAGGACTTTAAGTATTGAGAATGCTAAATTGCAAAAGAGTGTAGCTACAAGTGCTATGGAAGCTAAAGAAGCAACGGACAAATTAGGTGAAATTCAAAGTAGATTAGACGAAAGCGAAAATAAATTAGCAGATAATCAGAATAAACTTGAAGAATGTCAGGCTCAATTAGAAGACAGTCAGGTTCAGTTATTGGAAACTCAGGAAAAGGTTGAAGAAGGTCAGACAAGAATTCAGAGCATGGAAGAAGAAATGACTAAGATGCGTAAGAAGATGGAAATTGTTGATAGTAAAGAATTAATTGATTCACTTATTTCATCTATGGGAAGTCTTGAATCTGTACTTAAACAAAGACAGGAATAATTAGTGGGGGTATGAATTTTTGTATAGAAAAGATCGACAAAAATTTTGTCGGTCTTTTTTTATGTAGATTAAAAATAGTGTATAAGAGGGAGGTACAGTGCATATTAAGCACATTGTGTTTAGAAAATCTAAATGCAAAAAAATAAAATGAATAAATTTAGAAAAATAATAAGTATATATATAACAATCACATTAATAATAACTAGCATACAAGTGTTTGCTACTAAAGCAGATACAGTTGACGAAATATTTGTGGCGGGTGGAGTCAAGTATAAGATTACTTCAATTGAGAAAAAAGAGGTAGTGGTTGTAGGTGGACAAGATTCAAATACAAAACAGTTGTACATACCAGGGAAAATAAAAAATGGCGGAATTGAATATAATGTAAGGCAGATAGCAGATAATGCATTTAAGAACTGTAATGAGTTGGAAGAGGTAAGTCTGCCGGACACAATGGAAACAATAGGAGCAAATGCGTTTCAGAATGATAAAAAACTAACAGGATTAAAACTACCGAAGAATATTAAAACCATGGGGTATGGAGCATTTGGAGAATGTACAGGATTGACGGAAATAGAGATACCAAAAACATTGGAGAAAGTATGGTGTGCATACTATGATTCAAAAAGCGATGGAGCGTTCAGAGGCTGCAGCAATCTTAAAGATGTAAGGTTCGAGGAAGGAACAAAGACAGTAACAGAGTATGTATTTAAAAACTGTACGGGACTTGAAAAGATTACAATACCGGAGGGAATAGAAACAATAGGAAACGGAGCATTTTCTGATTGCGGTAACTTAACAGAGATAATAATACCGGAAAGCGTAATGAAAATAGGAGAGTGGGCATTTTCAGGGTGCAAAAATTTAAAGTTTGTAAATATTATGTCAGAAGTTAATGAACTAAAAAGAGGAGTTTTTGCTGATTGTACAGAATTATCGAAATTGAATATTGGTGATTCTATTGAAAAAATTAATGGTGAAGCTTTTAAAAATGTAAATGATGTAGTTGCATATGTTAATAAATATTCAAAATCTATGTTTACTTTTATAGATAAGAATATAAATGTTCAATTTAAGAATACAATAGATCAAAGTAATAATGATAGTATATTAAGAAAAGAAAAAACTACATATTTTGTAAACAGTGTGACTCCTGATGGACAAGTAGCATTAAATATAGATTTTTACTTAAAAAATAATGCATTAGAAAATAGTGAAGAAAGACAGCTTAAAGTAAAATTACCATTAAAATATTCAATAAAAGGAATAAAATACAATAATAAGATACTAGATACTAGTGAATTTACAATTTCAACAGATAATGTAGTGACGTTGCCAATAGAAGAGGAAAATGGAAGATATACTATATATACAAATTTAGGTAAAAGCTGTTTAATATCAAGCTATGCAAAATTAGAATACAAAAAGCAAAATAAGTTATATAACGAAAATATAGGGGCTATAAGTGAAAAATGTTTTAATATTTCTTTTGATACAAGTGATGAAATTAATTTCTCAGAAGGTGAAAGTAAAGTAAAAACTTTAATCAGAGGAGAAGGGCCTAAAAATGAAAATGTAGATGTATATGTGGATGGTAAGTTGGATAAGTCAATAAATATATCTAAAACAGGTCGATTTGAAACAAATGTTGAGTTGCTTAACCCAGAAGCTTATAAGGAATATGATATAGAAATAAAATCAACAAGTGCTGATGGTAAACAAAAGGTTGTTTCGAAAAAAGTGACAACTTTATTAGATTGTCCTAAATTAATAGAGGCATCTTTATATATTGAAGCACATGAATATAAAAATGGTTACAATGAATTTAATATACTTAATGCAGACAAAATAAAATATATTACATTTCAACCTGGGAAAAATTACAATTTTAAAATTAAGTATAAAAACAGAGAAAAAATAAGTCATGTATATGTTATAAGCAATAGGGATGGAGAAGAAAAAAAATTAGAAGCTAAATGGAACGAAAAAGAAAAAGCATATATTACAGAAGGATTTTTTGGTGATGATGCAAGGTATGTACCAGGTAATTTATCGATAATTTATACAAATAAATTAGAGGAAAAAACAAAAGTAAATAGTGATAGTAGTATTGAATTATCTAAATTTGATAAATTAAATATACCTGAACAATGGAAAAATGCTGAAGCAAAACAGGTAAAAGATTCTGATAGTGACTATGAGGCTAATATTACATTAGGTAGTGGTGATGAAATTAACTATAAATTTGATAAATTATCATTTGATGATTATGCGGAAGAGTTACAAGGTGAATTAAATAAATCTCCAAGCAATAGCTTGATATCAATGTATAGTAATGATGAAAATGAAATAAATACTCATTTAAGTGATAAAGATATTAAAGCAATAGGAGATATAATTAAGACTATAAATATGCATTCAGGGGATTCTGCATCATATACAAATGATGTATATGATGCTTTAACTAAATATGGATTTGAAAAATATGTAACGGGAGAAAGAGATTTTGTCAAGGATTTACTTATGATGAAAACAGAAGTCACTCCAGAAAGTATTATTACATATATGATAGATCCTTCTAGTAATGATAATTGCATTTATAAATATGTAGTGAAACAAGCAAACAAAAATGCAACAAGTTCAGTTTGTAAGGCAATAGGAATAGATAAAACATTAGTGGGATATGCAGCAAATGATATGTTTGCAACAGCTACTTTTGGAGTTGATTGTTTTGATTTAATGACAACCAAAATGGATATATATATGAATCCAAATTTAACATTAGCCCAAAAACAGGCAAAAAGTGCCCAACTACAAAAAATGGCAGCTATAAGTTTTGAAAAATTAATGTTTACATATTTATCAAATGCAATTGGAATTACTGCGTATATGTGTGCTGGAACCGGAGTTGGTGTAGGTTTATCATTAGCATTGTTAGCATTAAATTATTATGTACTTCCGTCTATAGAATCAGGAGATTTTGATGACTATTTGCAAGGGAAAATCAGTTTGAGTGATTTATTCCTGAAATGGATTATTGATCCAAGTGGATATGTGTATGAGGGAGTTACAAATAATAGAATTTCAGGGGTAAAGACCACTATTTATTATAAAAATGATTTGAAGGATGAGAAGCCAATATTATGGAATGCAGACGAATATGATCAGTATAATCCAATAGTTACAGATGATTCAGGGTCATATGCATGGGATGTCCCGGAGGGATATTGGCAGGTTAAGGCAGAGAAAGCAGGATATGAAACTACATATTCGGAATGGTTGCAGGTACCACCAATACAAACAAATGTATTACTTAAAATGAAAAATTTAAATAAACCAAGTGTTATAAATTTTAAGGCATATGAAACCTTTGCTATAATAGAATTTGATCAATATATGAACCCTGAAACTGTAAAAAATATGACAATTACAGATAAGGAAGGAAAAGTAATAGAATCTAATTTATCATATGATACAGAAGAAAAGGATTCGATTGGAAATGTATATGCAAAAGAGTATAGAGTGGATTATTCGAGTACAAAAATACAAAAAGGAGATGAAATTAATCTATATGCCTCTGATGAAATTTTAAATAGCGATGGCATTGCTATAAATGAAAGGCAT
>ERZ773243.3353-NODE-3353-length-11490-cov-2.336686_pt1 | contig 11490 bp, 9 predicted proteins | sample MGYA00580520_ERZ773243 | MGnify/ENA primary metagenome ERZ773243 (study PRJEB29015, sample SAMEA2737747) | human gut metagenome | biome: human gut; feature: human-associated habitat; material: faeces | place: China | collected 2012 ... | reverse complement strand
TATGCCGCTTTTTTGGATCGGCTTTATTTTGATGAAAATAACGGGGATTGGATTCCCTATGGGTCAATAACCCAGACTTCATCGGACGGAACGAGTTATAATGTCCGGGGACAATTAGAATATCGGGATGTATTTGGTGATGCCCATCGGATTGCTGTATTGGGGGGAGCCGAGTTACGAGGTGATAAAAGTAACCGTACTTATGCAAAACGTTTCGGGTATGACGATGTAACTGGTAATTCGGCTATGCCGATGCATCCGAATCCTCAACCGGAAGACGTGAAAAGATATGCCGACTTGATAGACCAGTTATCAGGAGAGGTTAGTTCCGAAAGCCGTTTTGCCTCATTCTATGCATCCCTGGACTATAGTTATTTGGAACGTTATTTATTAAGTGTTACGTTTCGGACAGATGGTTCGAATAACTTTGGTAGTGACGAGCAGTTTAATCCGACATGGTCATTAGGGTTGGCTTGGCATTTGGATGAAGAGAGGTTTATGTATGGTTTGCATCCAGTAGTGAATCGATTGACATTACGGGCAGCGATGGGGTACACCGGGAATATCGTGAAATCAGTCAGTAAAGATTTGGTATTGAACTATTCTACGACTTATTGGGACGGATTGAGAACCGGATCGATCAGTAAAGCACCTAATCCGAAAGTGCGTTGGGAGAAAACGAAAGACATGAAGATTGCTTTAGATTTCGGTTTGTTTGAGGATAGAGTCAGTGGGTTGGTGGAAGCCTATTACCGGAAAAGTTCTGATATCGTGTCTACGGTTGATGTGTTATCTACGACAGGATTCTCCGGACAAGGATTTAATACTTCCGAGATAAAAAATAAAGGAATCGAGGGGACATTGCGAGTAAAGATTTTGGATGGTAAAGATTTCAAGTTCAATGTAGCCGGAAATATTGCATGGAATCGTAATATTTTGTCCAAATACAGTAAAAAAAGAGTGATACAGGACGGGCGATACGAGGGGTTCCCTTTGGAGTCTGTTTTTGCCGGACGTTACACGGGAATAGACCCGCGTGATGGGGTGTATACTTACGAATTAAGACCGGATGCTCAGATTTATAAAGGAACAGATTTACAAGCCGTGGATAATTATCGTTATTATTTAGGCACTTCGATTTCTCCGGTTACCGGTGGTTTTAACGTGGATTTTTCCTATCGAAATTTACGGTTGAATGTTGGAGGCGTGGTTTCTTCGGGTGCGAAATTATTGAATATGGTGACTTCCCCGGCAAGTTATGAGATTATTACTTCGAATCGAACGGGAGAAACGCCTCAAACGGTGTATAGCGATTTGTATCGTAATCATTTGAACGTTTCGAAAGATATGGTGAATCGATGGACTCCGGAAAGAACGACCGGGGTGAAATACCCGAGGATTATCGATTTTATGGGTGATCGTTTATTATTGGATCAGTATAACGTGCATTCGCAGGAGATAACGAAAGGTGCTTATTTGGAAAATGTATCTTTTTTGAGAATTAAAAATATTTCGTTGTATTATGATATACCGCAATCAATAGTAAAATCTTTGGGATTGAGTTCGGTAGGTTTCTCTTTTACGATGAATAATTTTATCACGTTTACCAATTATTCCGGAATTGACCCCGAAACACCGGGGACGACTTACCCGATTACCCGTTCCATGACGTTAGGGGTGAATGTGGGATTTTAAATGATTGAATTTGAATATTAAAATTTTAAAGATATGAGAAAGTCAAGTTTATACATCATGATCTTGTTCCTTTTCTGTAATCTGTCTTGTACGGAGTATCTGGACGTGAAGAACAAAGGCGAGGTGATTCCGGAAACAGCAGAAGAATTCTCTGCATTATTACACAGACATTTATACAATATCGATGGAGCTAGCGAATACGCTTTTTTCGGAGCTCCCTCAACAGTAGCGGCCTATGAAGCTTATACGGATAACTGGGATGCTGATTTGACAACCAAGTTGGATTTGCCTATATACGTGGGAATAGATATTAGTAGCTTATCGTTTCGATTTAAATCATTGTATGAAGTCATTCGGGATTGCAATATCGTGATAGAGGAATTGAAAGAGCGGGATACTGATTTTGGTAAAAAACTATTGGCAACGGCTTACACGATTCGAGGCGTGTGTTATTACACGTTGATGCGTAATTATTGTGAGCCGTATGATAAAAACAATGCTGATAAAATGTTAGGTGTTCCTATCGTGAAAGTGTTTGATATGGAGGGAACTCCCGAACGTTCAAATTTGAAAGAAACAGCTGATTTCGTCGTTGAGAATTTGAAACAGGCCATCAGCTTGAATCAAACGGATCAACATTATCGTTTTTACGTGGATGTTTCTAAAGCTTATCTGGCCAGAACTTATTTTTGGGTGCAAGAGTGGGAATTGGCAGCGAGCACGGCCAAGGAGGTCTTGGATAAATACCCGTTAATTAGCGGGGAGGCTTATAAAGAGATGATTCAAACTGAGGTGAAGCAACTGGGAAATGTGTTGATCCGTTCCGGAATATCCAAATCGGAAGGATACGTGTACACGGATATGCAGAAAACTAAAGGACGTCCGTTGCCTTTGGAGTTTGTGAATTTGTTTACGGAAAGAGAGAGGGATATTCGTTATACTTTTTCTTTTGATGCGGAGTTTGTAAATACTAAAATGTTGAAAACGTCCTTACGTTCGGCGGAAATGTGTTTGATCATGGCTGAAAGTTATGCTCATTCCGGAGATACGGAAAATGCATTGAAGTATCTGAACCATTTGCGGGAGAATAGAATTTCCGGTTATACCCCTTACACGGAATCCGATTTACCGGTGGTTGATCCCACGGCATTAATTCAAGTGGATGCAGAAGGAAAAGCTTTAACTCCATTGATGTCTTCAATATTGAATGAACGACGTAAGGAGCTGTATTTGGAGGGTGATCGTTGGTACGAGTTAAAGCGGAACGGACGACCGGAAAGATGGTGCGGCTACAACGGGGTGAAATACGTGACAGCCAAATTCCTGTATACATTCCCGATCCCGAAGGAAGATATTGCATTGAACGCGGGGTTAATACAAAATCCTGGGTATGAGACTTATTGACTGTAAAATTTAAATAGAATGGATATGAGAACATTAAAATATGTGTTAGGATTGGGGTTATTCATGTTGTTGTTTACAGGATGTGATGATGTTGATGATACGCCTCCTCGTCTGGTAGATATGAAGACGGAATTTGTTTTGCCGGCTCCCAGCCGTTTAACAAATGCTGAGCGGGATATTATTCAGGCCAAGAGAGATGCTTATGAAGAAGCAATCGGAAATTAAAGAGTTTGAACGAATAAAAAAGATATAATTATGCGAAAGATTTTATTTGTTTTCTCGTTATTCTTAAGTTTGAGCCTTATATTGGCTTGCTCGGATGATGATAATAGCGATCCGAAATTAAGTTTTGGGCGTCCTATCTATATATTGAAAGCGGCAGAACCTTTGGCCGTGGAGTTGATCGTTTCGGAACCCGTGACGGAAGAGATAAAAGTACCTTTCATGATAGACGGTTCTGCTGTTTTGGATGAAGATTACACGATTTCAGCCAAGGAGTTCGTGCTTCATCCCGGCGATTGGATTGATACGGTTTGGGTGACTCCAAAGGAGAACGTGATCGGACAGAGGGAGATTCGCCTAAGCTTGCAGGAGGTGCCGAGGTATCGTTTGTGGAATAATCGCTGGGCCATTATTCCGGTGGAAACAAAGGATATCTTTACCTGTTCTTTTTCACAAACTACAATGGATTTGAAAAGTGAGGTCGTGGTTTCTATGAAATTAACGGTGGGAGGTGTTGACTATATGTATAAGCGGGAGGAGCTTCGTGTTCCTTTTGAAATAGATCCTGCATCCACGGCGGTAGAAGGGGAACATTACGAAATTGTGGGAGGTGGACGGGAATTGATCATGGGAATCCAGAAGGCAACAGCTGACGTAACGATTCGTTTCCTGAAAAAAGAGGTCGGTAAAGACAAGGTTATTATTCGTTTGGTTGAAGGTGGACTTTTTGAAGGTGGAACGAATACTTCTGTTACGATTAATGTGAATGGTCCCACTTTGTACGAAGACTTTGTTGGAACTTGGGTTTCTCCGACTTTTATCAGTGGGGATTTTATTAAAGGAATGGTATGGGGACACCCTACTGATTGTGATAATCTACCGGTTAATAATTTATCCACGGATAGGATTGTGTTTACTGCCGGGGCAACGAATACGCTGAACGTGGATGGAGTGCAAGGTGATCTGGCTAAATATCTTCGGAATTGTGAGGTCGTTTATATCGGAGAAGAGCCGGAACAGTTATGGGATCAAGATGCTTACGGGATAAAACGGGATGTAGTTACGTTGGAATTAAGTAAAGCAAATGTGAATTATTCGGTAACAAATGTGGCGGAGAGAAAAGCGATCGTGCTCGTACGGTTACTGAATAAAGGCAAGGTACTTGAATTCCGGATCGTTGATTATGAACCGACAGATTTCTTGACAGGAACCTATTATGACGAGACTCACCCGGGTTGGGGGGAACCTAAAGAGTATCCCATGAGAGAGTTGTATCCCTTGGTATTCCGTTTTAATAAAGTAGAATAACCTCTTTTAATGTCTTACTATAAAATTGAAAAGTATGAAAAAATGGATGCTAGTATTGTTCGTGGCACTTTTCGTGCTACCTTGTTCACGGGAAGCGGATGCTGCCGGGCGGAAAAAGAAAGGTAAAAATGCCGCCACGGCTAAGGTGACGGAGAAGAAAAGTGCTTATGACAAATTATTTCAGAAAGAGTCGTGTGAGACGGTGAAAAGCAATTTTATCACCTTGCATAAGGTGGATGGAAAATTGTATTTCGAGATTCCCATGAAATACTTGGGACGGGAGATGTTATTCGCTTCCACGTTGACATCAACCTCCAGCAATGATTTTTGCGACGTGGGGTACAAGCAGAATGACCCGCTACACGTGAGGTTCACGAAAATTGATAGTACAATCTACTTGAACGAGGTGAATGCTTTCGTGACTTCCAATCCGAAAGAACCTTCTTTGCAAAAAGCGATTGATAAGAATTTTGCGGATGCCGTGTTGTATTCATACAAGATTGCAGCCTACACGCCGGATAGTACCGCGGTGGTGATTGATGTGACACCGATATTCACGACGGACATGAAGGAATTTGCCTTTCTTCCGACGACGATCATGGGATTGATCCAGTTGAATTCTACATTCAACAAAGACGGTGTTGCTTTAGGTGAAGTCAAAGCATTTGATGATAACTTGAGCGTGAAATCCATGTTATCTTATAAAGTGTCGTTGAAATTCATGTCGTTCTCGTTTCTTGATAATATGTCATTGACGGCCACGGTGACCCGTTCTCTATTGTTGTTGCCGGAAGAGAAAATGCGTCCCCGGATTTCCGATTCACGGGTAGGCATTTTTATCACGAGTAAACAACACGTCTCTACGGAGAAGGATGGAATTCAGAATTATACGCTGGCTAACCGTTGGCGCATGGAGCCTAAAGATATGGCGGCTTTTCAGCGGGGTGAACTCGTGGAGCCCGTGAAACCGATCGTGTTTTATATTGACGATGCTTTCCCGGAATTATGGAAACAGCCGATAAAAGAAGGTACATTGCGGTGGAATGCAGCTTTCGAGAAGATTGGGTTTAAAAATGCCGTGCAAGTACGTGATTTCCCGAAGGATGATCCCGAATTCGATCCGGATAACCTGAAATATTCCTGTATTCGTTATTTGCCCTCCTCGACGGCAAATGCAATGGGACCGTCGTGGGTGGACCCGACGACCGGGGAAATTGTTAATGCCTCTGTTCTGGTTTACAATGACGTGATTCGTTTGATTAATAACTGGCGTTTCGTGCAGACGGCGCAAATCGATCCGTCCGTGAGGGCGAAGAAGATGCCGGATGACATCGTGAAAGAGTCTATTGCTTACGTGGTTGCTCATGAGGTGGGGCATTGTCTCGGTTTCATGCACAATATGTCGGCTTCTGCCGCTTATCCGGTAGATTCGTTGCGTTCCGCTTCTTTCACCAACACGTACGGAACAACACCCTGTATTATGGATTACGCCCGTTTTAATTACGTGGCTCAACCCGGAGACAAGGGGGTGCGCTTGACCCCGCCGGATTTGGGTATATATGATTATTTCCTGGTGAAATGGAACTATCAGCCTTTACCACAGGTGAATAATGAATGGGAAGAGCAAGCTATTCTTGAGAGTTGGGTGGACGAGAAAGCCGGGGATCCTCGCTATCGTTATGGAAGACAGCAGATTTATTCCCGCTATGATCCGAGTGCTATTGAAGAGGACTTGGGGGACGATCCGGTGAAAGCCGCGGAGTACGGGATAAAGAATCTGAAATATATCTTGTCTAACTTGGGAGAATGGGTGAATGACGATGCGGATTTCACGCACCGGGAAGAGCTATACAAGCAGCTGGCCAATCAATATTATCGTTATATCATGAACGTGATGTATAACGTGGGTGGTATTTATTTGACGGAAGTAAAAGACGGAACGAAGGGACAGCGCCATGAACCGGTTGCTAAGGAAAAACAACGAGCTTCTTTAGCGTGGATACTAAAAGAGTTTAAGTCTTCGGATTGGCTAAGTAAGACAGATTTGAAAAAGAATTTCACCATGGGAGTGGATATGACTCCGGTGTTACAAAAAAGAATACTGGACCAGTTGGAACGTTTGACCGGGAATATTATTCTGTCCTCTCATCTCGCGTCCAACCCATACACGATTCAGGAATTCCTGACAGACTTGTATAATGGTGCGTTTGAGAACACGGTAAAAGGACGGGCTTTGACGGATGCCGATAAAATGTTGCAACAGTTTATCGTGGATGTTTCCGCCAGTTCGTTGAAAGACGCGGGTGCAGGGGCTTTGCGGATGTTGACGGATGCGGCTTATATGCCTTCCGTGGAAGAGATTGCGGCGTATGGCCTGGATGAAACCGGATTGATCAACAAGTATCTTGATCAATTCCGTCAGGTGGAGCAAGAACGTGGCCCCGGTTACGTGGCACAACAGATGGCGTTAAATGAATTTGGTTATGGATATGGTTTCGTGCGGAAAGTGAATACCGGAGAGATTGATAATTCTAAAGTGTACTTGCAGGATATGGCCTTGAAAGCTCAACGACTTTTGAATTCCAAGATTGCCGGTGCGACAGGAGATACGAAAATTCATTATCAATCGTTGTTGATGAAGTTGAATAAGTCTTTAAAGGATAGTAAATAAAGATAAAGAGCCCGATTTTTCCGGGCTCTTTTTTTATGATTCTAAATTCTCGTAGAAAAACTTCCAAAGCGTGTCATTCAAGGGTGGGGGAGCGACAATCGTGATCTTTTCCTGTTTCACCGGGTGGGTGAACGTGATAGACCGGGCGTGGAGGCTGATTCCACCACCTTCATTGGAACGGGGAAAACCGTATTTCAAGTCCCCTTTGATGGGACATCCTATCTTGGCCAGTTGGCAACGAATCTGGTGATGGCGTCCCGTGCAAAGTTTCACTTCTAACAAATAGTAACGTTGTCCGCATCCCAATAATTTATATTCCAGGATGGCCTCTTTCGCTCCACTTTTGGGTTTATTGTAAGCATAGGATTTATTCTTTTCTGCATCCCGCACCATGTAGTGGGTTAATTTGGCATGATCTTCTTCGGGAAGATTACCCACGATCGCCCAGTATATTTTGGTGATTTCCTGATCATGTTCCTGGAACATTTTGTTCAGTCTTACCAGTGCCTTACTGGTTTTGGCGAACAATACAACTCCACTTACGGGGCGATCCACCCGGTGAGGAATCCCGAGGTAAACATCTCCCGGTTTGTTATATTTCTCTTTGATGTATGCCTTAACACGCTCGCTGAGAGGTTCGTCACCTGTCTGGTCTGCCTGCACAATATCGGAAACCTTTTTGTTGATAGCGATAATGTGGTTATCCTCGTATAATATTTCCAGATTCTTCATGTATTTTTGATTTATGATTTACGATTTATGATTCATGATTTTTAATCTAAAATCTAAAATCATAAAATCTAAAATTTTAATATTGTTCTCTCTCGTTCGGGAAATTACCGCTTTTCACATCGTTGATGTAATTGCCCACGGCTCCCGTCATCTCCGCGTACAAATTGTGGTAACGACGTAAGAAACGGGGAGAAAATTCCTGGTTGATACCCAGCATATCGTGGATCACGAGAACCTGCCCGTCAACGCCGCCCCCGGCACCGATCCCGATGATCGGGATAGTCAATTCTTTGGCAACTTGCGTAGCCAGTTTTGCCGGGATCTTTTCCAGCACGATAGCGAAACATCCGGCCTCTTCCAAAAGATGGGCATCTTCGATCAGCTTTTTAGCCTCTGCGTCCTCTTGGGCACGCACCACATAAGTACCAAATTTATGGATGCTTTGCGGGGTTAGTCCGAGGTGTCCCATAACCGGGATTCCGGCTGACAGGATACGTGTTATGGATTCAACGACTTCTCGCCCGCCTTCCAGTTTCACGGCGTCGGCACTAGTCTCCTTCATGATACGGATAGCTGAGCAAAGCGCTTCTTTACTGTTTCCTTGGTAGCTACCGAAAGGTAGGTCCACGACAACCAGCGCACGATCTACACCTCTCACCACGGATGCCCCGTGATAGATCATTTGATCCAGCGTGATCGGCAGGGTCGTTTCGTTTCCGGCCATCACGTTAGAGGCGGAATCTCCAACCAGAATTACATCAATACCAGCATTGTCAATAATTTGAGCCATCGAGAAATCGTAGGCCGTTAACATACTTATCTTTTCCCCCTTGAGTTTCATTTCTGATAACACGTGGGTGGTTACTCTCTTTACTTTCTTTTGAACAGACATAGTAATAATGATTTACGAATCTTCGGTATGATTACTTGGATTCGGGTTCTTGAAATGTTCCGATAAGGGTTTGCGACCCTGTTACTTTTTGGCCGAGTTTCACGTCAATTTTAGTTCCTAATGGTAGGTACAAATCTACCCGGGAACCGAATTTGATGAATCCGGCATGTTCGTTCTGGCGGGCTTTACCCCCGACCGGAGCGTATGAAACAATACGTTTTGCCATGGCTCCGGCAATCTGTCGCATCACGATTTCTTGTCCGTTGGTTGCCTCGATAGCAATGGTTGTTCTTTCGTTTTCCGTGGAAGACTTGGGCAGGTAGGCCGCCATGTATCTTCCCTGGTGATATTTGAAAAATTTGATTATTCCGTTGATAGGAAACCAGTTAATATGAACATTGAAGATGTTCATGAAAATGGAAACCTGAATACATTGTTTTTTCAGGTATTCGGGTTCGAAAGTTTCTTCCACGACCACGATTTTCCCGTCGGCAGGGGCGAGGATCGTGTTATCCTTCACGACAATGTGCCTGTTGGGGAACCGGAAAAAGTTTACCATCAAGAGGTACAAAATTCCGCTGACGATCAGTACCGCCCGGAAAACAATGATATTAGGGATGAAGGCATACACGAGTACATTGATGAAAGCAAAGAGCACGAATGCTTTGAACAATAAGGTATAACCTGCTTTATGTATCTTCATATTAATTTCGTTACGTTAGTAAAACAGCGGGCAAAGTTAATACATGAATTCCATATAAACAAAAATAGCGGGAATTGTGAATATGATTGCATCGAATCTGTCTAAAATACCCCCGTGTCCCGGTAGTATATTGCCGGAATCCTTTATTTCGATACTACGTTTAAACAGGGATTCCAGTAAATCCCCATATATTCCGAAAACAACCACGATACACGAAATAATGGCTGTATCCCGGATCGTATAACCCTCGATATAGGGAGATACACACAAACCGATGATAATGGTCATCAGCCCCCCGCCGATGGCTCCTTCCCATGATTTCTTGGGAGATATTCTGGGGAAAAGTTTATGTTTCCCGAGCAATGAACCGGAGAGGTAAGCGAAGGTATCGTTAACCCACACGAGTAAGAACGGGAAAAAGATGATTTCCGGCATCCATTTCCCTGAGGTCATGTAGGGTAGGTATATTAGCAACGTGAAAGGTAAACTGATGTATAGCAAAGCGTAGTAGGAGAAGGCTATGTTTTGGAACCCGTTTCCCCTTTTCCGGTAGAGTTCACAGATAGACATGATGAAGGTCAACAGGAAGAAATAGAGATAGCCGTCCTTGTAATTGATGTAATTATGTAAAAATCCTACGGTGAACAGGACGCTACCGCAAAGGATGCAGAAGAATAGGTTCACGTGGATGTTCATGTGTTTCGCCATCCGGCTGAATTCCATCAGGCCAAGAATGTTGATGATAAAGAACAGGATATAAAAACAAATGGGGTGTATGAAAATACACCCTGTTAGTACTACGACAAACAGCAGGCCGCTGATTGCTCGTTTTAAAAAATTACTCACGATCATAATAGTCTTTAATAACTTTCTTGGCTTCTTCCTGATCATCCCGGCTGACCATCACGCTGATGTCGCCAAAGGTTTGGTAAGAAGAGTCTTTTTGATTCAAAATCACGGCCGGGATTCCCGCCTCGTCCAGTAGATCTTGTACGATCCCTGCTTCGAGTTCTTGCGTTGTTGTGAAAACAGATACCCAATTTTCCATAATCTTCGGTTTTTAGTTTATACTGTTTTTTCTTGTCGGGGAATCCTGCAGTCTTACTGTTACAACTCTTCCGGCTGTTGAGTTTCTTCTTCCTCTGTCCACGGACGTTTCCCGAGAATATTCTCCAAGTCATCACTAAAGATAACTTCTCGTTCGATCAATAATTCCGCCACTTGACGGTGTTGTTCCCTGTGATCGCTCAATAACTGTTTGGCTCGCTCGTAAGCGGCAGAAACCATATCTTTTACCTCTGCATCAATCAATTCTGCTGTCTTCTCGGAATAGGGCTTGGTAAAGCTGAAATCGCTCTGACCGGTGGAATCATAATAACTCAACATTCCCACCTTGTCGCTCATCCCGTAGATGGATACCATGGCGTAAGCCTGTTTCGTGGCTCGTTCGAGGTCATTTTGTGCACCCGTGGATATTTCCCCGAACACGATTTCCTCGGCAGCCCGTCCACCCAGCACGGAACACATTTGGTCAAGCAACTGGTCTTTCGTGGTAATTTGGCGTTCCTGCGGCAAGTACCAAGCGGCTCCCAAGGCTTTCCCTCGTGGTACGATGGTTACTTTCAATAGTGGATGGGCGTGTTGTAGTAACCACGATACGGTGGCGTGTCCGGCTTCGTGATAAGCAATCGCTTTCTTTTCACTTGGTTTGATGACTTTGCTGCGGTTTTCAAGTCCGCCCACGATACGGTCAATTGAGTCCAGGAAATCCTGTTTTTCCACGGCCGATTTATTTTTTCGGGCTGCAATCAAGGCTGCTTCGTTTGCCACGTTAGCTATATCTGCTCCGGAGAATCCCGGGGT
>ERZ773243.3349-NODE-3349-length-11501-cov-7.818976_pt1 | contig 11501 bp, 10 predicted proteins | sample MGYA00580520_ERZ773243 | MGnify/ENA primary metagenome ERZ773243 (study PRJEB29015, sample SAMEA2737747) | human gut metagenome | biome: human gut; feature: human-associated habitat; material: faeces | place: China | collected 2012 ... | reverse complement strand
ATGGCCTGTCCGTTATCATGGCGGGAGAGTCTGCCAAAGCCATCAGCTATGTGGAATGGCTGCGGCAGTCCAAAGGGCAGCCCACATTTCGTTCCATGCTGGAGGCGGATCTGCGGACGGCTATTCAGGATGCCAATGATCTCGGCCACTTTTTCCTGATCATGGAGCACATGGGCTATGAGGTCCACCACGGTGATCGGCTGGGTTTTCGCCTGCGGGGGCAGGAGCGATTCCAGTATCCCGGCAGGCGAGATCCGCTGTTCACAGAGGACGGAATCCGTGTGGCCATCCAGGGCAACCTGGAACAGATCGAAGCGGGACTGCGGCCTGTCTTGCCTGCGCGGCCGGCGTATCAGCCGTACCGGAAGCATCCCAGATACAGCGGTTTTCTCGCCCTCTATGTCCATTATCTCTATCTGCTGGGCAAGATCGAAAAGCGGCAGTATCCGCCCCGCATGACGCCGCATCTGCGGCAGGCGGTCATGCGCTTCGAGCGGTATCAGGCGCAGTTCGCGTTCCTGCGGGAAAATAACATCACAACGCCTGCTGACATGGCGGCATTCGAACATCGCATAGAGGAAACGCTGGGCAGATTGACAAAGCAGCGGACCCTCCTCAATGTGCGGAAGAAGAAACGCCTGCCGCTCTACGCAGCGCTGGCAGATGCGGAGGCGCTGGAACCCAGCAGGGCGTTATACGAGGAAGGGCTCACCGGCATGGAGCAGGAGTTTGAGCAGTATATGAAAGCCGTGAAGCTGCTGGAGGACAGCGGCATTCCACAGGAGGTGCTGAAGGAAGAAAAGGCAGAGGTGTATGAGCAGCTCTCAGAGGTGAATCGGAATATCCGGGCGGAGCGGGGAAAATTGAAGCTCTGCCGGGAGATCTGCCGGCAGACGCCCGCAATGGAGCAGGACATACAGAAAACAGAAGAACACCAGAAGGAGGTGCGGGAGCATGAACATCGGAGGCGGTGAAGCGGCGGACCAGCTGGTACGCATGATGCTCTCCGGCAGCGAGGTCGCTGTCCGGCTGAGCGGCTCCGCCATTAAAAATGTACTGGCGCTCACCATGGCGCTGGCGAAAAAACACAAGACCATTTCCGGCAAAGTCAATCTTGCAAAGATGCTGAAGGAGACCCGCGATGTGCGGCGATTCGCCATGTCTCCGGAGCAGTATCAGCAATTCAGGCAGCGGGCAGGAAAACAGAAGATCCTGTTCTCTGCCATCCGTGATTCGGATAACAAGGGAAAAGTCGTGGATGTGATCATGCCGGTAACGGAGATCGACCGCGCCAATATGATCTTTGAGCGCATCCGATATACCGGGCAGCCGGAGCAGGCGCGGCAGGATGTCCCCTCTAAGGAGCAGGAAGCCCGTGTGGGACAGGAGGCGCCGCAGCGCGAGCAGCAACGCCCCCAGCAGGGGGAAACGCCTGTGACACCGCCTGTGGGCAAGCGGCAGGAGGTGGCATCAAAAAAAGAATCTCGGTCGGGAACAGACTTGCCAGATACCAAAGGCAGATCGACCTCATCCAGCGGCAGGGAAACGGCTGCCGGGACGATGTCGAATGAGCGGCCTTCGGTTCTGGAACGGCTGAAAGGCTATCAGGCGCAGCTGGATACCCGGCAGAAGTCTGCCCCGGCCAAGGAAAAGATCCGTCAAAAAGTACGACCGGACAGGACAAAGTAAGAAAGCCGTTTCGTCAGTAAGGCCGGCAGAGTGGAATGCTCTGCCGGCCTCGTATTTTTTATGCAGGAGGTGATGCGGCTGAAAAAGACATCCCAAACAACGGATCTGGTACTTGCGTTGTTCCTCTATATCCCTGTGATATGGGCGGCGCTGCTGATCGCCCAGTCCCTTGGCGGCGGTCTGCCGGAGCTGCTATCAAACTTAACTGCCGCGCTGGAACAGCCCTTCCAGATCCAATGGACAGACAAGAGTCTGTTGTCCATTCTCGTCTGCACCGGCGCGTATCTCATGGGGCTGTGTCTCTATGCTTCCGGACAGGGCAGAACACGGGACGGAGAGGAACACGGCTCCGCCGCATGGGGCTCTCCCCGGCAGCTCAACGCGCAGTTCCGTCAAAAGCAGAACAAGATCCTCACCCGCCATGTGCGGCTGGGGCTGGATACCCACAAGCACCGGCGCTCACTGAATGTGCTGGTCATTGGCGGCAGCGGCGCGGCCAAAACCCGCGGCTATGTCAAGCCCAACATCTTGGAGGCCAATACCAATTATGTGATCACGGACCCGAAAATGGAAGTTCTGACCGACACAGGTGGATACCTGAAAAAAAGGGGCTATGACGTCCGGGTGCTGAATCTTGTGAATTTGGAACAGTCTGACGGCTATAACCCCTTTCGCTACCTGCGGGACGAGAAAGATGCTCTGAAGCTGGTGAATACGCTGATCCAGGCAACCACGCCCAAGGGCAGTCATGAGTCCGACCCATTCTGGACGAAGTCAGAAACAGCTCTGCTCCAAGCCATTATCCTCATGCTGCACCAGGAAGCGCCGGAGTATGAACAGAACTTTTCCATGGTCATGCGCGTGCTGGAATACGCTGAAGTCCGGGAGGATGATGACGAATACATCTCGCCGTTGGACCTGCTGTTTAAGGCGATGGAATATGAAAATCCGGAAAGTGTGGCCCTGCGGCAGTATAAGGTATTCAAGCAGGCCGCCGGCAAGACGGCAAAAAGCATCCTGATCAGCGCCGCCGTGCGGCTGGCCCCATTCAATCTGCCGCAGATCAAGGCCACCACCGACCATGATGACATGGATTTGTATACTTTAGGCGAGAGAAAATGCGCCCTCTATGCCGTGATCCCGGATAATGATACGACCTTCAATTTCCTCGTCAGCCTGCTGTACTCCCAGATATTCCAGACGCTGTACTACTGTGCCGACCAGATCCACCATGGGGCGCTGCCGTGCCATGTCCACTTTATTTTGGACGAGGCTCCATCTGTCAATCTGCCCGGTCTGCCGCGGGAATTGGCAACCATGCGCTCCCGAAATATTTCGTGCAGCACCATCATCCAGAACATGGCGCAGATCAAGGAACTGTATAAGGATTCGTGGGAAACCATCCCCGGCAACTCGGATACCCTTCTCTACCTTGGCGGTAACGAGAGCAGTACCCACAAGTACATTTCGGAGGCCCTGGGCAAGTCTACCATCGACACCAAGACCCATGGGCAGACGAAGGGGCGCTCCGGTTCCTACTCCACCAACTTCCAGATCAGTGGGCGGGAACTGCTGACGCCGGACGAGGTGCGGATGCTGGATAACCGATACTGCATCCTGTTCATCCGCGGGGCCAGACCGGTGCTGGATCTGAAATACGAGCTCATGGAGCATCCTGCCATCCGCTACACCATGGACGGCGGAGCGCCGCCCTATATCCACCACCACGGGACAGCCGTACCGCCCCTGCCGGGAGAACCGCTGTTCCGATTTGATCAAAACGATGAAAAGGAGAACATTGCGTAATGAAACATGATCTGAAAACCAACAACTTTGAGCGAAAGGTAACGCGCATCTACGCCATCCTTGCCTGTACAGCCATGGTGATGATGGTTACCGCAGTTCCCGTGCTGGCTGCGGACGACCCGCTGACGGTGGTCAACAATCTGAGTGAGTTTATTTTCTCTCTCATCCGCGCCATTGGTCTCATCCTGCTGGGCTTCGGCATCCTGCAGGTGGGTCTGTCTCTCAAGAGCCATGATCCATCCCAGCGAGCCAACGGTATGCTCACCGTAGCAGGTGGCATTGTGATCACCTTTACCAAGGAAATCCTTACCCTTATCACCGGTTGAAAATCGAATAAGGGGAGCAGCGTTTAGACTGCTCCCCTTATTTCTTCCCGCAGGAGGTGATTTTGAATGGGAAGTGGAAACTGGATCATTGACAACCTGAACTCTGCGCTGGAGATGTGGAACGGCAGACTGGAGGAGATCTGGCAGCTCATCACCACATCGCCGGAGAATTTCAAGGGCGGCGGTATCTGGAATGTCATCGTCGGCATCAACGGCGGATTGAAAGCGGTGGGATATGCACTGTTGGTGCTGTTTTTTGTCATGGGGATTGTAAAAACCTGCGGCAGCTTTGCGGAGATGAAGAAGCCGGAACTGGCGTTCAAGTGCTTCATCCGCTTTGTGCTGGCGCAGGCGGCAGTGACCTGGGGCATGGAACTGATGACAGGGGCCTTCCGGGTAGCCCAGGGTATGGTGACAACGATCATCGACTCGTCCGGCCTGACGGCCATGTCAGCCTCGGCGCTGCCGGATGAGATGACGAGTATCATCGAGGATGTGGGCTTTATCGATTCTATCCCCTTATGGGCGGTGACGCTGTTGGGTTCCCTTTTTATCTGGGTTCTGTCCCTCGTGATGATCCTGACGGTGTATAGCCGTTTTTTTAAGCTCTATATCGCGACGGCTATCGCGCCTGTGCCTTTGGCCAGCTTTGCGGGCCAGCCCTCCAGCAGTATTGGCATAGCCTTTTTGAAAAGTTATGCCGCCATCTGTCTGGAGGGCTGTGTCATCGTATTGGCTTGTGTGATTTTTTCGGCGTTCGCGTCCTCGCCGCCTGCTATCGCGGACGATACGCTGGCCGCAGCCACCATCGTGTGGAACTATGTGGGCGAACTGATCTTCAATATGCTGGTGCTGGTGGGCGCGATCAAGATGAGCGACCGGATCATTCGGGAACTGATGGGCCTTGGCTAAATCAGCGCCACAGACCCTCTGTGCTGACGGTGTCTTCGCCGTTCTCCCGTGCTTTGCGAACACGGTAGGAGAAATACTCCATAGCGGCAGCGTCATCCCGTGCCTGCATAACAAGATCGCAGACAAAGCGGATCAGCGAAAGCAGCCAGGACAGCACCACCAGCCCTACAAGAGCGAACAGGATGCGGTCTGCCAGCACGGTATGGGTGCGATACCAGCCGTGGAACACCGTCAGCATGGACACGGTGTACAGCAGCGGGATGGTCATCCGCGTCAGCGCGGCCAGCCGGGAGAGAAGCGCCAGGACGCCAAGCCCGGCGATCATCAGAAAAGCGATCATGTGTCACGACCTCCTTCATCGGGTTTGTGGCATAGTACCATGACTGCACAGACAAAGCAAGAGTCTGTTCAGCAAAACTCAGAAAAAACTTGGAGGTGATCTATTGGAGGTCCGCATCAACAAAGAAGTACGAAATTACCAGGAGAGTCTATTCTTCGGCCTGTCCCTGCGGCAGTTGCTGTTCGCACTGCTGGCGGTCGCCGTGGCAGTGGGCGTATATTTCGGCCTGCGCCCTGTGCTGGGAAATGGGGAGATCGGCTGGGTCTGCGTGCTTGCAGCCTTTCCCTTTGCCCTGGGCGGCTTTTTTCAGTATAACGGCATGACGCTGGAACGCTTTCTGCTCGCGTATATCCGCTCGGAATTCCTGTTTCCCCGCAGACTCGTGTTCAAATCGGACAACATATACGCCAAAGCTCTGGAAAATTCAACGATAAAGGAGGCTCTCAAACTTGATTAAAACTCTGCAAAATACACTGAAGCAGGACAAAGAAAGATTTACGGTTCCGAAATCTGTACAGGACATCATCCCCATCCGCCGCATCTGGCCGGATGGGGTCTTTCAATTTGGCAGCAAGTATTCTAAAACACTGCGTTTTAGCGACATCAATTATGCCATTGCCTCGAAAGAGGATAAGACAGCCATGTTTCTCAGCTATTCCGAGCTGCTGAACGCACTGGACACCGGCTCCACCACGAAGATCACCATCAACAATAAGCGCCTGGACCGGCGCAATTTTGAGCAGGAGATCCTCATCCCGCCCAAGGGAGATGATCTGGACGGCGGACGCAAGGAATACAACGCCATGCTGCTGGATAAGGTTACCGATTCATCCAACAGCGTGGTGCAGGAGCGCTACATCACCCTGTCCGTCCACAAGAAAAATGTAGAGGAGGCCCGCGCATTTTTTGACCGCACGGTCCATGACGCCTCTTCCCGTCTGAACCACATGGACTCCCACTGCGAGGATATGGATGCGGCAGACCGCCTCCATATCCTGCATGATTTCTACCGTGTGGGTGAGGAAAGCGAGTTCCGCTTTGACCTCCGGGAGAACATGAAAAATGGGCGCTCCTTCAAGGACGCCATCTGCCCGGACAGCATGGAATTCAAAAAGGATCATTTTATCATGGGCGGTAAGTATGGCCGGGTACTGTTTCTGAAGGAGTATGCCAGCTATATCAAGGATTCTATGATCAATGAGCTTACCAGCCTGAACCGCAGTCTCATGCTGTCCATTGACATCATCCCTGTCCCTACCGATGAGGCAGTGCGGGAGATGCAGAACCGCCTGCTGGGTGTGGAGACCAATGTGACCAACTGGCAGCGCCGGCAGAACGCCAACAATAACTTTTCTGCCGTTGTCCCCTACGATCTGGAGCAGCAGCGCAAGGAGACCCGCGAGATGCTGGACGATCTCACCACCCGCGACCAGCGGATGATGTTTGCCGTGGTGACGCTGGTGCATCTGGCAGACAGCAAGGAAGAACTGGACAGTGATACGGAAACGCTCCAGTCCATTGCCCGCAAGCACCTCTGTCAGCTCACGACACTGAACTGGCAGCAGGCGGACGGGCTGGTGACGGCGCTGCCGCTGGGCCTGCGCCGCATCGATGCTCTGCGTACTCTGACCACGGAAGCGCTGGCTGTTCTCATGCCCTTTAAGGCCCAGGAGATCTGGGACCGGGGCGGCGTGTACTACGGGCAGAACGCCATCAGCAAAAATCTCATCGTGGCGGACCGCAGGCAGCTTCTCAACGGCAACGCATTCATTCTCGGCGTCTCCGGCTCCGGTAAATCCTTCAGCGCCAAGAAGGAGATGGTGTCACTGGCGCTGTCCACGCAGGACGATATCATCGTCATCGATCCGGAATCGGAGTACCGCCCCCTTATCGAAGGACTGGGCGGCCAGGTCATCAATATCTCCGCCACCTCACCCAACCATATCAACGCCATGGATATGGAGCAGGGCTATGGGGACGGAGAGAACCCCGTGGTGCTGAAATCCGAGTTCCTGCTCTCCCTCTGTGAACAGCTCATTGGGGCAGGCAAGCTGTCTGCCAAGGAAAAATCCGTCATCGACCGCTGCACCGCGCAGGTGTACCGGGACTATATCCGCAGCGGCTATCACGGCGCGGTCCCCACCTTGCAGGACTTCCACGCCGAGCTGCTCCGCCAGCCGGAAAAGGAAGCACAGGATGTGGCGCTGGCCATTGAGCTGTTTACAGACGGCAGTCTCAACACCTTTGCCAAGCCCACCAATGTGGATACCAATGCCCGTATCCTCTGCTATGATATCCGGGATCTTGGCAAGCAGCTTCTGCCGGTAGGTATGCTGGTGGTGCTGGACAGCATCTTCAACCGCATCATCCGCAACCGTGGGCTGAAGCGCAACACCTGGATCTATATTGATGAGATCTATCTGCTGTTCCAGCATGAGTACAGCGCCAATTTCCTGTTCACCCTGTGGAAACGAATGCGAAAATACCAGGCTTGCGGAACGGGGATCAGCCAGAATATCGAGGATCTGCTGCAGTCCCATACGGCCCGCACCATGCTGGCAAACTCAGAATTTCTCATCATGCTGAATCAGGCGGCCACAGACCGGGAGGAACTGGCACGCCTGCTGAACATCTCGGATAATCAGCTCTCCTACATCACCAATGTGGACTCCGGTCGGGGGCTCATCAAATGTGGCAGCGCCATCGTGCCTTTCGTGGACAGTTTTCCCCGCCACACCAGGCTGTATCAGATGATGACGACCCGCCCCTCCGACCTTATTGCGTGATGTGCTATGAAAAAAATCAAAGAAAAACCCACGCTCTCTGAACGCATCAAAGAAAAAGCGGTATCGACACCCAGAGAACTGCTGCACAGAGGTCTGGACGATGGTTCGGAGCGGCTGCGGACGCAGCTGCGGGATTCGGCTCAGCACGGGCAGGCAGACGAGTACGGCGGCGATACCATTGAGGATACCGCCGCCCACGGCCTGCGTCGGGCAGAAAAGGAACTCACCCGGCAGCGGAAGAAGAAACCGCAGGAGCAGCCGCCGGAGGGCGGCGCTCCTGCTGCCGATGCCACAGAGCAAAAGCCTTCTGCTATCAAGGGAAAAGATACCACTTCTGCCGTTTCGCAGCCGCAGACCGCTGCGGAGCGTGGACGGCAGCAGGCGCGTCAGAACGCCGCGCAAAAAGTTGCCAAGATCAAGACCAAAGACGCCTATATCGGCGCACAGACAGAGACACAGGTCACAGTGGCAGCGGAACCGCAGCGGCAGGGGCAGCAGGCTTTTATCAGGGAACGGGGACGCCGTGTGGCATCACAGCAGCAGAGACGGCAACGGCAAGAAAGGCAGCGCATCCTGCACCGGAACGAGGCGCCCCATACCAATGGCTTTGGCTGCGGTAGTACGGAATCCAAAGTGGATGGTTTAACGCGCGGAAGTAAAATTAAGGAACGAAACCGTATCCAATCACCCAAAAACCACCAAGCCCCGCTGCCGCGGGAGCTGAAGCAGACTGCCTCTTCGCTGCCAAAGACTCGTGAGAGCAGCAAGCTGATTGGACGGGTGCCTGAGCAGACGGCACGTTCCACTGCCACGAGTGCATCGATGGCAGGAGTTCAAACAGCCAGAGAAGCGGCGGAGGTGGGAAGATATCAGCGGACGGCAAAGGCGGCACAGGCTGCCATACAAAAAACCACGCAGACGGCGAGCCGCGCGCTGCGCGCTATCATTGCCGCTGCCCAGAGTTTACTTGCGGCAATAGCGGCTGGTGGGAGCACAGTTGTAGCCATGGTGCTGGTGATTTGTCTGATTGGACTTCTGATCGTGTCGCCTTTTGGGATCTTTTTCTCCGGAGAGGACAGCGGCACCGGCTACACCATGCCGGAAGCTGTCAGCGTATTGAACGGCGAGTTCGCCGCTCGGATCGAGCAGATCAAGGCGGAGAACTCCTATGACGAACTGGATATGGACAACGCGGGCAGCGCCGCTATGGTGGCGAACTGGCGGGATGTGTTGGCCATCTATGCTGTGCGGACAACGACGGATGCAGCGTCTCCGGACGAGGTGGCGACGCTGACGGAAGAAAAGCTGGATATTCTGCGACAGATTTTCTGGGATATGAACGCCGTCTCTTATTGGGTGGAAACTATCTCGGGCGACGAGGATGAAAGCGATACCGTCATCCTGCACATCACTGTCACAGTCAAGGATCATCTGCAAATGGCGGACGAGTATCGGTTCAACGCCGAGCAGCACAAGCTGTTGGAAGAACTGATGCAGCCGGAGTATCAGGAACTGTTCATGGCGCTTACCGGCAGTTATCAGGATATCGACCTGTCTCCGGAGGAGATCCAAGAGATCATCAAAAAGCTCCCCGCGGATCTCAGCGAGGAGCGCAAACAGGTGGTGCTGACGGCGTATCAGCTTCTGGGCAAGGTCAACTATTTCTGGGGCGGAAAGAGCCTTGTGCTTGGATGGGATTCTCGCTGGGGTACGCCAATGGAGGTCACGGCGGCAGGCAGCTCTATGACCGGAACGATGCGCCCATTCGGATTAGACTGTTCCGGCTTTGTCGATTGGGTGTTTTACAACCAGTCTGGCGGCAGTTATGTCATCGGCCATGGCGGTGGAGCGTCCAGTCAGCACAGCTATTGCACCGATATTCCATGGAGCGATGCCCAGCCGGGAGACCTTGTGTTCTATCCGGGAGACAGCCATGTCGGCATTGTCTGTGGATTTGACGGAAACGGCAGTGTGCGTATCATCCACTGCGCCAGCGGGTACAACAATGTGGTTGTGACGGGAAAGAGCGGCTTTACATCCATTGGCCGCCCTAAATACTATGCCGATTAAAAATACATCTCATTTCTGAGCGAACCCAGTGTATGGCATTGTTTTCTCTGGTGCTGTCACTCTTTCCTATTTTCCGCCACCGGCAGGGCCACCTGGGTGATGAACTTGCTCGGGTCCTTGTGCTGGGGCGGGCCTTCCAGATAGGTGTGGCGCACCGTGCCGAGCGGCGTCAGGCCGTGGACCTCGGCGTGCTCGATCAGCTGCTGCCCTATGGCTGGAAGCTCCTCATACGCCCCGTGGTGGTAGAGGCAGATCGCCCGGGATTCTAAGGGCAAGCAGTTGGCCGTCAAGGATAACGGCGATGGCACGTTTACTTTTGAGATGCCCGCCGACAAGGTGACGGTGGAGCCGTCCTTCTCCTGGGTGAATCCCTTTGTGGATGTGAAGGACAGCGCCTACTATGTGGACGCAGTGGAGTGGATGCTCAAGCGCGAGGTTACCCAAGGCACCTCGGACACCACATTCAGTCCCGATCAAAACTGCTCCCGCGCACAGATCGTCACCTTCCTGTGGCGGGCCGCCGGTGCTCCCGAGCCGAAGGGCACGGTCAGTTTTGCGGATATTTTCGCAGACAGCTACTACGCCAAGGCGGTGGCGTGGGCCGTTGAAAACGGCATCACCGGCGGTACGGGCGATGGCCTGTTCAGCCCTGACGCCGCCTGCACCCGCGCTCAGTCCGCGGCGTTCCTGTACCGCGCGGCGGGCAGCCCCGCCGTGGGCGGCAGCGCCAGGTTCAGCGATGTAGCGGCGGACGCTTACTATGCGCAGGCTGTGGCATGGGCCAAGGAGCACGGCATCACCGACGGCATCGGCGGTGGGCTGTTCGGCTCCGCCAACGACTGCACGAGAGCGCAGATCGTTACGTTCCTGTATCGCGCCTATCAGGGCAAGTGAGGGGACGCAAGCGTCCGATATAAAGTTATAAAGCAAGGCTGTCGGAGAAACTCCGACAGCCTTGCTTTCTCTATGGCCACCCCCCGGTTTTGACGGTTACGATAGGAATATTGTTATTGACAATTTGCAAAAATCATTCCTCTCATACTTTGGAACGATTTACATTTTCGCCAGGGGCTGTATAATAGATTTGAATGATTATAAATCGTGTCAAAAGAGGTATTGACAAGGGGGCATGCCCCCTTGTCCCGTAGGGTTCCCCTACGGGACAATTCCACTCTGGTGTAAGGGAGGGAAACACTTGCAGGACAACATCATCGTAAAACCGTCCGTTGAGAAGCAGTTCGACCGTTTTTTGCGGCAGGGCCGCGCACTCTTTTTCAGCGCACCCTGCGGCTTTGGAAAAACGGCGGTGGCGGAGGCGCTGCTGTCCAGCCGGGAGGTATTGCGCCTGTCGGCGGACAGTGCCGGCTTCAAGCTGCCCTCTGCGGAGGCTGACTGGCAGATTTTACTGCTGGACGATTTGCAGGATATGCAGGAGGAGCAGGACTGGAACGCCCTGTGCGAGCTGATCCGCGCCTGCCCGGACCGCCGCTTCGTCCTGCTCTCCCGCGGCGCGCCGCCGGGGAGTCTCATGGCCTTCCAATACACGGGCCTGATGACGGTGCTGGAGGCCGA
>ERZ773243.3332-NODE-3332-length-11582-cov-8.747983_pt1 | contig 11582 bp, 9 predicted proteins | sample MGYA00580520_ERZ773243 | MGnify/ENA primary metagenome ERZ773243 (study PRJEB29015, sample SAMEA2737747) | human gut metagenome | biome: human gut; feature: human-associated habitat; material: faeces | place: China | collected 2012 ... | reverse complement strand
ATTTCGCAATTCTGGAAAATCTGCGGATTTTCCAGAATTGCCTTTTCACGGGAGGAGTCATAACCGAAAGCGGAAGCTGCCGCGCTGGTTTCCTGTGGAAACATTCACGCGGCGGAATTAACGTTCTGCCCGCAAGCACAAGCCTTTCCTCCACGACCCCCGCCCATGAAAATGGGGTCCAGAAACACCCGCAGGCGTTTCTGGACCCCAAAATCAAAAATATAATTTCCTTAGCTTATGCGCAAAGCAACGCGGAGCGCATTCAAAATCGTCCCACACAGCAGGAGTCTGCCTTTTGTTTTACCCCTTCATTGGTACAAAGCCCACAAGGTCTTTTACCACCTCGCCGCCGATGATCAGGCCGGCCACCGAGGGTACAAAGGCATTGGAGCCCGGCACCGAACGGCGCTGGGTGCACTTGCGCTGGGTGCCCGGAGGGCAGATGCAGTGATACTTGCAGCTGATGTCGTCATCCTCGATGGGGGTCATGGCAGGCTCCTTGGAGTAGACCACCTTCAGGTGCTTGATTTTGCGCTTGCGGCACTCGGTGCGCATCACCTTGGCCAGCGGGCAGACCGAGGTCTTGTAGATATCGGTCACTTCAAAGCGGGTCGGGTCCATCTTGTTGCCTGCGCCCATGGAGCAGATAATGGGGGTGCCTGCCTCCTTGCACTTCATCACAAGGGCCAGCTTGCCGGTGACGGTGTCAATGGCATCCACCACATAGTCGTACTGGGTAAAGTCGAACTGGTCCTGTGTTTCCGGACCAAAGAAGCACCGGTGGGTGGTCACCCTGATGTCCGGGTCAATGTCGTGGATGCGCTGCGCAGCCACATCTACCTTATATTGCCCTACCGTGCTGCGGGTGGCGATGATCTGGCGGTTGAGGTTGGTCAGGCAGACCTTATCATCATCGATCAGATCCAGTGCCCCCACGCCGCTGCGCGCCAGCGCTTCCACCGTGTAGCCGCCCACGCCGCCGATGCCGAACACCGCCACGCGGGAATTGTGCAGTTTTTCCATAGCTTCCGCGCCCAGCAGCAACTGCGTGCGGGAATACTGATTTTGCATTTTGTTCTCCTTGTTACTTTTCCACTCTCGTAATGGTGCCGCCGCCCAGCACGGTGTCGCCCTGATACAGCACCACGGCCTGACCGGGCGTAGGGGCGCGCTGGGGCTGGTCAAATTCCAGCCGGAAGCCGCACTCCGCCGGGTAGACGGTGGCGGCCTGCTCCACCTGATGGTACCGGGTGCGGGCTGTGACCCGCAGCGGCCCGGTCAGCTCCGGAATGGCGATCCAGTTCACCTCGTCCGCATACACGATGCGGTCGAACAGCATCTCCTCCGGCCCTACCGTGACGGTGTTTGCCTGCATGTCCTTGCCGCAGACGTACACAGGTGCCCCCATGGCAAGGCCCAGCCCCTTGCGCTGGCCGATGGTGTACCGCACCGCGCCGTTGTGGGTGCCCACCACCCTGCCGCTCTCGTCCAGAAAATCACCTGCCGGATAGTGTTTGCCGGTGAAGTCCTCCATAAAGCGGGCATAGTCGCCATCCGGCACGAAGCAGATGTCCTGACTGTCGTGCTTGCGGGCATTGACAAATTTGTGCTGCTCCGCGATCTCGCGCACCTCAGTCTTGTGCAGGCCGCCCAGCGGCAGACGGATATGCGCCAGCTGCTCCTGAGTGAGGTTGTAGAGCACGTAGCTCTGGTCCTTGCCCTCGTCCAGCCCCTTTTTGAGCAGGAAACGGCCGGTGGCCTCGTCCTGCTCCACCCGGGCATAGTGGCCCGTGACCACATACTCCATGCCGTGTGCCCGGGCCCAGTCCAGCAGATGGCGGAACTTCATATATTTATTGCAGTCGATGCAGGGGTTCGGCGTGCCGCCCGCCTCATACACGCGGACGAATTTTTCAATGATCTGTTCCCGGAAGTCGGCCGTGAAATCCAGCACCTCGTACGGGATATCCATGGCATACGCCACCTCTGCCGCGTCCTCGATGTCCTTTTCCGAGCAGCAGGTGTGAAAGCCGGACTGTCCCAGCGTTTCGTTGCGGGTGAGCCGCATGGTGATGCCGGTGCAGTCATAGCCTGCCTGCTGCATGAGCCATGCCGCCACCGAGCTGTCCACGCCGCCGCTCATGGCAATGAGGGCACGCGGCTTTGAATCAGGGGTCTGTGTGGTCATAAGTTCTCCTTTGGTGCATTCAACACACTAAAACAGTAGTATAATAGTAACTCTGAAAAAAGAGCTTGTCAAGACGCAGCGAGCTGCTGCACTGCGGCCAGCAGGGCTTGCCGCTCGTTGGGATATTCTTCCCGGATCACACCGTCCAGCAGCGCTTCCAGCACTTTGCGGATGCCCGGCCCCGCCGGGATGCCTGCTGCCATCAGATCACGGCCATTCACAGCCAGCTGGCTGACGCGGCAGCACACGCCGTCCGCATCCAATCGTTCGGCCAATTCGGAAAGTGCAGCAAAATCAGCCGCGTGTTCCGGCTGCAGGGCTGTGCCCAGTGCTGCCAAACGCTGCACGGTACACAAGTTATATTTGCCCAGTAGTCGGCGGGCGTAGATAGTAAAGTCGGGTGTGACGGTAGTTTCTCTGAGGACCGTCCGCTGGGGTGGGACCCTGTTGCCGAAGGCAATAGGGCGGGCGATGGAATGGCCTGCAACGGCAACGACTGCCGCCTGTGGCGGAAACAAGGAGTTGCTGTTGGGGCAGCGGCCAGCAGGATGCGAGTGCTGCTCAAAGCACGAAGCATCCGCTGGGTGCCGCAACCCGTACTCGTGTCCGAAGAGAAAGCTGCCGTCACGCCTTCTGGCTTCCCGCACCAGCACCGCCGTCTCTTCGATCCGGTTGTTGGAGCAGCGCAGGCGCCTGAGGGTGCGGCGGGTGCCGTCCTCGCCAAGGCTCAGCAGCAGCGCCGCCAGCCGGATGGGCAGGTTTTCTGCACCCGCCGGGCAGGCATCCACCACCGGCTTTGCCGCCGCCAGTGCCTCCGGTGAAAGCTCCGGCAGAATAACAAGCAGTATTTTTTTGTCAAGATATGCCGCAGGGGCGGGTGCGCTCAGCAGTTTTGCAAGCTCTTCCTCGATGCGCTCCACCGATACGCAGTCCAGATGGGCACACAGCTCCTGTGCCGCCTGCGCCGTGGGCGGGTCGATGGCAAAGCCAAACCGGGCTGCGAAGCGGTACAGCCGCAGGATGCGCAGCGCGTCCTCGGTGAACCGCTGGCGGGGCACACCCACCGCCCGTACGATGCCGCTTTGCAGGTCGGCCTGCCCGCCAAAGGGGTCCACAAGGCCCTCTTTTTCATTGTAGGCCATGGCGTTGATGGTAAAATCCCGCCGGGCCAGGTCCTCCCGCACATCCGGCACAAAGTGCACCTCGTCCGGGTGGCGGCCATCTGTGTAGGTGCCTTCTGTACGGAAGGTGGTGATCTCGTAAAGGGCACCGCTCTGCTTCACCGTTACCGTGCCGTGCTGCAGGCCGGTGGGGATGCACCGCTGCGCGCCGAACAGCTCCATCACCTGCTGCGGCAGAGCACTGGTGCACAGGTCCCAGTCGTGCGGTGTAAGGCCCAGCAGACTGTCCCGCACGCAGCCGCCCACCACGTAGGCTGCATAGCCCGCCCTGTGCAGGGTGTCCAGCAGCTCTGCCGCACCCTCGTCCATCCGGATGGTCATGGCTGTGCCTCCTCGTACTGCAGGGTGATGCTTTTGCCGTCAAAGCCGCACTCCGCCGCCGGGAAGATGCTCTGTGCCTGCGCGGCATACTCCTCCGGGTCGGTGATCATGGGGGAATAATGGGTCAGCCAAAGCCGCTTTGCTCTCGCCTGCGCGGCAAGGGTCGCGCTCTGCCCAAAGGTGCTGTGCCCCCACTGACGGGCCTGGTCTTCCTGCTCCGGAAGGGCATAGGTGGCATCGCATATCAGCAGGTCTGCGTCATGCGCCGCCTGCAAATAATACGGGCAGGGGGCCGTATCGCCGGAAAATACCACGCTCAACCCCTTGCGCGGGGCGCCCAGCACCTGCGCAGGCTGCACCGTTCTGCCCTCCACGGCAACGCTCTGCCCTTTCTGCAGCAGCTTCCATTGCTGCACCGGCACCCCCAGCGCCCGGGCCTGCTCCGGCGAAAATTTGCCTGCACGGGGCAGCTCCAGCCGGTAGCCAAGGCTTTTTACCCGGTGCTTTGTGGCAAACGACACCAGCCGCGCACCGGCAGGCCAGCCCTCGCTCAGCGCATCCAGCGCCAGCGGCTGGCCCGGCATAAGCACCTGCGGCTTCACCGGATAGGGCAGCGGGCCGGTCAGTGCCCGCACCGCCGCCCAGATATCCGGCAGGCCCTCCGGACCCAGCAGCGCAAGCGGCCTTGTGCGGCCCTGCGCCCCCAGAGTCTGCAAAAGGCCCGGCAGACCAAAGATGTGGTCGCCATGGTAGTGGGTCAGGCAGATGGCATCTGCCCGCATCAGGTTCACGCCCGCACGGCGCGCTGCCGCCTGCGTGCCCTCGCCGCAGTCCCACAGCAGGCCGTGGCCGCCGCAGGCAGCAAACGCCGCCGAGAGTGCCCGGTCCGGCAGTGGCATGGTAGCCGCAGTGCCCAGCAGTGTAATGGTCAGCATAAAGATCGTTCTCCCTGCACAGTAGATTTCGATATTTTATTGTACCACAGCCCAGCACGTTGCACAATCACTGCTGGCCGCGCATAGCATGGGCCAGCACAGCAAAAAGGGGGCAGCGGGATGAGACGCAAAAAAGGGGATCCTTTTTCCGGCAGGCCGCACAGCGGCCTTGGATGGGTGCTGCTGCTCGCCGCACTGGCCCTGTTTCTGCTGGCCGGTGCGCCCGGCTGCATGGCCCAGCGGATGGCGTGGTCTGCCCGGGGAACAATGATCTTTCTGCCCAGCGGGTTTTGAAAAAATGGGAGCATCCTGCTGCACAGAACGCTCCCATTTTTCTTTTTACTTTCCATCCGAATAGGGCAGCTGGCCGGTCAGGGTCAGCGTTTCGGCAAGCTCGTCCTCCGAGCGGAACCGCCACGCCGCCGCTCCCACGGCCACATAGCAGGCATCGGCACGACCCTCCGGTGTAACGGCAAGGATCATCGTTTCACCGTCGCCCACCGCCGTTACCATGCCATCCGCACTCACAGTTGCCACGCCCGGATTGCTGCTGATCCATGTCATCGTTCCGTTTTTGGCGCCTGCAGCCTGCGCGGTCAGCTTCTGACTGGCTCCCACTGCCTGCAGCAGCATGGCGTTTTTGCTCATCTGCACCCGTCCGATCTCCGATGTGACCGTTACCGTGCAGCGCAGCACCTGCCCGGCTGTGGTCAGTGCGCTGATGACGGCCTTGCCGGACCCCTGCGCCTTTACGGTACCGTTTGTGCTTACCGATGCCACCGCCGGGTTGCTGCTGACCCACTGCCGCACATAGGTAAACCCGCCTTTGTTCTGTTCCAGCTTCAGCTGTTTCGTCGGGGCAGGCTCCTGCTCTGTAATGGTAAGCGTCAGATCGCTGGTGTTCAGCACCAGGCGGCTGGCTGTGCTTTTGCGCACCGTGATGGTACAGGTGGTCTTTTCGCCGCGCTCATTGCGGGCCGTGACGGCCGCAGTGCCCTCGGCATGGCCGGTCACCTTGCCGGTGCCGTCCACCGATGCCACTGCCGGATCACTGGAAGTCCAGATCAGAAAGAAGTAGTCGTTGGGTGCCTGCACATTCAGGTAGGCCACCGGGGCCGGGTCTCCTTCGGTGATATCCAGCGTCAGTTCGGCAGTGTCCAATGTCATGCCGCTGTCCGGCAGCGGCTGCTCCTGCGCAGCATAGGCCGACAACGCCCCGGCTGCAAACAGTTCTGCGCACAGCACCACTGCACAAACACACGCTTTGAACCCCTGCTTCATGGGCTTTGCCCTCCCCGCCTGCTTTGCTGCAAGATCCTTTAAATATTCCTGTCTCCGTATTATTTTACACGCAGTGCAAAACCGGGTCAAGTTTTTTGCCCATTCTGCCGGGCAGCTGAGCCTTATTTTGTGGAGAATAATAAAATCCGCTTTTCAATTTTGTACAAAACGCCGCCGCACCCGGCAAACCGGATGCGGCGGCGCTGTTCTGCTTTTGAATTTTCAGCTTAGTAGTTGATCTTTTTCAGCTCAAAGTAGCTCTGCGGATGTGCGCACACCGGGCACTTGAGCGGTGCGGACTTGCCGATATAGGTGTAGCCGCAGTTCCGGCACTGCCATACCTGCTGCTCCTCGCGGGCAAAGACCTTGTTGTTTTTCAGGTTTTCGGCCAGCGCACGGTAGCGCTCCTCGTGCTCCTTCTCGATCTGTGCCACCATGGTGAACAGTGCTGCGATCTGAGGGAAGCCCTCTTCTTTGGCCTCCTTGGCCATGCGGGGGTACATCTCGGTCCACTCGTCGTGCTCACCGCCTGCTGCCATGTCCAGACAAGTCAGGGTATCGGGGATCGCGCCGCCGCACAGCAGCTTGAACCAGATCTTTGCGTGCTCCTTCTCATTGCCGGCGGTCTCCTCAAAGATCGCGGCCAGCTGCTCGTAGCCTTCTTTTTTTGCCATGCTGGCAAAGAAGGTGTACTTGTTGCGTGCCTGGCTCTCGCCTGCAAACGCTTCCATCAGATTTTTCTCGGTTTTGGTACCCTTCAGTTCCATGATGCTCTCCTTTCAAAAACGGATCTTCTGTCAGGATCGACCGATCCCGGCTCTATCATTCAGCCCGGCGGTAATTTTTTCGCCTGCGGCTCAGGTTCTGAACAGAGTATACCATATTTTTTGATGGAAATCAAGAACGATTCCTATTTATTCTGAGAATATTTCTCAGTTATGCTGCTTCAGTGCACACACAGCAATGCTCAGGGCGCTCCACGCTGCCTGGTACATCAGCACCGTTGCCACCGAAAGCTCCCAGATGCTGCCTGCACTGGTGAGCAGCGCTGCAATGATAATGGAGAACAGCACCGAGACCATCTGTACCGTGGTGGCGCTGCTCTCGGCGTTCTGGGCCTGATCCGCAGCCTGCAGACCGCCGGTCAGGCTGGCAAACGCCTTGAGATGGATCATGCAGCAGGTGTCCTCCGGGTCTTCCGGTGCGGCCTTGATGGCGTTGCACTGCTCCTGATCCAGCACGGTGATCATGCCTTCCGGCAGGCGGTATGCTTCGGTAATGTGGTGTGCAGTCAGACTGGGGTCCTGGCATGTGACCAGCAGGCGGATGTTCTCCTTTTGCAGCACGGCAAGGCCGCGGGCCACATTGCGCCCGCCCACATATTTCAGCACGAACATAGCGTGCAGATTGCCGGACACAGCCAGATACAAAATTTGCAGCTCGCCGTTCTTCGAGTGCTGCATCTCGTATTCCTCGTCCGGCAGCGGCACGCCCTCCTGCTCCAGATAGCGGCGGGTACCAATGAGGATGCGGTTGTTATCGCACCAGGCGGAAAAGCCCAGCCCATGGTGCTGCTCCAGATCCTTGACCGGGAACAGGATGTCTGTGCGTTCCTCAACGATCTGGCGGAACAGCCCCTTCAGGGTGCCGTGGCTCTCGTTCAGCACGCTGGCCGCGTACAGGATGGCGCGGTCGATGCGGCCGCCCTTGAAGATGCGGATATCCTCCAGCTGTGCGCTGTCGGCGGTGAACAGGTCGTCTGCATCGATCTGCAGCGTATCAATGCCGCCCAGCTGCTCAATGGCCTGCCAACCGGGCACGACTGCGCCCACAGCCGCAGCCGCACGCTGCAGCCGTAGCGAGGCAACGCCCGCGATCAGGGTAGAAGAAAGCGGTGCGCCCATGCACAGCACCGCTGCCATGGCAGCCGCCGCTTTGTTCCAGCCGGCACCTGCCAGCAGGAACAGCACGCCGCTGAGCAGGGCAACGCCCAGCAGGATGTACGAAACTTTGCGTGCACGGCGCTCGCTTGCGCGCTCGCTCAAGCTCTGCTCCACAAAGCCGTCAGCTTCCTTCATCGGGCGGCTCAGCAGCACCCAGGGGTCCTTCTGTTCCAGATCCCGTGCAAGGGCGCGCAGCAGGTCTTTGTCCTTGGCGCGGTAGGCGCCCTCGAACTCCACACCATTGGTCACCAGCTCATAGCCGCCCTTGACAGCAGCCAGCATCACCCGGCTGCCCAGCAGCGCAAGGAACAGCCCCAGCGCGGCCATGCCGCTGAGCAGCGAGATGCCGGTGGTGCCGCGGTAAACATTTGCGTTCAGCATGGCTGTGACCGCCTGCACCAGCGCTGCTACTGCGGCCAGCGCCGGCATCGTCTCGGAAGAAGACCGTCCGCGCAGGCCGTTCAGGCCGTCGCGCAGCACCGGGAAGCCCACGCACAGGCTTGCTGCCAGCAGCAGCAGGTTTGCAGCATAGAATGCCGCCGGGGCAGCATCCGGGTCCAGCGCCGCCATGGCGGGCAGCAGCCCATCCGATACCAAACCAAAATGCAGCAGCACCACAGCCAGAATGCCGCCCAGCACGCAGCGCAGCGTCAGCTCTGCACTCATACGGTGCAGTTTATCCGCCGTAGCCTCCGGCTCGGTCAGCTCCGTTTCAGCATGTTCCTCCGGAGACACCGCGTCCTCCGCCTCAGCTTTCAGTTCCGGCTGTGGCGCAGCGGGTGCCTTCTCCGGTGCCTGCTGCGGCTCTTCACCGTCCAGCGGCAGCAGCGGCAGGCTCATGGTGTCCTCTTTTGCGGCAGGCTCCTCTGCCGGGGCCAAAGGTGCCTGCGGTGCGTCCTCGCTCTGCACCTTGCCAAAGAAATCGACCACCGGCTGCTTTTCCGGCTGCTCCGTTTTTTTCGGCTGCGGCACAGGTTCCGGCTGCAGCTCCGGTGCCGTCTCCTTTACCGCTGCAAACACAGCCGCGGGCAGCGGTGCACCGGACGGTTTCTTTTTGCTTTCAGCCGGTTCAGTTTCTGCTGCCGGGGCTGCTTCGGCCCTCGGTGCAGGCTTTTCCGGCTTCTGGTCGCTCAGGCCGTTGATCATCGCCTTGAGCTGTGCCATCTCCTGCTGCTCCTGCTCTTCCTGCGGCAGCAGCACCTCCGGCGCATTCTTGGGGTGCCGGAGAGGCTTTGCCGTGCTGTGCTGCTCTGCGGGTCTTGCCGCCGGGACAGCGCTCTGCCGGGGTGTTTCCGGCTTCACTGCCGCCGGGGGTTCTGCCGTTTGCGGTGCAGATTTTTCCTCCGGCTTTTTGGCGGGTGCTTCCGGCTGTGCATCCTCTGCTTCCTTTTCCAGAAAAGGCCACGGGGCCAGTTCCTGTTCCGGGTCTGCCTCCGGCTTCAGCATCAGTTCCAGATCCGCTTCCGGTTCCGGCTGCGCATCCTCACCCAGCCGCACCTCACCGGTGGGCATTTCCTGCGGCTGCTCTGCTGCAGCTTCGTCAGTCTCCTGCTTTTCCTTACCACGGCCAAACAGGCCAAACCGTTTCTGCGGCTTTTCCTCCGGCTGGTTTTCGTCTCTCCGGGTCATCTCCTCCGGGATATCCACCGCCGTGGTGCTGAAAAAGGAGCGGAACTTTTCATCCGGGGTCATTTCCCGGCCATTATTTTTATCTTTCGGCATTCTAGTCCCTCCTGTAATTCAAATTGAGGTTCCGGCCCGAATGCCGGATCATGCCTGCTGTGCTGCGCGCTGGGACTGGATCTCGTACAGAATAATGCCCGCAGCCACCGACACGTTGTAGCTGTCCACACCGGTGCCCGGTGCTGCCATATCCAGCCGCACCACACCGTCGCACAGCTTTTTCACCAGCTGCGAAACACCGCTGCCCTCGCTGCCCAGCACCAGTGCAATGGGGCCGGTCAGGTTGTTCCTGCGCAGAGACACGCCGTCCATATCGGCGCAGTAGACGAACACACCCTGCTCCTTCAGGCGGCGGATGGTCTCGCCGATGTTGGCCACACGAGCCACCGGCAGGCGTTCTGCGGCACCTGCGCTGGACTTGATGACGGTAGGCGTGACCGATGCGCCGCCGCGCTTTGGGATCACGATGCCATGCGCACCGCACAGCAGAGCACTGCGCATCACGGCACCCAGATTATGCGGGTCTTCAATGCCATCGCTCAGCACCAGAAAAGGTGCCTCGCCCTTGTCCTTGGCTGCTGCCATCAGGTCGTCTACCGTCACGTATTCGATCTCGCTGGCAAATGCCGCCACACCCTGATGGCTCTCGGTGCCGGTCATCAGGCGCAGCTTGTTGGGGTGCACCCGCTTCACCGTGGCACCCGCTTCCTTTGCCAATGCGGTATAGTAAGCCGCCACGGCCGGAGCCATGCCCTCAGCAATGAGCACGGTGTCCACGCCGGAACCGCTTTTCAGCAGTTCGGTCACCGGATTTTTGCCATAAACAAGGCTCTCGTTCTTCTGCAGCGGCTCTTCCGGGCTGCGGCGCGGACGGCGCGACTGGTTCTTTTCTTCCATGATGATTTTCTCCTTCCGTTGTATCACCGGAAGGTGCTGTGCACACCCTCCAAAAGGCACGCCGCACTCTGGGCCGCGCACCGGTATGATCTGAAGCTGATAACTCATTTTGAAGTATAGCATAAGCCGACCTTGTTTGCCAGCAAATTACCGTTTTTTATCCGCGTCCTGCAAAAGTTTTTCTGTTCGTGGTGCCGGAGACCGTTTCCGCTTTTTTGCAGAAATGTTCTGCCGCCCTGCATCAGCTTTACCCGGCTGCTGGGTAGATATCCCTCTGTTTTGCCGGAGAAAAAAGTTTTCCACAAAAACGCGGTATACAATCCGTAGAAGAGCGATTATTTTTCCACATGTTGAAAACCCTGTGGAGAAAGTTCAAAAGTCCAGCTTTAAAGCCTGTTTTGCCTGTGGAATTCCACACTTTCCACAAGGTTTTCCACTTTTTGGTTCGACCTTTTTTGATTTCCTGCGTACAATTTGTAGAATACAAGTCGGAAATATGACAATTTTTTGAACTGCATCCTGTCCGCTTTTGCCAAATTGCCCAATATCATTTTGACGAATGTGGATCTGTGTTGAAAATCCGTCCTTCATCAAGCTTTCTGTCTTTCGGCCGCTTATTGCACATTATATGGAAATTTGTTGCACTCTATCGAATATACGCGCTTCTGGCAGTAACCCCCTGCACCCTGCCAGAAACAGAATCCCCGCATTGTTACAGGAAAAACACCGGTTTGGATTGATTTTGGCCGCTGTTTGGGGTATACTAATTCTGTAGGTTCGTTAAACCGTGCACAAAGCGGATATGAAACGAGCAAGACCCCAATGATTTTGTGGAGGTAATGAATAATGTTGGTAAATGCAACCGAAATGCTGATCAAAGCACGTGATGGCCACTACGGTGTGCCTCAGTTCAACATCAACAATCTGGAGTGGACCAAGTCCGTTCTGACCGCCTGCGAGGAAATGAAGAGCCCTGTGATTCTGGGTGTTTCCGAGGGTGCCGGCAAGTACATGACCGGTTTCAAGACCGTCGCTGCCATGGTCAGCGCAATGGTCGATTCCATGGGCATCACCGTTCCTGTTGCCCTGCATCTGGATCACGGCACCTATGAGGGCTGCAAGGCCTGCATCGAGGCCGGCTTCTCTTCCATCA
>ERZ773243.3329-NODE-3329-length-11592-cov-3.394817_pt1 | contig 11592 bp, 10 predicted proteins | sample MGYA00580520_ERZ773243 | MGnify/ENA primary metagenome ERZ773243 (study PRJEB29015, sample SAMEA2737747) | human gut metagenome | biome: human gut; feature: human-associated habitat; material: faeces | place: China | collected 2012 ... | reverse complement strand
TCAGATACAGGATTTCCAAGTTTTTCAAATTTTAATCAACGCTTGCGCCCCATATCCGTAATCTGCACCTTTGGGACAACACGAAACGCCATCCGCTCCCAAAGCTGCTCTCGTGTGCAGGCTTTTGCAAGCTGCGGCAGGGCGCGCTCTGCCCTCGGCAGAATACCGAGGAAATCCACCCCTTCGGACAACGCTGTTTTTATCGTATGCTCGACTTCCTCTTTTATGCTTGCGGAAAAAATACTCTCCAACTCCGTTTTCTGCTCTGCGGAAAGCAATTCGCCCCTGCCGCCCTGCAGGGTTCCCTCTACGGAAAGCGTCACGGTGCAGAGAACGGTGTCCCCTGCCACCTGAAAATCGTAGTCCGCCTTTGTTTTTGTAACCGCCAAAGGCAAAACCGCCGCTTTATACCTTCCTTCCAGAACCGCCCCCTCGGCATCTCCCAACAGAAAAAGATAACCGCGCTCCTCTTCCTCATTCAGAATAGAAGCACCACTTGCGGACACTGCCATGCCGCCGCCAAGCCGCAGCCTTTCCCCCTCTGCGCGAATCCGCGGAAGCACACCATTGCCGCCCCGCTCCGTGCGCTCCGTCAGAAAGGTATCCAAATCAATCCCCTTCGTGACCGCCACCTCCTCGGCGGTATTTTTATAAAAATCCCAGAGGAACAGACCTGTCTTGCTGTCCTCCTTCATGGCCTTTTCCACGCAAGCCGCCGCAGAATCCGCCGCCAGAAGCATCACCTTCTCCGAAACCGCCTGACTGCGCTCCAGCTCCCCCAGAAGGGCATCCAGCCTTGCGCTGTCCCGCAAAAGGCTTTCCCCCAAGATAACGGTTTTCAGCTGCCCCAAATCCGTCTTACGAGAGGTGTAGGTATCCACCTGCGCGACCGCCCCCGAAAGAGTTTCACTCTCCGCGGCATAAATTTCTGCCTCGCCCGTTTCGATATTCGCAGGCGCAAAGGTGAAGTGACAGCCGTTTTCTGCCGCCGTGTCTACCCCAAGGGTGATAATAAATGCCCTATCCTCCGGGTCCTTTTTATCCCAGCAGCCGGTCAGAAAAAAGGGGACTGCCAACGCCAGCAAAACAAATTTTTTATACATCCTTTTTCTCTCCCTTCCTGCCAAGCAAGAGCAATAAAACCGGCAGTCCCACCAGATACGCCAGATTCAGCCAAGGCGAAACGGCAAGCCGCAGACGCTGTGCCGCCATAAGGCTTTCGGGCAGAAATGACAACGCAAACAAAGCCGCAAGCACCACCCAGAGCCAAAGCTTTCGCTTTTTTTCCGCCTGTCTGCATAGCTGCGTTCCCAGAAGGGAGCCGAAAAACACCACCCCCGAAAGAAACAGCACCGCCGATGCCATCCAGAACCAAAGCAGAAGCAAATCCTGTCTGGTCAGAAAAACGCCCGTAAAGCTGACACGCTCCAGCATCTGCAATGTCGGCAAAAGCTTTGCGGCAAGCATTCCCTCGCCGTAATTCGCCAGACAGAGAAGCACGATGACCGTCACCACTGCCGTTATCAAAAGACAGCCTTTCCAGACTGCGAAGCCGACAGGCTTTTTCAAATCCGGATAGATAAAATAAAGAAAAACGAGCCCCCTAAATACAATGCTCATCTCTGTAAGCCCTGCCCCGATGCCCGAAGGAGAAGGCAAGGCAAGCGGCAGAACACGCGCATACTGCGTAGAAGCCGCCACCGCCAGAAGCACCAGAAGCAAGGGAATCGCGACCAGAAAAAAGAGGATTTCCGCCGTTCTGCCCCGACATTCCGTTCCCTGCGCCGCAAGCGCACCTGCGACCAGAAGCAGCACCAGGGAAAGCACCCAGACAGGCGTTGCAGGGAGCATAAAACGGCAGATGATTTCGCTGAAAATCCGCAGCTCAAGCATCCCGTCAAGCAAAAGCTTTCCTGCCAAGCCAAGCAAAAGGATTGTCCCGATAGCATTGCCGCAGACGCTCCGGCACCAATCGACCACCGTACCATTGGGCATGCGCCTTCCTACTGCTGTCAGCAGAAGGGAGGCAGCCGACACCCCCAAGCCGCCAAGCAAAGCCGCAAAAAAGCACCCTCTGCCGCTTATCTCGGCCAGCTCCGCCGGAAGAAAAAGGACAGCAGTGCCAAAGCAATCCAGTAATAACAGCATTTGCAGCTGTCTGATAGAAATTTTCCGATTCTCCGCAAACATCATTCCTCCTCCTTCCGCCGCCGTACATCGGGACGTGTAAAAATCGGCCTGCGCTTCATTTCGGAAAGCGGCAGACGAAAAATGCTGTCCTCCCAATCCATGTCATCATTGACGGAGGAGGAGCAGAAGGGATACAGATAAGGGATGCCATAGGAGGTGAGACTTGCCAGATGCGCCAGAAGCAGCAGCAGTGCCGCCCAGACCCCAAACAGCCCGAACACAGCCGCGAAGAAAATTACAACGTATTTGCTGATGCGCAGACCCGAAACAATCGAAACATTCGGAATCACAAAGGAGCAGATGCCCGTCAGCGCGGAAACAATCACAACCGTCGGACTGACAATCCCTGCATCCACTGCCGCCGAACCGATGATAATGCCGCCGACAATGCCAATGGTCGAGCTGACGGGGGATGGCAGCCGAATCCCGCCCTCACGCAGAAGCTCAAAGGCGATTTCCATAATCAGCACCTCACCAATGACAGAAAACGGAATGGTTTCTCTCGTTGCCGCAACCTTAAGGGCAAGCGCAGTTGGCAAAAGCTCCGGATGATAGACCGCAAACGCAATATACAGCCCCGGAAGCGTAACCGTCAGAAACGCCGCCACAAAGCGAATCAGCCGAATAAAGCTCATAATCTCCCAGCGGTCATAATAATCCTCTGCCGCCTGAAAGAAGGTATTCAGTGTTGCCGGCAGAAGAATGGCATAGGGTGTATTATCGGGCAGAAGTGCCACGCGCCCCTCCAGAAGGGCGGAGGAGGTCTTATCGGGGCGCTCCGTCATCTGCAGCTGAGGAAAGGGCGAATACTGCCGCTTCTCCAACAGCTGCTCCGCATAGCCGCTGTCCGGCAGATGGTCTAAATCCAGACAATCCACCTGCCTTTCTATCTTTTGCAGCAGCTCAGGACGCACCAAATCCTCCATATACAGCAGTGCCACATCCGTTTTGCTCCGTCTGCCCACCTTCTTCCGCTTCACCTTCAGCCGTGTATCCCGAATTCGCCTTCTCGTCAGCACCACATTTACAGACATCAGCTCCGTAAAGGCATCCTTCGGCCCCTGCACAACCACCTCGGTTTCCGCCTGATTCACGCCGCGCGTGGGGAAATGCTTCGTCGAAGCCTGCAAGGCGAAATCATCCCCATCCATCAGAAGCACCGTATCCCCCAGAAGAACGGCATCAAAAACCTCCTCCATTGTGGTGATTTTTGTCAGCTCCCCAATGGCAATGACCTCCTCCATCAGACTTTGCAGCAGTCCCTCCGTTCCCTGCATTTCACAGCGCGCCATCACATTTGTCATGATAAAATTCTGAATGGCATCCCCATTCACGATATTATCCGTATATGCAAGAAAAAGCGTACCCTCGCCGCCACGGATGCGAAACTCACGCATAATGATATCACCGCAGTCGCGAAAGGCTTCCTGCATCACCTGTTTATTTTTCTGCAACTCCTTCTTTATCTGCATCCCTTTTCACCGCCCAACCATTTTTCCTAGTTTGTGAAGGAAAAGGAAATCTATGCAAAAAAAGAAGCCCCGAACAGTTCTGTTCAAGACTTCTTTGAATTTTATTTCTATTTTACTGCGCCTGTGCAGTGTTGCCCAGAAGGCTGGGGTTTTCAAAGGTAAATACCAGCATATCGTAATTATAAATCAACTGATTCAGGCTGTTCTGCGCGGAAACAACGCCCATTTCTGCCTGCTCTACAGCTGTTTTTGTCACATTGCCTGCCCGCAGGTTAATCTGCGCCGCGCGATAATCTGCCTGTGCCTTTGTCAGAGAGGACTGTGCAGAGGTAATCTGTGTTTCCATCTGCTGCAACTGCAGATACGCATTGCGAATTGCCATTTCCTTATCGGTTTTTGCCGTTTTCAAATTACGCTTTGCGGTGTCATAATTATATTCCTGTGTATTGGAATCCAGACGCGTATTCGATTCACCAACATAGTTTTTCGTAAACTTCGCAGAATCCAACGCAAGCTCCTTCAGCTGAATGGTCAGATCCTTTTTCAGTGCCGCGTTGAGATACTGCTCCATCGGCAGACTCAGCTTATAAGGCGTATAGGTAACGTCATAGACATATTCAAAACGGGCATCTGCCTTTTCCCCCATCAGGTCATTCAGCTTGATGTAAAGCTGCTCCATGCTTGTCTCCAGCAGTGCCACATTATCCTGCGCCTGCTTTGCCGCAATCTCCAGCTGATTCAGGTTATACTTGCTCAGAAGACCCAGACGGTTCTTTTCCTGCCCCTGTTCATACAGCTTTTTCTGGATTTCAGCGTTTTTCTTTGTCAGAGACAGGGTATCCTCATTACTCTTGATGGAGGTAAAATAGGATTTTACGGAAACCTCCAGACCAAGGTTTTGCAGATCCTCGCCGATTCTTGCCTGCTTTTTGCCCTGCTCTGCCTGATAAACGGCAGAAACAACCTTCTGCCAGCCATCATTCACCCATTTTTTATATTCCACATTTGGCACAGTAACCGTGCCGCCTGCGCTTCTGTCGATGTCATCCAGTGTATCATCCAGATAATCCAAGGTATCCTGAATTTCTCTCAGATCGGGGCTATGCTTTTTCGCCTTCGCCAATGCTTCCTCTGCGGTCAGCTTCGGCAGCTGCAATGCCGCCTTCTCCTCCTCTGTCAACTCCTTCACAGGTGTCACCTGCACGCCCTGCTGCGCCGCAGAAAGAGCCTCAGCCGCAAACACAGGCACACACTGCGCCCCGCAGATGCTCACCGCAAGGGTCAGCGCCAGTGCGCCTTTTGCCTTATATAACATATTTTTCATTGCTCAACCTCCGTTTTTCGTTTTAAACTAAAACTAATTATACCATATAATCTGAAAAAATCCAGTAAAATCCTCAGATTTCGGAAGAAAGTTTTTCATGAGCGGCGGTTTCGCGCAACGCCTGATTAAACACTGCCCCCAGAAGCAGTGCCGTCAGCGAAAGATTCAGCCAGATGAGGAAGGCGATAATTGCCCCGATAGAGCCGTAAATCACAGAATAATTCCCCATGTGGTCTACATAATACGAGAAAAATACGGAATACAGCATCCAGAAGGATGTAGAAAGCAGCGCCCCCGGAAAAATATACCGCCACTTCGGCGGCTGACTCGGTGAAAGATAATACACTGCCGAGGTCAGCAGAATCAGTGCAAAGCCCATGGAAAGGAAACGCGCCTTTGTCCAGAAGGAGATAAATTCCACCGTAATCGGCAGAAACTGCGCCACATAGTTCAAAACAGAGTCCCCGATAATCATCAGAAACAGCATTGCAGGAATCAGAAACAGAATGAATATTGCCAGCAGCAGCACCCGCAGCGTATGATGCGTCGGCTTTTCGCCGCCATAGATATCCGAAACCTCCTCCGTCATATTTCTTACCGCCCGAAACGGAAACCACAGCGCAAACACCACACCAAAAGTGAAAATTGCCCCATTGGATGCCTCCGTCATGTGGGTAATCGTCCGGTTCAGCAGCGTGATTACATCCGCAGGCAGAAACGCCGCCGCCTCGCCCTCAAGCGAAATCATCGGCAGATGCAGCAGCCCCAAAATGGAAATCAGCGCAACCAGAAAGGGGAAAATCGCAAACAGGAGATAATACGTCAGTGAAGCTGCTCGCTTGCCGACATCCTTCGTGATATAACCGCGGACGGTATTTTTCAAAACTCGCCTTACTCTTTGCATACGGTTCAACCCTTCCTTGCCTGTGCCCGATAGGCAATTTTCAGCATCCATGACTCAGGTAAAAGCTTTTCTCCGACATAGGTCATTTTCATCAATGCCCCAGGCAGGACAACCACCTTGCCGCGGAGCATCCCCTCTATCCCTGCCTGCGCGACTCTTTTCGCGGAAACGCCGCCAATGGAACGGCGTACCTTTGCGCGCGCATCAAAATTCGTCTCCACATGTCCGGGGCAGAGAGCCGTCACTGTCACCCGACTTCCCTCCTGCCGCAACTCCTCGGAAATGGCCTCGCTCAGCCGCAGCACATAGCCCTTTGTCGCATAATAGCCGGACATCAGCGGCCCTGCCAGAAAGCCCGCAGAGGATGCCACATTGAGGATACGCCCACTGCCACGCTTACGGAAATCTGCCAGAAACAGCTTTGTCAGAATCTGCACCGCGCGCACGTTCAAATCCAGCATATTCAGCTCCGTTTCCAGCGGAACATCCCATGTTGCGCCATACGCCCCGAAGCCTGCGTTATTGATGAGGATATCAATTTCTTCCGCCTTCACCGCATCATACAGCCGATAGCAGTCCTCTGCTTTGGATAAATCCACGGCTATCGTCCGCACTGCCACAGGCAGCCGCTTGGCAAGGCTTTTCATCTTTTTTTCGTCCCTGCTGGCAATGATTAAATCCACGCCCCGTACAGCTAATATTTTCGCCATTTCACGCCCGATGCCGCTCGTTGCGCCCGTAATCAATGCTTTCACAACAGTTCCTCCCTTTGTCATTTTCTTTATCTGTATCCATTATACAGATACCTTCTCTCTTTTTCAATTTTTTAAAGAAGAACAAGCAGAGAAATTTTTTCTGCAAACAAAAAATCCCTGTGCCGCATTCATTCAGCAGAGGGATTTTCAATGCTTATTTTTTATTTTTCGTTTTTCAGTTCCTTTGTCACTGCGTCATATTCTTCCAGAACAGCCTGTTCGGGTGCCTGTGTTGCAAGGCTGACAATAATGATTGCCGCCAGAGCCAGCAGGAATGCGGGCAGCAGCTCATAAATGCCCCAGATACCGCCCATGGGACGAATCAGATATTTCCATACGAATACCATCACACCGCCGACAATCATGCCTGCCAGTGCGCCCTGCTTATTGGAGCGTCTCCAGAACAGCGCTGTCAGCACAACGGGGCCGAATGCCGCACCGAAGCCTGCCCATGCGAAAGATACGATACCAAAAACGGAGCTGTTGGGGTCTCTCGCGATGAAGGCCGCAATCACGGAAATTACCAGAACGGAAACTCTTGCCGCCTGCATTGCCGCCTTTTCGGAAATATTCACACGGAAGAAGCCGCCCAAAAGGTTATGGGAAATGCTGGAGGATGCCGCCAGAAGCTGAGAATCCGCCGTGGACATGGTTGCCGCCAGAATACCGGAAAGCACAATACCTGCAACGATTGCCGCAAGGCAGCCATGCTTGCTCAGCAGGTCGGAAATGCATACGATAATCGTTTCGGATGCACTGCCCTCCAGAAGGGGAACCGCGCCAACCTTTGTCATCGCATTCCCGATGATACCAATCAGAATGGCAACCCAGATAACCGCAATTCTTCTGGATAATTTCAGCTTATTATGATCCTCAATCGCCATGAAGCGCAGCAGAATATGGGGCATACCGAAATAGCCCAATGCCCACGCCAATGTGGAGCAGATGGTCAGGAAGCCGTAGGGAGATGCGGTCTTGCTGACGGGATCGTGTGTCATGGTCAGGCTCAGATAGCCTGTCATGCTTCTTGCGTTATCCATTACGGCATCAAAGCCGCCTGCAATATGAATCCCGAAGAATACGATAATCAGCAGCGCAATACTCATCACAATCCCCTGAATCAGGTCTGTGGTGCTTGCTGCAAGGAAGCCGCCCATCGCGGTATACAGCACAATAACAATCGCACTGATGACCATGGCAGGAATATAATTCACACCAAACAGGGTGCTGAACAGCTTGCCGCATGCAGCGAAGCCGCTTGCTGTATAGGGGATGAAGAAAATAATGATAACCACAGCCGCAATGCACATCAGAATATTCTTCTCATCATGATATCGACGGGAGAAGAAATCCGGAATTGTAATGGCATCCAGTCTGTGTGTATAAATACGGATTTTCTTTGCGACAACCAACCAGTTCAGATATGTACCGATGGCAAGCCCGATTGCCGTCCAGCCAACATCCGCCACACCGCTTAAATATGCCAGACCGGGCAGCCCCATCAATAAGTAGCTGCTCATATCCGATGCCTCTGCGGACATTGCCGTAACAAATGGGCCAAGCTTTCTGCCGCCCAGATAGAAATCGCCTACATTTTCATTTTTCTTGGAACAATAAATCCCAATGATAATCATGCCGCCCAGATAGACCAGAATTGTGAGCATGATTAAAACCTTTGCTGAAATCATGTTACTTTACCCTTCCTTCGTTTCTTGTTTTTTTCTGTTTCGTCTTGCTTTTGCGGCTATTCTATCATACTTTCCACCAGAACAAAATACAGAACAAAGTCCGAACAAAAAACAGAACGACAAAACAAAGAATAGCCAGAAAGACTGCAATTTCAATCTTTTCTGACTATACGATTTCCAGAACTTATTTCTATCCGAAAAAAAATCTTTTTTATTATTCGCCGTTTTTCGCTTTTTTCACACGAAAACTGTTCAAAAAAACAGGCATCATGCTTTTTGCGTATTGGCAAAGGGAATAATCCCCGTTGCTGATGCACCAGTCATAAATCAGCGCACGCTCACAGAGCGCATACGCCTTTACAATTTCGTTCACGGAAACATCCTCTCTGAGCTCGCCCTTCTTCTGTCCCTCCGTCACAATCTGCCGCAGCAGCTTGTAATAGATTCTGTTATGGTCGAGCAGGTGCTTTTCTCCCGTGGTAATCAGCTGAGAGGCATAAAGCCTTGCCGTCAAATCAAGGGAAATGCTGTCATCAATCATCAGAAACATCTCCCGATTCAGATACATCAGCTGCTCAAAGCTGTCCATTTCGGGGTCAAGCGTCGGAATCAGCTCCTGATATTTATCATCAAATAAATCGGAAAGGGAGCTTAAAAGGGCATCCTTGCCGCTGAAATAATGATAGAAGGAGCCCTTGGAGGTTCCCGATTCCTCTACGATTTCCTCCACCGTTGTATCATCATAGCCGTTTTCATAGAATAGCTTCCATGCTGCCGAAACGATACGGCTCTTGGTGTTTCTGGTATTCTTTTTTGCCAAGGCATCCGCCTCCTTTTATATCAAAGCCGAAACCCTGTTTCGACCCGGGGCTTCCCCCTTATACCTTCTTCCATTTCAGACTGATAAGATCATGCTCACGAATCGTCCGCACCAGCCGCTCCCGAAAATCCACCGCCAGAATATCCCTTTCATCGAGCATTTCCAGCCCAAGCATCTTGCATCGCTGATACGTCCCCGTGCCCTCCTGCTTTTCTCTGCTGAAGGTTACAATAATCCCCTTGGAGAACCAACCGCCCAACCGCTTTTTTGCAATCAGCAGCTCATTCAGCGCCGCAGTATCCGCATCCTTGAGCTTGCAGGAAATGAAAACAGGCAGGGAATCCTCCATCAGCATAACGTCAATTTCGTTTCCGCCGATTTTCAGCCCGTCATACACATTCCAGTCAATCATCGTTCCAAGCTTTACATCCTCAAACGCACCGCTGCTTGCCGCCGCCACATAGACATATAATTCCAGCCATACGCCGTAGTTGATGCAGTATTGCTTATCCTGCAAGGAGTTGAACCGTATCCAAATCCCATTCTTATCCAGACTCAGCTTCTTGAAAAAGCCGTTTTTCTCAAATTCCAGAAGAATTTCATCCTTCGGGGAAACAGGCTTTCCGCTTTTGGTATGGATATTTCTGCGGCTTTCCATCTGCAAATCATGCGAAAAGCCTCTCGCCACTACCGTCTGCAGCCAGCTGCAGGTTACCTTCCAATCCCGCAGATGACGGAACAAAAACCGTGCCATATTGTTGATGGCATCATAGCGTTCCGGTTTCGGCGGCTGATGGGATTCCCCCATAAAGCACGCGCCCTTGGCATCAATGAAGTTCTCCAGCGTCAGCGTTGCGATATCCGTCAGCTTTTCATCCGTTTCAATATCCGTAATGCAGCCCTTCACCAAATCCGTATGTACCATGCGAATTCCCATTTCAAGCCCTGCCTGATATGCGCCAATCATCATCAGCTCACTGCCGCCCGTCAGCTCCAGCGTGCAGTTTGCCGCCTCGTACCGCTCTGCCACACGGCAGACCGCCGCACACAGGGTTTTCACAGAGCTGATGTCTACAGGAATATCCTCCACAACGATATTGGGCATGTTTTTCTGAAAGCAGGTCACCAGAGAACGAAACGCATCCCTATCGTCCATTCCCTTATCATAGAGATACACCACCCTATCGGGCCGCAGGGTCAGCGGTGCAACGATATTTTTCAGCGTATCCTTATCATATAATTCAATCAAAACCTTCATACAGGACTCTCTCCTTTCGGCAATTTATTCCTCTATAATGGTTTCCTCCTCAAATTTCACTTCTTCCTGTGCTCTTTCTTTTTTGTTTCTGCCACTGAACACAGCACCGAAATTCAGCTTATTGACGACTCCGGGTGCCATATCCACCAGCTTGGAAAGCGCATCCTGATTCTTCACATTGATCAGCTGCACTCCGTCGGGGCGAATCATCAGAATCGCGGAGGGGGTAATTCTTGCGCCCATGCCGCCTGCCGCATTGGCACTTTCCTTTGCGCCGACCCCTGCGCCCACTGCCACATCAATCAGGGGCAGAAGCGTCATATCGCCAACTACAATAGCATCCCCCACAACCGTTTTTGTGGATACCAGATCATCTACTTTATGAAATAATACATCTACCGCCTCATTAAAATCCTTGCTCATGCTGTTTCTCCTTTCGCATCCGCCTTTTTCCCTCTGAAATATCTGATTTCCTTTCGGATTGCCCTTCTGACGGGCTTTGTCAGCCCAAAGGCAAGCACTGCCCAAAGCAGTCTGCCGAGTACAATTTTTCCTTTTACCCGTATTTCAATATCCTCCACGGTTGCTTTCGTGAAGTCTCCTTTTATCTGTATGTCATTACCGAATTTCGTAACCAGAATCCCTGCCAGACCGAGCAGATAGCCTGTTGTCGGCGGGTCTCCCGTCCCGATGGTTGCCTTGAGGAAGAAATTCCCCGGCAAAATCCCCTTTAGCAGCCGCTTCAACAGCTTCCCAAACGCTTTGAAAATCTGCTTTTTATCCTCAATGCTCCAAAGCTCCTTTAGAATCGGGGGAATTTTTCCCTTCTTCTCCGGTTCCTCTGCTTTTTCCTGCTCCTCTCCCGTAAAGAAGGCATCGTCCTCGATTTCCTCCGGCGCAGGCGGCTTCTCCGCAATCTCCGAAAGCTTTACGCGCCGCATGGTTTTCGGCTGTTTTTCCGCCATTCTCTGCGGCTTCGCCTGCTTTTTCGGCTCCTGTTTCTTAGGTTCCTGCTTCGGCTGCTCTTTTTTAGGCTCCGGTTTTGGCTCTGCCGGTTCCGGTTCCTCTTTTGATTCTTTTTCCGCCGCATGTATTTCTATCGGCTCCGGCTCTTTCCTTTTCTTCTTCTTTTTTTTCTGTGTATGGGCATCGGATAAATGTCCGTATAGAGAAGAGATTGT
>ERZ773243.3327-NODE-3327-length-11601-cov-5.533865_pt1 | contig 11601 bp, 8 predicted proteins | sample MGYA00580520_ERZ773243 | MGnify/ENA primary metagenome ERZ773243 (study PRJEB29015, sample SAMEA2737747) | human gut metagenome | biome: human gut; feature: human-associated habitat; material: faeces | place: China | collected 2012 ... | reverse complement strand
AAATTTAAACAAATTATTAATCAGAATTCTGTTGCATTTGCAAGTTGAATTCAGCAGAAAATAGCCATAGGATCAGCATAGAATAACAGAAAAAGAAGTAAACCCGTTACAGGTTTACTTCTTTTTCTATCAGATAACGCGGACGGCGTTTCACCTCCTTATATATTTTACCGATATATTCACCGATCACTCCGACGGCAGTCAGGATAGCGCCGCCGATAAACCAGACAGAAATGAGTAGCGAAGTCCAACCTCGGATTACGTCTCCGCCAATAAACTCCACCAAAGCATAGATAATGGCCAGAAAAGAAACCAGCATAAAGATAAGCCCGGATGTGGTAATCAGGCGTAATGGTTTGACAGAGAAAGAAGTGATTCCGTCCAGGGCGAAGTTCAACATCTTCGTGAACGGATATTTCGATTCACCGGCAAAACGTTCCTTGCGGTCGTAATAGACAGAAGCGGTAGGATATCCGAGCATACACACCATGCCCCGGAGGAAAAGATTACGTTCGGGGAAAGACACCAATGCCTTCAGGGAGCGCTTGCTCATCAGGCGGAAATCCGCATGATTGTAAACAATCTCCCCGCCCATTGTCCGCATCAGTTTGTAGAACATCTGCGCGGTATGTTTCTTGAAGAACGTGTCCGTTTTACGTTCCCGCCGTACACCGAACACCACATCGGCCCCCTGATTATAATAATCCACCATTTCCACAATAGCATTCACATCATCCTGCAAATCAGCGTCGATAGATACAGCCGCATCATAATCGCCGGCCGCCACAAAATCCAATCCCGCCCAGAGAGCCTGCTGATGCCCGACATTATGCGCCAGTTTCAAGCCCGCCACACACCTATGAGATTCAGACAATTGCTCTATCAGTTTCCAAGTAGTGTCCTTGCTTCCGTCGTCCACATACAAAATCTTTCCTTCGGCCACCTTCCCTTCCTGCTCCATTCGGGCAAGCACATCAGATAGCTGACGAGTCGTTTCTTTCAATACTTCTTCCTCATTATAACAAGGAACTACAATCACAAGTCTCACGCCGTTCATAGCTTTTTATGTTTAAAGACAAACCGAACAAATAAGAAATTCACAGGAATCGCTATCGCAAACACCGGCACAGGTGCCCATGCTTTAGAAACTCCCAGATAGAGGAATACATTCAACAGAATGATATGCAACAAATAATTAACCAGATGCGCCCCTCCCATACCAACCAACTTTTTCCATGACGGAGTGGTTCCGAACGTAAAATAAGAAGTCAGATAGAAGTTGACAATAAAACTGATTACATATCCCGTCGTATAGGCTACATTGACGTTGATAAAAGATTGCAGGAAATAATAAATCCCATAATGCAATGCCGTAGCCAGCACACCGACCACGCCAAAACGTATAAACTCTTTCACCAACGGCTTTGTTTTCATAAAGCACTTACTTCTTGACGGATACTTTATCTAATGTCTTGTGTTCTTTTACCAGGGATTCCGTACTTTGCAGCATAGAGAAGCAATAATCCTTCAAGTTCCGGAAAGCCTCCTCATCAGTACCGGTGGCAGCGTGGAGCTTACCTTCCTCCAGTTTGTACTTGAATTCCTGTTGGCTGTCCGGCGAATAGATAAACATATTCACCGAGTCTCTTGCCCCGATCAGATTATCCGCCGTAAAGAACATACAAGGACGTTCTTCTTCCAACAGATTGACACCGAAATTGTTTTGCAGGTAACTTATGTTAAGCAGCCCCAACAACGTAGGAGATACATCCACCTGCCCACCAAAACCGTCGTATACCCCCGGCTTGATATCTTTCCCGTAAATCATCAGAGGGATATGGTTATAAGACTGGGGCATTTCACATTCAGGTGTTCCCACCATTTTGCCATGATCGCCCAGAAAAACGAAAATCGTATTGTCAAACCACGGCTGTTTTTCCGCAGCCTGCATAAACTGCCGGATAGACCAGTCGGCATATTCTACAATCTGTTCTTCGAGCACATCACTATGCGGGTGGAAATAGGGCGGAATCACATAAGGGGGATGATTGCTGATAGACAGCAATACGCTGAAGAACGGATTCCCCGTCCCGGCCCTTTCATTCAAAATAGGAAGTGCATACTGATACATGAAGTCATCCTGCACACCGAAGCTGTTCACTACTTTTTCCGAAGGATAATTCTCCTGAGCGTAGATTTCGTCGAACCCGTTCGTGCGAAGGAAAGCATTCATATTGTCGTACTGCGATTCGTGAGTCATAAAGAACAGGTTACAGTATCCGTTCTCCTGCAATACGGTAGGCAGTCCCGAATAGACAGGAATCACAGAACCTTTCATGGCATTCCGTTTCATGATAGCCGGAAAAGAATAAAGCGTGGAATAAATACCATGATTGGTATGAATACCGGAGGAGTAGAAATGACTGAAACTCAAGGATTGCTGATAAAGGCTGTCCAGATAGGGAGTCAGTTTCTTATCCGATCCAAAAGTCCCCATTAGATTGGCGGACATAGACTCCATAAAGACCAGAACTACGTTCCTGCGATTAGGCGTACCTTCCCGTTCTACTTTCCGTGCGATCGGAGACAACCGGTCAATTCCTTGCCTATGCAAATATTTCTGTACTTTTGATAAAGCGTCTTCCTCAGACATCAGATGCAGAGTCCGGTTTTCTTTCCGGTTATCATCCAGTGTACTTGTCAGCAGATTAAAGACGGGATTCACTCCCAACTGATTCAGGAACGGGTCTTCACAATAATATGCCTGACTTACTTTTATCGGGTTATATCCCATACGCCCACGAATGCCGAACAGGCAAAGCCCGATACAAATTGCACCTGCTACCAACACAGCTACCCGGCTCAACAGACTTATCTGTGGTGCAGCCTTTTCTGCCCTACGATAGAAATAGGATGCAAGGGAAGAAGCTCCCCAAACAAATACCACGATAGACAGGAGTCCGAGGAATATCGGAAAATAGTAAGAAGACTCCCCAAACATCAGACCAGCTGTTGTACCGCCATAGCCGAACCAATTATAAATAGAAGAATTAATCGTTTTGAAGAAATATTCAAAATATGGAATATTGGCAGCAGCGATAACAAAAGATACCGAATAAAAACAACTAAAATAAACCGTTGTAAACCTAAACAGCCATTTAGCGGTGTAGTTACAAAGAGCGGCTACCCACAAAACAACCAGAGGGAGCAACAGGATATAACAAGCTATTACATTGTCAAACCAGAGTCCGCGGAGGAAAGCACCGGACTGCAAAAGAACATCTCCCTTTATTTCTGCCGGGAATTGATAGTCAATGGAACAGAACAGTGTGAACCGGAAAATAAAGAAAATGAAGAGAGCTGCCACGTGTATGGATAACAGATATAAGAGGTAGCACTCAAAACGTTTTATAGAGATTCCTTTCATTAGATTCAACTTAAAAAAGTTCCATTATAATTATTCCGTTACAGTTGCTGCATATCGTGTAAGCGTTTGTAATATCCGTTCAGTGCAATGAGTTCCTCATGCTTGCCGCGTTCTACAATCTCTCCCTCATAGAGCACGCAGATTTCATCCGCATTCTTAATAGTAGAAAGACGGTGAGCAATGGCAATCGTTGTACGCGTCTTCATCAAACGCTCCAACGCTTCCTGTACCAGACGTTCCGATTCGGTATCCAGTGCCGAAGTAGCCTCATCCAGAATCAGAATCGGCGGGTTCTTCAAGATAGCACGGGCAATACTGATACGCTGACGCTGACCACCGGACAACTTACCGCCCCGGTCACCGATATTCATATTATATCCCTCCGGCTTCTCCATGATAAAATCGTGTGCATTCGCAATCTTGGCAGCTTCTATCACTTGCTCCATTGTTGCATTTTCCACACCAAAAGCGATGTTGTTGAAGAATGTGTCATTAAACAAGATTGCTTCCTGATTCACGTTACCGATCAAACTGCGCAAATCGGCAATACGAACATCACGTATACTGGTTCCGTCGATTGTGATATCTCCTTCCTGCACATCGTGATAGCGCGGCAGCAAATCCACCAACGTCGATTTACCCGAGCCCGACTGTCCTACCAGTGCGATCGTCTGACCTTTAGGAACTGTCAGGTTCACATGCTTCAACACTTCCCGTTTACCGTCATAACTGAAAGTGATATCCTTAAACTCAATTTTGTCATTCAGTCCCTTCAACGGTTTCGGATTCGAAATTTCTTTGATCTTATTCTCAGCTTTCAGAATCTTGTCTACACGCTCCATTGAAGCCAGACCTTTCGGGATGTTGTATCCTGCCTTCGCAAAATCTTTCAACGGATTGATTACGCTATACAAGATCACCATATAAAAGATAAATGTCGGAGCGTCAATCGATGCGTTTTGTCCCAGAATCAATGTACCGCCGAACCATAACACAGCTACAATCAGAATCGTTCCTAAGAACTCACTCATAGGATGCGCCATAGCCTGACGTATGGCAACCTTATTTGTCGCGTCACGAAGTTCGTTGCTGCATTTGGTGAAACGGTTAATCATTTTGTCTTCCGCAATAAAAGCTTTGATAATGCGCAAGCCACCCAACGTTTCTTCCAGTTGCGACATCGTATCGCTCCACTTGCTCTGCGCCTCCAAAGACTGGCGTTTCAGTTTTCGTCCTACCACACCCATCAGCCAACCCATTCCCGGCAACACAACGATCGTAAAGAGAGTCAACTGCCAGCTGGTGATGACCAGTGTCGCAAAATACAGAATAATCATAATCGGACTCTTCATCAACATATCCAACGAGCTGGTAATGGAGTTTTCCACTTCACCCACATCCCCGCTCATACGAGCGATAATATCTCCTTTTCTCTCTTCCGAGAAGAATGACATCGGCAGACGCATCACCTTAGCATACACCATAATACGGATATCACGCACCACTCCTGTACGCAACGGAATCATTACAGCCGAAGAAGCGAAATAACAACCGGTTTTAAACAATGTCATAATCATCAGGAACAGTCCCAAAAAGATAAGCGCCATAGTAGGTCCATTATCTATTATCATCTGACTGATATAATAATAGAAGTTATTCTTAGCAACATCGGCCAAATCACCACTTCCCCATTCCATAAAATGATAGACCTTATCAGCCCCTTCCGTCTTGAACAGGATGCTCAGAATAGGAATCAAAAAAGTGAATGAAAACACATTGAATACAGCAGATAAAATATTCAGCAAAACAGCCCAGCCGATATACTTCTTATAAGGCGACACAAAACGTCGCATCAATTGTAGAAATTCCTTCATTACTTGTTATTAAATAAGTTAAGACCGCAAAGATACAATAAAACCGATTAACAGACAGCAGTTTCACCGAATTATTAACGCGATTTATCGAAAAGAGCTTGTAAGAAAGCGATCATATATCCGACAAACTCTCATTTTCCGAGTCATAAAGTCTTCCTTCCGGCAAGTCTTTCGCAATTACCCTGTATCTCTTTTTGAGCGACAGCCACCACATGATAATAAACTCCGCGCGTTTTCCTGTACGATTTCACTCCCAACCGTTGCAGAATACGTCCGAAATAGTTCACCTGACCGGAAGAGAATTTCATTTTACTCGCCTTTTGTATCCGTTGCAATATATCGGCAGCAAGTATCCACTCTCCTTCTTCCTCATCGTCCGCAACGCGGTAATACACAAGAAACAGCTGTTCGATAAGCGGTGACTGTTCAAACTCCTGATTGGCTTCCGTCATAATGGCTTCTTCCTTTTCGTCAAACCAATACCGTTCATTGTGATAGAGCGCCGCCATTGCCTGCGCATAAAGCTGTTCATAATCAACAGGACGAACCACATCAATCACTCCCGTAACCTCCACACCTATATAACGACGACTGCCGGAAGTATCTGTCAGCAAATCCTTATGATTGCTTGTTCCGATGAAAGAAGCGTAACGGCGAAGTTCTTCTACCGCCGAAGCATTCGGGCGCCGTGTATTAACGACCGGCTTTTGCATGATATGTTTAAGGAAAGGCTGCTGATTGATACCTATCTGGTCAAACTCATCCATATTAATCAGCAAAAAACGATTCAGATACAACTCCGCATCCCGTTTCCGGCTAAAGTCAATGCTATCCGTATAGTACGCCTGCAAACACGGCGGTAGAATCAGGCGGCAAAACGTAGATTTCCTGTAAGCCTGCGGACCGACTAATATAGGCGAAGTGCTGTTTGCATGATTTTTACCCAGTCCACGCCAATGAGCTATCATGCTGAGAAACCAACGACGGAACAACTGTGCCCAATGGGGATTATTGCAAGGAACCCGCTTTGCCAGATCTCCGATGTGATCTTTGCCGTCCCAACGGGGGAGATCATAAAGGAACTCTTCAATAGGCTGATAAACCGGCACATGATCTGAATTCAGATAACGCACCACGTCTTTGTCCCACAATTTAAGCCCTTCGTATTGCGCATTCATGGTAATACTTGCCATCAGCCTCTTATTTACCGGACGAAAATAAAAATCAAAACTGTTCCGTTGCCGGCATTCCACTTGCGAGGTCAACAGATTGAAACGAAACTCATAACGACGTTTCATAAACTCATCCATTTGCATCACAAACAGTTGTTCCGGCAGCAGACTGCTTTTATCCGCAAACCCTTTGCAAGTACGATATACATTCTGCACTGTCTCACGGATCAGAAATTCATCATCCGGCAAGCGGTAATGGGCACGAGTCCACCGCACTGTATCCTCTGCGGGAATACCGGCACGAAAACAATGTCCGGCCAGACAAACCAGCAAGGAATGTATATCATCTCCCGGCTGATAGCCATGCTGCTCATCCAAAGCCCGCGCAAAAGCCGCCTCAAAAAGTACGGAAAGAGCTTTATAACTCTCATATCCCGGTACAAGCCGTTGCAAAGGCGAGGTTTCCGCCTTCACCTGTTCGCGATAGGTCGTTTCTCCCGGCATAGCCATAGGCTGTTTCATATAGACAGGCATCGCTTCGGGATTGAAATACAGTTCGGGGTCGAAGGTCAGACGACAATATTGCTCCAGTGAAGGTTCTTTCAAGTCGATATCGAAAGGAAGCTGCGGTTGATAAAATTTCACGGCGAGCCGGTAAGCGTGCGCATGGAAAAGTTCCGCTTGCTCACGGTTGCCCGGCAAAAGATCGTCAGGATAAGTAAAGCGTACCCATATCTTTACCGACTTTCCGGAAGAACCGGTAAAAGCAAGATAGGTCTGCGGAAACTCCTTCACACGTTCTTTCACCTCATCCGCTTCCATAGGTCCGGAGAGATTGTTCACTTGAAGCATCACCACTCCGTTGTACTCGTCCATTGTCATTACCCCGTTCTTACGGACAAAGGCAGCCGCAGGAAGCAACTTCGGCACTTTCTGTACATAGTCATTTTTATCTCCCGGAAATATATAAGGCAGGACTTCTCTCATTCCTGAGACGAGTTGTGCTTTAGTTTCCACTTTCATTTGCTCCACGAGCTGTTCGATTTTCAACGTCCGCAAAGTGTTCACTCTGCCGTCGTCTCTAATTTGTGTTATTCTCATTACTTATTTAGTTTGTCCTGCATGTTTGTGTAGGGCGATTATTACCGGAGACAAAAGTACTGTAAATATTCCATACAAACAAATTTTAAAAGCGCTGGTTCTTCTTTCTACCAGAAAAGATTTTTCAATTTCATTTCTCATATTCTCATACTTTTCAGTTAAAGTGTAGTCAATCAAATAGATGTACTATGAGAAATACTTTTTCAAACAGGCATTTCTCATAGTTTATTCCACATTTCGGCTCAAAATTCGGGTATTTCTCATTGTTTTTCAGAGTATTTCTCATAGTCAGCACAACTCTGCTTGCCTAATGCCGGATACCTTATCCAATATGAAATTAAACTATTATTTACGTATAAACAACTAAGCATTTACTTGTTTTCCGCCCAATATTGTTGTATCTTTGAAGGAACATTCCAACCGTTCCACTCCAGTGCATAGGCCTGTCTACTCCAGTAAAAAGTTCTGTCTACTGAAGTGCAAAGAACCGTCTACCGGAGTGGAACGATAGAAGCATCGGTAGGAAAAGAAAGGAATGAAGGCAAGATATAGCAACAGCCTAAGTAACATAATACATAAATCACCATTAAATTGAAACAGCAATGGCAATACAATTCGAGTTTTATAAGAATCCCCAACCGGAAAAAGAAGGGGAAGAACCAAGCTACCACCCTCGCGTAGTTAATTTTCAACATGTCACTACTCAGCGACTAGCAAAAGAAATCCACATGGCAACTACTTTCGGAAAAGCAGAAGTAGAGGCAATGTTAATGGAACTGAGCAGATGCATGGGCAATCATCTGCGCGAAGGAGAAAGAGTGCATCTGGACGGGATCGGGTATTTTCAAATCACGTTGCAAGCCGCCGAACCCATACACTCACTTACTACCCGTGCCGACAAAGTGAAACTAAAATCCATCAACTTCCAGGCCGACAGAGACTTGAAAAGTTTGTGTATGACCACACACCTGCGGCGTTCGAAATATAAACCGCATTCCGCCTCTCTTTCAGAAGAAGAAATTGACTGGAAACTCACGGAATATTTTGCAACGCATCCTGTCTTGACTCGTACTAATATGCAGTCTCTTTGCAGCTTCACTCAAAGTATGGCCAGCCGGCAAATACGCAGGCTAAAGGCAGAAGGTAAGCTGCAAAATATTGGGAAGCCTACGCAACCTATCTATGTTGCAGGGGCGGGATACTATATTTAGCATACTAAAATTTGTATCAATAGTGAAACATAGGTTCAAAAATTCAAGGCATGCCCAATAATTCTCTTGAAAAAAAATAAAATACCATGAAATATACGAGAATATACAAATTTATTGTAACTTTGGAATCATTTTGATTAGAAAAGCAACAGGATTACAGAAAAATGGTTAGGTCTGCGTTTATGGGAACTTTTGGAGAAGAAGCCATGAAATGGTTAAGTCTCTTGACAGCGCCACAATATGACTATATTGTGGCTATAGCACGTAAGTGCCCCCGTTTAATTGACGTCATCCTTCGGGAAAGCAAGACGTTTTCTCCTTCGATCTGGGATAAAGTAATAACAGAACATGCTCTGCCTTTTCATTTTGCACAAATGCCCCCAAAGCATAATTATTTACTAATTGACGACAGTGTGTTCTATGGAAGCACATTCAAAAAGATAGAGACACTTATAAAGAATTTAAACAATATTTCTCAATCTGAAAATGCGAATGAATGTAACAAGATCAATATAAAAAACGCTACCCTTTTTCTCTTAGAAAACAACAGACTGGAAAACCTAAATATCAATATGTACTTCCGGACCGGAAATGAGCAGCAAGCAGTCACATTCGTCAATTATGAAATGTCAGCATTCCTTAAAGGAGGACCTTATGATTTAGAATTCCCTATCATATATCATCCAGGAGAGTTCGACGAAAATAAAATACAAACTGCACTGGAAGAGAACTTTCCCGAAGCACAAATTTATTCATTGGACGAACCCGTTCTATTGGAAAACGGAGAGAATGCAACAAGAAAAAGTTGGACAATATTGTTTTATCCTATAAACAAAAGAAATGCACAGTCTACAGATCCAGAATTCAGCAAAATAAGATTTTTCCTTAACGAGACCCGGAATGAGCTCAGAATTGTGCCTTTCTCTCCCTATCCATTAACAACGGATGCACTAAGTAAATTTGATTTATTCCTTCCCGATCAGCACAAAGATTTATACAGAAAGGTTTACAATCGTGTATCTCATCTTCTTGATTTAGAAGCTAACAACGAGGACGAAGAATATATTGTCTATCAGACAGAAAGAAGTTTGGTTATATGGATAAATTACTTGCTGTCTATTAATTTATATATCAAAAACAAAAAGGCATTAGACAACTTCCTTTTGTCCGTCAACGCCACCAGCCAACATCTTGACCCCAAAGACATACGCTTTTTAATCGGATACGAATTGGCAGAAGAACTATACCCTTGTATAGAAACTTGGTTTAAGAGCAATGACATCATGACTCCTTTATTCATTGATTATAGTCCTATCTATGTCAATGGACTTGAAGAAATGGTTATCCCTGCCAACTATGTTAACTCATTTTCCCAAGCATTATCGGGAAAGTTCGCAGGTTCTACCGCTATCAATGAGTTTGTCTCCTGGCATTTTTTCTGCCAACATGAATTGATAGACAATGCGAGCAGAAATCAGACAGCGTCCAACAAGTACGCCCGCCTCAGATATGGCATCACCTACCGGGGATTATACAACAATATCCTTGTACATAAGACCGATATTGACTTCGAAAAAGATTTACACATAGCCATGGATGCGCAAATTGATGAAGGGAGTGTAGTGCCTAAATATATCAAGTTATCTTCCCCTGAACGTAAATCGATGTGGACACGTATGTTCCGCTCCGGAGAAAGGATTCCTAAGTTTATCGAAATGATAAACTTAAGTCTCTCACTTATTGTACAACTGAAAAAGAAACTTAGTGTATCTTCCGTACCAAAGACTATTTTGGAAACATATCTCTTGCAGGCCCTGACCAATTCACTTGACAACAAAGAACTATATGGATTATCGGACTATTCTTTCAAAAGATATCTGATGCCCGTCAAGGATGATATGCCAATGTATTGTGCTGCAATAGCGCCCGATCAGAAACAAAACCAATGTATCCCGATTACACGTTGGCTGATTGATCACGATTATATGAAAGAAAGCTACGACAGCTACGAAATATCAGGATGTATAACAGAGCATATATATTATCCACATAGCTTCGAAAACGCTTATAATGAACTGTCCTCTGCCTTTGCACGCATACTCGATACATTTTATGAAATGAAAAACTATATTTTCAAACTCTCTTTATTCGGATTAAGCAAAGAAGAGACTAAGGAAATTCAGATAGAACTACTAAAGCTTTGGAAAAGTAGGTTTGAAAAGTGCATGACAGAATCTCACAATACAAGCAATGATTACAGTAGTTCCGAATGTTATAAATTTCTTTATGAATACATTAAGAATTACAGAGATTTGGACAACAACTTATTGACAAAAATAAACAAATTGACAGAAGAGCCAGGAAATGAGAACAATAAATATTGGGCAACTATATTACAGAAAGAGCAAGAAGGAAAGGCCTTTGCTTTTGACAAAGAGCTCGATGGAAAATTCCAATTGGCAATTCTATTATGTTCAGCATATAGCACAATTAGATCAGAAATTCCCATGCTTAAGAATAATGATATTATCCAAACAGAATTAGAAGACAACAACATCAAAAGACTTTATGATTTTGTTTTAAAAAAAGAAAGCTTGAGAAATGATATTCTGCAACAAATCTGCAAAAATATCTTCGAAAAGAGTTTTTACTTTTACTAATATATTTCTTGATATATGGCACAAAAAAACTATGAAAAACTACTGACCGAATTAATGAAAAAGATTCCCCAAAACAGATTGGTAAAGCATTTATTTTTAAATTACTTGAGTTCAACTTATAAATGCAACTTTTTGGGTGCGGATAATAAGCAATAA
>ERZ773243.3326-NODE-3326-length-11603-cov-58.281434_pt1 | contig 11603 bp, 6 predicted proteins | sample MGYA00580520_ERZ773243 | MGnify/ENA primary metagenome ERZ773243 (study PRJEB29015, sample SAMEA2737747) | human gut metagenome | biome: human gut; feature: human-associated habitat; material: faeces | place: China | collected 2012 ... | reverse complement strand
GGCATATCCGATAACAAAATATTTGGCCTTGATGGGAACCGGTAACGGGAAGATGAACATTTGCTGGTTGGGGAACAACATGCCGAATGCCAGCAGAATGGCGTATACTGCTCCCGAAGCTCCCACGGTAGTCATCATATTGAGATATTCCTCCATCGGGATGATGGCCATGCCGGTATTCACGCTGTCATAGGCGGAAAGCACTGTCTCATAATGAATATACTGTACCACCTCCTGAATAATTCCGGCTCCTATACCGCATGCCAGATAGTAGAACAGAAATCGTTTAGGCCCCCATACCTGCTCTAAAATACGTCCGAACATCCATACGGCAAACATGTTGAAAAATATGTGCGCGAATCCGGCATGCATGAACATATATGTTATCAATTGTGCTGCATTGAAATCTTCGGCAAGGAAAAAATGCAATCCCAGATATTGGGCGAGGTCGATGCCGTAGCTTTGGGCGACAATGCTACCCAGAAACATCAGCACATTAATGATTAAAAGGTTCTTGGTTACAGTAGATATAGTATTCATAATCTGTTGTTTCAATTCATTTTACAGTTCAAAAACAGTTGCCTGTTTTTGCTTTCTCCGGCAAAAATACGAATAAATTCTGTTCTATAACAGAAAAAGCAGATTCTATTCCTTCTTTTTCGTTGTTTTCCAATATTTTTTTAATGTTTTTATTTGATATTCAGAAATATTGCTCTATTTTTGTGGAGGTTTGTGATGAAAAGTAAAAATATCTTTTGTGTAACATATTAATTAATTTTAAGCATTATGAATAAGGCGGAACTTATTAGCGCTATGGCAGCGGAGTCTGGTTTGTCAAAGACTGATTCAAAGAAAGCATTGGATGCATTTATCGCATCAGTCACTAAGGCAATGAAGGCCGGTGATAAAGTATCATTGGTTGGTTTTGGAACTTTCAGTGTGGTGGAAAGAGGAGCGCGTATGGGTATCAACCCCTCTACTAAAAAGCCTATCGAGATTGCTGCAAAGAAAGTTGTTAAATTCAAACCAGGTGCGGAATTGACAGCTGAATAAGAACAGTATACTCAACATACAAAGAGGGGACGTTTTACAAGGAGCGTCCCCTCTTTGTATGTTGAATATCTTGTGAGTCAATAAAAACAAGCCTGCTTGTTTTGTACTGATTTCGGTTTACGCTATCTTTGCACGCAGGAAAATACATTTGAATCATGAATATAGAACAGAAACTGGTATCGTCCGTCATCGGCGGACTGAAAGCGCTTTACGGACAGGATGTTCCTGCCGCACAAGTGCAGTTGCAGAAAACCAAGAAAGAATTTGAGGGACACCTCACGCTGGTTGTATTCCCTTTCCTCCGTATGTCCAAGAAAGGACCGGAGCAGACGGCCCAGGAAATCGGTGAATACTTGCAGGCAAACGAGTCTTCGGTTGCAGCATTTAATGTCATTAAGGGCTTCCTGAATCTGACCATTGCCTCCTCTGCGTGGATAGAATTGTTGAATGGCATTCATGCGGACAAGCAGTACGGTATCGTGGCTGCTACTGACAACTCTCCATTGGTGATGATTGAGTATTCTTCTCCCAATACCAACAAACCGCTTCATTTGGGCCATGTACGCAACAATCTTTTGGGAAATGCGCTGGCTAATATAGTGGCTGCCAACGGTAATAAGGTAGTAAAGACAAATATTGTCAATGACCGTGGAATTCATATCTGCAAGTCCATGTTGGCATGGCAGAAGTACGGGAATGGTGAAACTCCCGAATCATCCGGCAAGAAGGGAGACCACTTGATTGGCGATTACTATGTTTCCTTCGACAAGCATTATAAAGCGGAAGTGAAAGAACTGATGGCCAAGTTCCAAAGCGAAGGCATGAATGAGGAAGAAGCCAAAGCCAAGGCAGAAGCTGAATCTCCTTTGATGAAGGAGGCTCGTGAAATGCTGGTAAAGTGGGAGGCCAATGACCCGGAAGTACGTGCGCTCTGGAAGAAGATGAACGACTGGGTGTATGCAGGCTTCGACGAGACTTACCGTATGATGGGTGTAACTTTTGATAAGATATATTACGAATCAAACACGTACCTCGAAGGTAAGGAGAAGGTGATGGAAGGCCTGGAGAAAGGCTTTTTCTACCGGAAAGAAGATGGCTCTGTATGGGCGGACCTCACGGGGGAGGGGCTGGACCACAAGCTGCTGCTGCGTGCGGACGGTACATCCGTCTACATGACGCAGGATATAGGTACTGCCAAACTCCGCTTTGCAGATTATCCCATCGACAAGATGATTTATGTGGTAGGCAACGAACAGAATTACCATTTCCAGGTATTGTCCATCCTGCTCGACAAACTGGGCTTCGAATGGGGTAAAGGGTTGGTGCACTTCTCTTACGGTATGGTGGAACTTCCCGAGGGCAAGATGAAGAGCCGCGAAGGTACAGTAGTTGATGCTGACGACTTGATGGCGGAGATGATTGATACAGCCAAGGAAACCAGCAATGAACTGGGTAAGCTGGATGGTCTGACAAAGGAAGAGGCGGACAATATCGCCCGTATCGTTGGTCTGGGTGCCTTGAAGTACTTCATCCTGAAAGTGGATGCCCGCAAGAACATGACATTCAATCCAAAAGAGTCCATCGACTTTAATGGTAATACGGGACCGTTCATCCAATATACTTATGCACGTATCCAGTCTGTTCTCCGCAAGGCAAAAGAGGCCGGTATCGAAATCCCTGCTCAGTTGCCTGCCGGCATTGAACTGAGTGAGAAGGAAGAGGGATTGATACAGATGGTTGCCGACTTTGCCGCTATTGTGAAGCAGGCAGGTGAGGATTACAGCCCGTCCATCATTGCAAACTATACGTATGACCTTGTGAAGGAATATAACCAGTTCTACCATGACTTCAGCATTTTGCGTGAGGAGAACGAAGCAGTGAAGGTATTCCGCCTTGCATTGTCCGAGAATGTAGCCAAAGTGGTACGCTTAGGTATGGGCTTACTGGGAATTGAGGTGCCGGATAGGATGTAAACATCGCACTATAAAAGAATAAGCCCGGGGATACTTCTTCGGGCTTATTCTTTTATAGTACAATTTTTATTCTTGTGGTATAAATAATAGAAGTTTAAATTATCGCCTCCTTTCTCCCATTTTATACGTGTAGACTAAGTCCTATTTTGTCTTGCTTGTTTTGGCAGTTGCCTTGGCGGTTGTTTTAGTCGTTTTCGTTGCTTTCACCGCCTTTGCAGTCCGCTTAGACTTGCCCGTATCCTTGTCGCTTTGCAGTTTCACAATTTCCAGACAAGCCTGAAGGTTCAGGTCTTGAGGGATGATGTCTTTAGGAATCTTGTAGTTGCTGCCTTTATAAGCGATGTAAGGACCGTAGCGTCCGTTCAGGATTTCCAGTTCTGGTTCTTCCTCAAACTTCTTGATATGTTTCTGGGCTTCTGCTTCTTGTTTCTTTTGCAATAGTTCAATAGCTTCTTCCAGCGTAACAGTCATCGGGTCCATTGTCTTGGGTAATGAGGCATACAAGCCGTTGTTCTGGATATAAGGTCCGAAACGTCCCGCACCTACGACTACATTCTTACCTTCGTACTCTCCGAGGGTACGGGGGAGTTTGAACAGCTCCAGCGCTTCTTCCAGTGTAATGGTCTCGATGGACATCTCTTTTTTTACCTGGGCGAAACGGGGCTTTTCCTCATCTTCGGCAGTACCTATCTGTGCTACTGGACCGAAACGTCCGATTTTTACAGACACTTGCTTTCCGCTAACGGGGTCTGTTCCCAGAATCCGTTCGCCTGCCTTGTGGGCGGTTTTCGCGGCAAGCGTGTTTTCTACTGAGGGATGGAATTTCTTATAGAATGTTTTCAGAATAGCGGTCCATTGCTTGTCACCTTCGGCTATTTCGTCGAACTGCTTTTCGACGCTCGCTGTGAAGTTGTAGTCAAGGATGTCCGGGAAATACTCTATCAGGAAGTCATTGACCACAATACCGGTGTCTGTCGGCATCAGTTTTGACTTTTCGGCTCCGGTGATTTCTGTATGGTTGTTGTCCGTTATTTCATTACCCTGCAGGTTAAGCACATTGTAGGTGCGTTCTTCACCCGTTTTTTCTCCTTTTATCACGTATTCGCGTTGCTGGATGGTGGAAATGGTCGGAGCATAGGTAGACGGACGTCCGATACCCAGTTCTTCCAATTTGCGCACAAGGCTTGCTTCCGTGTAGCGGGGAGGGTGTTGGGTGAAACGTTCGGTAGCGGTGATACCTTCATGTTCGAGCTTCTGTCCTTTTTTCAGAGGGGGCAGTAGGCGTGCCTCATCTTCCTGGGTTTCTACGTCATCATCGTATGATTCGCGGTAGACACGGAGGAAGCCGTCGAATTTCACCACTTCGCCGGTTGCAGTGAAAGTCTCTGTTTCGTTGCTGATAGCAATGGTTACGGTTGTCTTTTCCACTTCGGCATCTGCCATCTGCGAGGCGATGGTACGTTTCCAGATGAGGTCGTACAGCTTTCTTTCCTGCGGGGTACCTTCTATCTTGGCATTCTCCATATAGGTGGGACGGATAGCTTCGTGGGCTTCTTGCGCTCCTTTGGTTTTGGTAGCGAAGTGGCGGTTGTGCACGTAACGTTCGCCCATCAGGTTGGAGATGGTTTCACGGCTGGCGTTGACGGCAAGTTCGGAAAGGTTGACGGAGTCGGTACGCATGTAGGTTATCAATCCGGATTCGTACAGACGTTGCGCCACCATCATGGTCTGTGCCACGGTGAAGCCCAGTTTGCGGGCAGCCTCCTGCTGCAAGGTAGAGGTGGTGAACGGGGCGGCGGGAGTTTTCTTCAGCGGACGGGTAGTGATATCGCTAATGGTAAACGTGGCTGCTTTGCAGCTCTCCAGCAATTTCCGGGCTTCTGCCTTTGTCTTGAGCCGGTGCGCCAGTTCGGCTTTCATTTCCACAGTTTTGCCGTCAGTGTCCGGAACGAGGAATATGGCGGTAACACGGTAGGATGCTTCGGTCTGGAATGCATGTATTTCGCGTTCGCGCTCTACAATGAGACGGACGGCTACGGACTGTACACGGCCTGCAGAAAGGGCAGGTTTCACTTTCTTCCACAATACCGGTGAAAGTTCAAAACCTACGATACGGTCCAGGATACGTCGAGCTTGCTGGGCATCGACCAGGTTGAGGTCAATGTCACGGGGATTTTCTATCGCTTTCAGGATGGCACCTTTGGTGATTTCATGGAAGACGATACGTTTGGTGTGTTCCGGTTTCAGTTTCAGCACTTCGTACAAATGCCATGCGATGGCTTCCCCTTCGCGGTCCTCATCGGAAGCCAGCCATACGGTTTCTGCCTGCTCGGCTTCTTCTTTCAGCTGGGTTACGAGTTTCTTTTTATCCGCTGGTATCTCGTAATGCGGTTTGAAGTCTTTGTCTACGTCAATACTGAATTCTTTTTTCTTCAAATCACGTATATGGCCGTAGCTGGAAAGGACTTTGAAATCTTTTCCAAGGAATTTCTCGATAGTTTTTGCTTTTGCCGGAGACTCGACTATGACAAGGTTTTTCTGCATAAATTTCTGTTTTTTAGTGACTCCCGCCACTGAATTCGCCCGCAAAAGTAGGAAAAAAAGATTCTTCCCACCTTATAATATAAGGAGAATTTAGCAAAAATGACCTTTTTTGTTCAAATTAGTGCTCCGGCTTGTGCTGCCTCTATTAAAAGAGGAAGCTTACTCCGCCTAAGAAACTGAGACCTTCTGAAGGGTATCCCCAGTAGTACTGGTAATCTTTGTTCAGCAAGTTGTTCACGCGCGCATACACGGAGATACCTTTGAAGAGTTCGTAGCTGCCGTTTAGATAGAGATTGCTGACGGGGTCTGCCTTGTTGCCCTCCACGCCCTGGCGTGAAATGTGCTGATAGCCGATGCCGACAAGCAATGGGGAGATGGGGCGTACCTTGAGATTGAGATTGCCTTCTACGGCCGGTTTGAAGCTTACTACGACATCAGAACCGTCTGAGTCCGTTGTCCAATGGCGATAGACGGCATTGGCGGCGAGATAGAAAACATCCTTGTAGTTGTAGCTCAGGTCAGCTCCTGCGTAGAGGTTCTTGGTGTCTTTTGTGAGGAAAACATTGCTTATCCCGTCGGACTTGACAGTCGGAGTGTCAATCAGGTCGTTTTTCAAATCTTGATACCCGCCGTATAGGTTGAACCACAATCCGCTGACCGGGCTTGCCTTGAAGCCGATGGCTGCGTTGAGCTGTTCGTAGGTATTGTCAAGCTGCTGGTTTGTAATGCCATAAGGCGTAATGGTTTCCAGACGGCGGAAATCGTTCTGTAGCCGTCCTCCCTTACCTTGTGCGTAGAGGATGTAGCTGTCCGAGAAGATGTATTGTATTTCTACGTCGGGAGCGGCGCGGAACTTCTTGCCGAAACCGAAAGCCAGGTCGACGTGTGCGCCGAGACGTATTTTCCAGTCGTCATTCTGAAAGAGATAGTATGGATTGAAGTCTACGTCGGTGTGATTCTCGAAACGTCCGTCGCTGTAGAATGTATTGTCCATGGCAAAAGCCATGCCGATGGTCTGCTCATCGGAGATGGAACCGGTGACATCGGCTTTGGTACGCACGATATTTTCTTTGATATTGCTCACCATGAGGTCGTGTTGGCGCTGGTAGACCAACAAATTGGTTTCGGCACGGAATTGGAGAGGCATATCGTCGCTTGTGGAACTTACCCCGAAATGTACATCACCCGAAACGAATTTCTGCTTGTTGCTGACGAAGTCGGGCAGGAAGTTGAAATTGCTTTGGTTGAACTTTCCGGCAATATTCAAATCGACTTTGCTGAAGGCATGTACATAATCCATGGCAGCATGGGTACGGTAGTAGAATGAATTCCACTTTCCGCCATTATCCGGTAAGTCCAGTTTGCCATCCATGCCATCCATTGTGAATGTCAGGTTGAGGCGGTCTTTGGGGGATAAGGAGAAGAGGTAGTTGGCGCGTACATCGAGGTTACCGTAGTTACCGTATCCCAAGCGTACATATCCGGGCAGCGCTTTCGCCTGCGTCTCTTTTCCGGTATAGGCTTGCATGATACCTGCCGGGATATGGGTTGCCGGCATCAGGGTGGCGTCATATTCCACCGCCTTTTTGCTGACGGTAGGAGGTTCCACCTTGGGAAGTACGTTCACTTTGGAGGCGTCCATGATGTCCGGATTATATTCTTGTTCCACGACTACCGTACGGTTCATGGTGGTGTCTTGGGGTTGTGTCTGGGCTTGTGCCCCCAAAGAGAGGGAGACAAGCATAGTTCCTGCGAGGATATATTGTATCTTTTTCATAATGTGCTATATTTCTTACTTCAATTTCTCCAGTCTTTCGTTAATCATGCTTGCTATATCGTCGTCGGCCTGGTAGTTCTGCTGCAGGCTCAATAGGTATTGGCGTGCATCGAGCTTCTTGTCCATGGCTACATATACATCAGACAGAAGGATGAAACTGCGTGCCAGCCAGTAGGCATGCGGTGTACTCTGATCGATGAAATTAAGGATTTCCTTTTCTGCAGAGGCATAATTACCGGCGTTGTACCATTGTAATGCCACCAGATATTTGGCTTCGGCTCCATAAAGGGTACGGGTATCTTTGGCCAGCAGTTGAAGGTCATCCATTGCCTTCTTGTCGGCTTTCTGGTTGAGGTATGCCTTGGCACGGTAGTACAATGCCTCGTTCCGGAGCTCCGGAGATAGCTTGGCTTCGGCAAGCAAGGCTGTGGCGGCGTTGATGATTTCCGCATCATCATGCATCAGTGCTCCACAGCGCAGTACACCGATAGCGCCAAGCTGGCGGCGCTCTGCCGTGGTGGCTTTGGCCTGCAATTTCTTGTAGTCGGCCAATGCCAGGTCATATTGCTGGCGGTTAAACAGAATTTCTCCATGCATCAGCAAAGCTTCTTCAGAATATGGATTATCGGGGTATTCCAGCAGTTTCCCGGCATGTTCCAATACCGCCTCGTCATCTTTCTGCTCTTTGCCTATGACGCAAAGGTAGTAATGTGCATTCAGGCTGAAAGCGCCTCCCGGATAACTTTGCAGATAGCGGGTGAAGCTCTCTCTGGCAGGTGCGGCTTCGCCTTTCATATATACTTTTTCGGCAGCGATGTAAGTCAACGAGTCTTGCTCACTGGGCTCGAAGCGGATTTCTCCCGGCATTTGGGCGGCAAGGGCGGCAAACTCATCCACGCGGTTGGCATCTACGTAGATGGACTTCAAGTCGCGCATGGCAAGGCGGGCTTCCTCGCTTCCAGGATATTGGGTGACTACATGTTTGTAGGCTTCTATGGCACGGTCATAGTCGTCGTTCTGGTAGTAAAGCAGGCCGATTTCGGCGGCGGCTTTACGGCTGACGGGGCTTTCGGGGTATTTGGCAAGCAGCTCGCGGAAGGTGGCGATAGCCTGGCGGCTGTTGTTGCTCTGTACGTAGGAGCGTCCCTTCTCGTAGAGGGCATTGATGGCGTAGGGCGAGTTGGGATATTTGGCTGCAAGTCGGTCCAGCATGCTCACCTTTTCCGTATAGTTTTTCTGCATGCCATATACCAGTGCTAATTGATAGACGGCATAGTCTCCGGCGGGAGTGTTCAGGTTCTCAGCTTTGGCGTAGTATTGCTTGGCTTCCTCGAAACGGCGGACGTGCAGGTTACAGTCACCGATGCGGTTGTAGGCATCTGCCAATGCGGTCGGGTTTTCGCCTTTCTCCAGTTGGACAAAGTTGCGGAAACGGTTCTCTGCCGTCGAATAGTCTTTCTGATGGAAAGCGATGTAGCCCAGGTTATAGTAGGCGAGGGCAAACATTTCCGTATCCCTCTGCCGGGTGAGTGACAGATATTCGTTGAAATTGCGGGCGGCTTCTCTCATCCGGTTCAGGCGGTAATAAGACTCGCCGAGCCAGTAGAGGGCGTCTGCCTTGGTCTGGAGGTTGTATTGTCCCAGCGTGACGCTTTGGTTGAAGTAACCGATGGCTTGCTCGAACTGTGTGTTGGCAAAAGACTGGGTCCCGAGTTGGAACAGAATCTTCTGCTTGGCTTCCAGAATGGCTTTGCTGGGATGGGAGATGCGGTCGATGGATTTGAGTGCGGCATCGTAGCTGCGTGTATTCATGTACACTTCCACCAGGTAGTTGCTGACTTTCTCGGCATAAGGAGAGCTCGGGAACTCGTTCAGGAATTTCTCAAAGACGGTCACCGATTCGCCGAAAGCGGAATAGGAGGTCTCGTGGATGCATAAGGCGTAGTTATAGGCGGCTTGTTCCTTGACTTTCATATCGGCGTTGGAGGCGGCAGCCTGCTCGAAAGCCATACGCGCTTTGGTCTTGTCTGCCAGTTGCAGATAAGACAGTCCCATGTGCAGGTATGCGTTCTGCGAAAGGGCGTCGTTTTCGGCAGTCACTCTGCCGAGGACGGAGGGGACTTGCGAATACACGCCGCATTGATAATAGGACATTCCCAGCATGTAAAGGGCATCCCTTCTATGAGCGGCAGATTCGGCATTGTGTTCTATATATTGTCCGAAGGACTTTACGGCTTCGTGATACTTCCCGAAATGGTATTCGGCTGTACCGAGGATACGGTTCAGCTCCGCCGTGTGGGTGTAGCTCAGACCGTCGGGATGGGCTGACAGTGCATTCTGCGCCACGATTTCCGCCTTGTCGTACTGCTTCTTCAACAGATAGATTTCGGCGATGTAATAGGGAACCAAGTCCTTGTATTTGGCATTGTCCTGCAAAGGCAGGAAACCGCTGAGCGCTTCGTCATACCGTCCTTGGGTATATCGGATATAAGAGATGTAGTAAGCACAGTCCGCTGCATACTTGCGGCTGGTGCTACGCAGAGTCTCGAACCAGATGGCTGCTTCCTTTACGTTGCCCGTTTTCAGGTAGCAGGTGGCAAGGCGGTAGGTCATGTCGTCTCGCTCCTCGGAACCCAGCAGGTCGAGGCGGGCGGAGTTGAACATGGCGAGGGCATCGTCATAATTGCCTTCGAAGAAGTAGGCGGAGGCAATCAGTGCGTAGATGCGGTTGGCATGGGGAGTATCGGGATATTCGTCCAGGAAGGCACGGAGCAGGTCTATGCTTTTGGGGTCTCTGAGTTCGTATGCGGCGCATACCAGCATGTATTCCGCTTCCTGTCGCTCGCCCGTGTCGGGCAGAGGCTTGCCGTCTGCATTCATCTGGCGTACATAGGCTTGCAACGGGGAGATGGCGGCGGCATAGGCCTTTTGTTGGAACAACGTTTGTCCTTCCTGGTAGAGTCGCTTGGGAGAAGTACTCTTCTCGCTTGTTTGTGCTGAGGCGAGTAAGGGTGCGCAACAGAGTGCTGTGCACAATATTCGGGAGATTTTATGTTTCATTTTCTTTTGTTAGAATAGGTATTTTACAAAAATACGGGTTTTAACCCGGAAATGTTACACTTGTTTGGCTTTTTTAGGATATATACCATAATAGGAACGAATAATCATTCGCTTTTGTTCTTCCGCATGTCTTCCAGGAAGATACCCACTCCTTTGCGGATGGAGCCGAGCCCGAACTCTTCCGTACGGATATCTTTTAAGGGGAGGAAGAAGAGGTCTGCCGCGTCGTCCATCGCCTCGAAGTGCAAGGTGTCCTCCACCGTACAACGGAAAAACATATCCAGCGTGTGTACGGGGAAGCCGGAATAGATGTAAATATTGGGTAGGGAGAAGAGATATTCGGCCTTTGCCACCTTCATGCCGGTTTCTTCTCTTACTTCGCGGGCAACGCCTTCCTCACCGGTCTCGGTCATGTCGATGAAGCCTCCGGGGAGGTCCAGCGTCCCTTTGGCAGGCTCTTTGGCGCGGCGGCACACCAACAGCTCGTCGCGCTCGTTCAGTATCAAGGCGACGGTGGCGGAAGAGGGGTTGAAGTAGTAGACGAAACCGCAGTCGGCGCACTGCTTCGACTTCTCGTTATGAACTTCGAAATGGGCTGAACCGCATTTCGGACAATATTTGAATTGCGAAAGTGGATGTTCCATGATATTTTAGTCTTTGTCCGGGGGACAAAGATAATGGAAACCAGGTGTAGTATGAAAGGAACGGAGTTCTTTTTTATATTACGGGTGCGTTTACAATAGGCTGTAAAGGTGTTTACATTATGGGGTAACGGGCTTTACATTCTTAGGTAACGGTCGTTACACTATGAAGTAAAAGCTTTTACCGAATAGAGTAACGACTTGGTAAAGGTAAGGCGCTGGTAATTAGAGTTAGTAGCATATTTGTTTATTGACTATGTTTCTTGTGCAAATATTATTTCTATCTTTGGGAGTCATTAAATTCTCTGATAGGATGAAAGATTTTGCAGCCATTGATTTTGAAACGGCCAATGAACAGCGTACCAGTGTTTGTAGTGTAGGAGTGGTTATCGTACGCGATGGAGAAATTGTGGACCATTATTATAGCCTCATCCGTCCCGAGCCGGAGTATTATACTTATTGGAATACCCGCGTGCATGGCTTGACGTTGGCAGATACCCAGGATGCTCCTATCTTTCCCGTTGTGTGGCAGGAAATAGCTCCACGCATTGAAGG
>ERZ773243.3319-NODE-3319-length-11631-cov-3.721320_pt1 | contig 11631 bp, 10 predicted proteins | sample MGYA00580520_ERZ773243 | MGnify/ENA primary metagenome ERZ773243 (study PRJEB29015, sample SAMEA2737747) | human gut metagenome | biome: human gut; feature: human-associated habitat; material: faeces | place: China | collected 2012 ... | reverse complement strand
TTGTGCCTCCCTGAGCGCCTGCCATATTTAATACTGCAACATTTGCCATGTTAGTTTCCTCCTTTCGTAAAGTTTATCAAGCCTTTACGCTGTCTTTGATTACCAGAACGGAACCCTTAGGACCGGGAACTGCGCCCTTGATCAGCAGCAGGTTCTTTTCTGCATCAGCACGTATAATTTCAAGATTCTGGATAGTTACATTTGCGCTACCCATGTGACCGGGCATTCTTTTGCCTTTTTTAACACGGCTGGGGTAAGCGGAAGAACCCATGGAACCTACTACTCTGTGAGATTTGGAACCGTGACCCATAGGCCCTCTGGATGCATTGTATCTCTTAATTGTACTCTGGAAACCTTTACCTTTGGAAACGCCGCTTGCGTCAACCTTGTCGCCTGCTGCGAACACATCAGCTTTGATTTCTGCGCCAACCTCATAGTTTGCTGCATCTTCCAATTTGAATTCTTTCACATATTTCTTAGCAGCTACGCCTGCTTTTGTGAAATGACCCTTCATGGGCTTTGTTACTTTCTTTTCCTTTGCATCAGCAAAGCCAACCTGAATTGCTTCATAGCCGTCGTTTTCCATTGTTTTCTTCTGGACAACAACGCAGGGGCCTGCTTCAAGAACTGTAACTGGTACCAGCGCACCGTTTTCTGTGAAAACCTGTGTCATACCAATTTTCTTAGCGATGATCGCCTTTTTCATTTCGTTGCACCTCCTAATTTTCTACAGCGGATTGCCTTCGGAAGTCTTCGTCTTCGCCAGGTAATCATTCTAGTCATATAAGAGTTGTAACTTCCTGTTACCTATCTATCTTATATAAACCAGCTTTTTTTGGATGTTTTCTTTATAAAGTTTAAAAATAACCTTCGCTCGTTGCTGTGTGGGATAGCGTTGATTATTTCATCACTTTCAGAGTAATGTCTACGCCTGCGGGCAGATCCAGACGGCTCAGCGCGTCTGCTGTCTTGGGTGTAGGGCTAAGAATGTCAATCAGTCTCTTGTGTGTTCTCATTTCGAACTGTTCACGAGAGTCTTTGTATTTATGCACCGCTCTGATGATTGTTACAACTTCCTTCTTTGTGGGAAGAGGGATAGGGCCGCTGATCTGTGCACCTGTTTTCTTTGCTGTTTCAATGATCTGCGCTGCAGACTGGTCGATCAATTTGTGATCGTAAGCTTTGAGACTGATTCTGATTTTGGGATTAGCCATAAAAAAAGTCCCCTCCTTTTCGTACTTTTTGATTTCAGCACGACAAGTGGTGACTGCACACTCATCCGGGTGTATCCAGCAACGTCAGATACGCAAACTTACCCCATCGGTAAGTCAAACCCAAAATATTCAGTACAGTGACCTTGTCGCCCGGTTTCTTTGAACTGGACATCGCTCCTCGGAAAAACCCGTAAGCCCTTGATTCATCGGCTTCGGCAACCTTCCGTATCAACACTCTATGTCACAACAGCTATTATTATAAGGCATAAAGACAGGGATTGCAAGTGTTTTTTTGCATTTTTTCAGAATTTTTCTTTGATTTCCGATAAAAAAACAAGCCATCTTTCCATTATTTTTTAAACAAATTGCACAATGCTTTTTCTAAAAAATCAACAGACCTATCCTTCGGCAAAACAAATCCGCCTCCAAATACCTATCTGTCCTTCTGTAAAAAACATTTCCTTTCCCCGTTTCCGGATAAAAAAGGACTCTCCTTTCGGAGAGCCCTTCATTTGCTTATTTCAAAACCAATCGGTTTTAATTAGCTGTTTGCTTTTGCTGCTTTGTATTTTCTTACAGCGTCAGCCAGTTTAGGCAGGATCTGCTTCAGATCGCCAACGATACCCAGGTCAGCTACTTCGAAAATAGGAGCGGATTCGTTCTTGTTGATAGCGATGATCAGTTCGGAGTTTTCCATACCTGCAACGTGCTGGATAGCACCGGAAATACCGCATGCCATGTACAGGTCGGGACGTACTGTCTTACCTGTCTGACCAACCTGTCTGTCTTTTTCAATCCAGCCAGCGTCTACACATGCTCTGGAAGAACCAACTTCTGCGCCCAGTGCATCAGCCATATCTCTGATTACATCGAAGCCTTCTGCGGAACCAACACCACGACCACCGGAAACAATCAGTTTTGCTTCTGTCAGGTCAACGGATTTCTTGTCGGATTTAACAGCTTCAACGATTTCAACGTTCATGTCTGCTGCTGTGAAATCTACCTTGAATTCAACCAGTTCGCCTTTTCTTGTTTCGTCCTTTGCGATCATTTTCATAACGCCGGGACGTACAGTTGCCATCTGAGGTTTTGTTCTGGGGCACATCAGTGTTGCCATGATGTTACCACCGAATGCGGGACGAGTCATCAGCAGAGCTCTTTCGGGTGTTGCGTTACCCATTGCTGCTTCCTTGTCCAGTTCTTCCTGTGTCTTAGCCATTCTCAGACCTGTTGTATCTGCAACCAGACCTGTTTTTACACGAGATGCTACACGGGGAGCAACGTCACGACCGATGGAAGAAGCACCGAACAGCATGATTTCGGGATCAAATGCTTTGATAACTTCGCAAACAGCCTTTGTGTAAGGTTCTGTTACATAGTCCTTCAGCATGGGATCGTCAACCAGGACAACCTTGTCAGCACCATAGTGGAAGATTTTGTCAACTTCGCCTTTGATATCATGACCCAGCAGTACTGCTACTACGTCATCCTTCAGATCTTCTTTCAGTCTTGTAGCTTCACCAACAAGTTCCAGACCTACGTTCTGAACCTTGCCGTATCTCTGTTCCATTACTACGAAAATACCTTTACTCATTGTAGGGTTTCCTCCTTATATTTCTAAATTTAGTATCCGATTCTTCGTCTAAATAAATTAGATGATGAACTTAGCTTCCAGTTTGTCCATGATAGCTTTAACAGCTTCGTCTGCAGACAGACCTTCCAGAATTGTACCAGCGCCTTTAACTTCTTTAGTGAAGGACTGATATACGTTTGTGGGGGAACCCTTCAGACCGATCATATCCAGTTCCAGACCATCTTTCAGATCTTCGAAGCCCAGTACTTTGATTTCTTTTTCATAAGCTTCTACGATACCTCTTACGGACATGTATCTGGGTGTAGCCAGTTCAGCAATTGCTGTCAGCAGGCAAGGAGTTTTGATTTTGATGATGTGGTAACCATCTTCGAACTGTCTCTTAACTACTACGTGGTCAGCTGCTGCTTCAACAACTTCTTCAACGTAGGAAACCTGAGGCAGGTGCAGTTTTTCAGCAATCTGGGGACCAACCTGAGCTGTGTCACCGTCGATAGCCTGACGACCTGTGATGATCAGATCATAGCCGATTTTCTTCAGAGCTGCTGCGATGATGCCGGATGTAGCATATGTATCGGAACCACCAAATTCTCTAGCAGATACCAGATATGCTTCGTCACAACCCATAGCCAGTGCTTCTCTCAGAGCAACGTCTGCCTGAGGGGGGCCCATGGAAACAACTGTTACTGTGCCGCCCAGCTGTTCTTTGATTCTCAGTGCAGCTTCGATACCTGTCTTGTCGTCATGGTTGATGATAGAGGGTACACCGTCACGAATCAGTGTGCCTGTTTTGGGGTCAATCTTTACTTCAACTGTATCGGGAACCTGTTTGATACAAACTAAAATCTTCATGGATTTTTTTCTCCTTCCGTTCTCTTATGTCAAATTATTTCAGTTTCATCCAGCTGGAGATAACCATCTTCTGAACTTCAGATGTACCTTCGTAGATTTCTGTGATCTTCGCGTCACGCATCATTCTTTCTACGGGGTAGTCTCTTGTATAACCATAGCCACCGAACAGCTGCAGGCATCTTCTTGTGATATCACTTGCTGTAGAGCCGGCAAAGTATTTGCACATTGCGGACAGGTGGCTATAGGGCTTGCCTGCATCCTTTGTTGCTGCTGCTTCGTATACCAACAGCTTTGCAGCTTCTGCCTTTGTTGCCATGTCTGCCAATTCAAACTGTGTATTCTGGAACTGACCGATCTTCTTGCCGAACTGTCTTCTTTCCATTACATATTTCACACATTCATCGATTGCACCCTGCATGATACCCAGAGCCTGAGAAGCGATACCGATACGACCGCCGTCCAGTGTCTGCATTGCAATCTTGAAGCCCTGACCAACTTTGCCCAGCAGGTTTTCCTTAGGGATTCTGCAGTTTTCAAAAATCAGATCGCAGGTTGCGGAACCGCGAATACCCATTTTTCTTTCCTTCTTACCAACAGAGAAGCCGGGTGTGCCTTTTTCTACGATGAAAGCAGAAATGCCCTTATTGCCTTTAGATTTATCTGTCATAGCGATAACTACATAAATATCAGCGTAGCCTGCGTTTGTGATAAATACCTTTGTACCATTCAGAACATATTCGTCACCATCCAGAACAGCTGTTGTCTGCTGCATGGAGGAGTCTGTACCTGCACTGGGCTCTGTCAGGCCGAATGCACCGATTTTTTCGCCCTTTGCCAGGGGTACCAGATATTTCTGTTTCTGTTCTTCTGTACCGAAGTAATAGATAGGACCTGCACACAGAGATGTGTGAGCGGAAACGATAACTGCTGTAGTCGCGCATACCTTACCCAGTTCTTCAACTGCCATTGCGTATGTCAGATAGTTGCCGCCTGCGCCGCCGTATTCCTTAGGGAAGGGAATGCCCATAAAACCGTATCTAGCAAGTTTGGGAATGCTTTCTACGGGGAATCTTTCTTCTTCGTCAAGTTCTTCTGCCAGAGGTTTGATTTCCGTTTCAGCGAATTTCTTGTACATTTCTCTCAGCAGTACCTGCTCCTTAGAATATCCGAATTCCATAAATTTGTTTCCTCCTTTAAACATTTGCTTGTGTCTTTAGACGCATCGTCTTTTGCTCTTGTGAGACAAGTCTCACGGTTTATATAGATGAAATCCTCGATTTTTTCGATTTTTTCACACTATCCTAGTATAATGTACTTTTTTCTGTTTTACCAGAGTGTTTTTTTAAAAAAACTAAACAATTTTCAGGGGGCTCTGCATATCAACAAAATTGACAATAAAGCCCCCCCTGAATTCCCCTAATTATGCTCTTTTTTTGTTATATTCTTCTAATTCCAGAATTGCATCCTTAATCATAGCAGGTGTGATTTCGTAAGGAACCACATCCAGGTCATATCTCTGTACTGCCAGCTCCAGTACGGGATCCAGCTCGTCAACCTCGATTTCCAGGTCAGCCAGCTTTGTAGGCAGTTCCATGCCTTTGTAGAAGTCGAAGAATCTTTCCAGCTTGTCATACTGCTTATCCAGTGTCAGCAGCAACAGTGTGCCGTAGGAAACAACCTCGCCGTGTTTGTGTCTTGCTTCAATCTGAGGCAGTGTTGTGCTTGCGTTGAAGAAAGCGTGTGCCAAGGATGTGTTGTATTTTGCAGAGTCAACCATGTTGGAAACCATACCTGTGTTGATGAAGATGTTCAGTGCAACCTCTTCGATTGCCTTGGATGCACGGTTGTTTCTGCAGTCCTCCATTGCCTGTACGCCGTATTTCAGCAGAGGCTCTGTGCAACATGCTGCCAGTGCAACGCCTGCCTGTTCCTCCAGTGTCAGCTCGTGCTCTCTGCCTCTTGCAGAGAATCTTACCTCTGTTTCCTTACTCATGCCATCGCCGATGCCTGCCCACAGGAATGCAGCGGGTGCTTCTGCGATAACCTTTGTAGAGATGAAGATATGTACGGGGGGTCTGTCCACGCGGAAGAAGGTGCGGAACTCGTGGTTGGGGTAGTAGTAAATTCCCAGCGCGGAGTTACAAGCGCATGTAGATGCAATAGTGGGGAATGTGAAGTAAGGCTTATTCATTCTGTGAGCCAGCAGCTTACCCGTATCAATGGCCTTGCCGCCGCCCAGACAGAAAATCATATCTGCATTTTTCACAATTTCATTCTGTTCCAGGTCTTCTACAGCCTCGAAGGATGCTTCACCGGGGAACAGGATATAATCAATCTTTACAATACCGTCCTGTGTTGCTTCATCCAGATATTTCTTTGTTGCGTTGATAGAAATTTCATCACTGATAACAACAGCCTTTGTACCATAGGGAGAGCATACCTTGTCGATTTCCTTGTAAGCATTTTCACCTGCGGAATAGCCGGGGAAAAATACAGTATTGTTTGCCATAATTACATTCCTCCTAAAAAATTTAAATTCTCAAAAACTTCCTCATTATTTTGAACAAAAACTTTTCATACCTGTCAAGCAGGCTCCTCTTTGTACACAGCGGAAATACATTCCGTTGTTATACAAATAAAGTATATGTAAAAACCCTTTAGTTTTCAATCAATTTCGCAAACAACAAATCATCTTCGGAACAATGAACAAGAAAATATGCCTTTTTCTTCCTTTTTTTGCTGAAAATTTGTTCATTTTTGTTGCTAATTTCACAAAATTAAACCTTATGTTTAATTTTTTTAAATTACTTCTATACGAAGGATTCCCCTCTCTCTCCCACACTTTGCACAAATAAAAAATACCAATCCCACGAAAAGACTGGTATTTTTTTTATTGCATCCTGCAAAATGAGATTTTTCTGTCTCATTTTCCGATTAAATTCTGTCTGAAAACAGGCACATACATCAACCTTGCACCCCTTCTGACACTTTCCATCAGCAAAATGCTTCTCACAGAAACGCGCATCGGCTCCACCCGAACGCCCCTCTGCACGTCAGTAAAATTCCGCTGTGGCTCCACCTCTCTGCCAAGGGTGATATGCGGGCTGAGTCCCTTTCTCTCCCTCGCAAAGCCCTGCTGCTCCAGAGATTTTTCCAGCGTGCTGAACAATCTTTGCAGATGATTGCTTCTTTCAATCCCTGCCCATAAAATCCCCTTGTTCCCTCTCGGAAAAAAGCCGATTTTATCTATCGTCATCGTGAAAGGACGATTGTGGCGTGCCGTTTCGTAAATTGCCTCATGCAGATAATCCAGATCCTCCTCCTGCACCTCTCCCAGAAAATGCAGCGTCAGATGAAAGTTCTCCTTCGGTGTATAATTCCCCCTGCGGCAAAGCTTCTCTGCTTCTGCCTGCACCTCTGCCAGCTGTGCTTTGGTTTCCTCCTCCAGTTCAATCGCAATAAATGTACGCAAGCGTATCCACCTCCTTTTCTCAAGAAAAGCTCTGCACAGCCTTATCTCGCAGGACTGCACAGAGCCTTTTCCTTCCTTAAAACACTATTATTTTACCAGTGCCAACGCCTTCTCTACTACGTTTTCTACCGTAAAGCCAAAGTCCTTGAACAGTAAGCCTGCGGGTGCAGATGCACCGAAGCCGTTCATGCAGATGATATCGCCATCCAAACCGGTATATTTCTGCCAGCCGAAGTCAGCCGCCGCTTCCACAGCCAGTCTTGCGCGCACCGCCTTCGGCAGTACGCTTTCCTTATACGCCGCATCCTGTGCTTCAAATACCTCCCAGCAGGGCATGGAGATGACTCTTGCCTTTACGCCCTTTGCCGCCAGCTCATCTGCCGCCTTGTAAATCAGCTCCACCTCGGAACCGGATGCCATCAGCAGAACATCAGGTGTACCCGCGCAATCCTTCAGCACATACGCACCCTTCAGTGCGTCCTTGCCTGTGCCTTCCAGTGCAGGCAAATTCTGTCTGGAAAGAATCAGTGCGGTAGGTGTTGCCTTGCTGTGCAGTGCAGTATACCAAGCCGCCGCGGTTTCTCTTGTATCACAGGGACGGAATACATTGTAGTTGGGCAGGCTGCGCAGCATTGCCAGATGCTCAATGGGCTGATGGGTAGGGCCATCCTCGCCAACGCCAATGCTGTCATGTGTCAGAATACTGATTACGGGCAGACCCATCAGTGCTTCCATTCTCAGCCCTGCCTTCATGTAGTCTGCGAATACGAAGAAGCCTGCAATATAAGGTCTTACGCCCCCATGCACAGACATACCGTTTGCGATTGCTGTCATCGCAAATTCGCGGATACCGAAATGCACATTAGAGCCTGCGGGGTTTTCCTTGCTGTAATATTCTCTGTCCTTCATCTGAGATTTATTGGAGGGTGCGAGGTCGGCAGAGCCGCCAAACAGGTTCGGCACTACCTTTGCCACCTTCTGCAATACCTTCTCGGATGCTGCTCTGGTTGCAAGGTCGCCCTCGTTCTTCCAGAAGTCCTCGTCATTGAGTAAATCAGCCGCCAACTCGTCACTGTGCCACTGTGCATATTCCTTCGCCAGTTCGGGATATTTTTCTGCATACGCGCGGAACATTTCATTCCATTCTGCTTCCGCCTTTGCCCCCTCTGCCGTGATTGCCGCAACGTGTGCCTTCACCTCTTCGGGAACAAAGAATTCCTTGTCGGCATAAGGCCAGCCCAGGTTTTCCTTTGTCAGCTTGATTTCCTCCTCGCCCAGAGGCTCGCCGTGTGCAGAAGCCTTGCCCTGCTTATTGGGTGCGCCGTAGCCGATTTTTGTTTCAATCTTGATAATGGAGGGCTTGTCGGATTTCTTCGCTGCCGCAATCGCTGCCTGAATTGCGTCAACATCATTGCCGTCCGCAACCTCCTGTGTGTCCCAGCCGTAAGCCTCAAAGCGTTTCAGCACATCCTCGGAAAAAGCGGTTGCTGTATCGCCCTCAATCGTAATGTGGTTGCTGTCATACAGTACGATAATCTTGTTTAGACCCATTGTCCCTGCCAGAGAAGCCGCCTCGGAGGCAACACCCTCCTGCAAGCAGCCGTCACCGCAGAGTGCGTATGTGTAATGGTCTACCACCTTAAATTCGGGTGTGTTGAATTTTGCAGCCAGATGGCTTTCCGCCAGTGCCATACCAACCGCATTGGCAATGCCCTGTCCCAGAGGGCCTGTTGTCACCTCAACCCCTGTTGTATGCTTATATTCGGGGTGACCGGGTGTCAGGGAATTTCTCTGACGGAAGTTTTTCAGATCCTCAATCGTCAGCCCATAGCCGAACACATGCAGCAGGGAATACAGCAGTGCAGAGCCGTGTCCTGCGGAAAGAATAAATCTGTCTCTGTCATCCCAGTTGGGGTTTGCAGGGTTTGCTTTCAGCTCCTTTGCCCACAGGGTATATGCCGCAGGTGCCGCGCCAAGGGGCAGACCAGGGTGACCGCTTTTTGCCTTCTGGATAGCCTCTGCCGCCAGAAAACGCAGGGTATTGATTGTCAGGTTGTCCATGTTATTCATTTGGTTTTCCTCCAAAGGTTTCAATTTCTTCTTTTCTGTTTTAAAACGATCTTATTTCTTGGGTACGGATTCCCAGTCCTTCAAAAATCTTTCGATACCGATATCTGTCAGAGGGTGCTTTGCCATCTGAATCAGCACGTTATAAGGGATGGTTGCGATATGGCAGCCTGCTCTTGCCGCATCGATTACATGCAGAGGGTTACGGATGGATGCCGCGATAATTTCTGTTTCAATGCCGTGGATATCAAAAATATCAACGATTTCTTCGATCAGTGTCATCCCAACAGAGCCGATATCGTCTACTCTGCCCAGGAAGGGGCTAACGTATGTAGCACCTGCTCTTGCCGCCATCAATGCCTGTGTAGCGGAGAAAATCAGTGTTACGTTTGTCTTTACGCCCTCTGCCGCCAGAATCTTAACTGCCTTCAGACCCTCCAGTGTCATAGGGATTTTGATAACGATATTCTTATGGATTTTCACCAGCTCTCTTGCTTCCTTTACCATACCCTCGTGGTCAAGGCTGATGACCTCTGCGCTGATGGGACCGTCTACGATGGTTGTAATTTCCTTTACCACCTCAACGAAATCTCTGCCCTCCTTCGCAATCAGGGAAGGGTTTGTGGTAACGCCGCAGATTACGCCCAGATCGTTTGCCTCTCTGATGTGGTCAACATTGGCTGTGTCAATGAACATTTTCATGATGCTTGTCTCCTTTTTTATCTTATCTTTTTTTATCAGTATCCATTTCATCCGGCACCCTGCCGAACGCACATAATATGCTGATTTTATTTTACGTCATGCACGCAATAAAATCAATGCTTTTCCGTTTTTCTGCCAAAGAAACGAAAAAACCGTAGGTTTCAAGGCATTCGCCGCCGGAACCTACGGTTTAGTCTTCTGTCTCAGCAAGTTGAAAACCCCGTTTTCAACTTAATTTTATTCTACCTTCAATCTGCCCTCCTGCACCGAATCAGCCGCCTCAATCGCCGACTCCGCCGTCTCTACATCGCCGTTTGTCACATGAGAGCGGTCTACCAAATAGGTATATTTCAAGCCGTTTTCATCCTCCGCCTTGAAGTAAACCTCAATGTACTGTCCTTCTTTCACTTTAAACGCCTTCTCAATCGTGCAGGTGTAGCGTGTAAAATCCGTATCGTCTATTTCTGCCTGCATCTTATGCTTCTGCACCCGTTTTCCGTCCACATAAATTTCAATCGCGGGATTTTTCAGCGTCAGGCTCTTGTCCTTCTGCATCATCCAGTCGCTCGGCTGCACCTCAACATTGATGTCTCCACCGACCGTTGCCTCTTTGCCGACAGCTACCCAGGAATAGCTGCCCAAAAACTCACCGCTGAAATAAGGATATACCGCACCCGCTACACTCGTTTCGCCCAAATCGAAGGGGTACTCCGTATCTCCTCTTTGCAGGATTGCCGTAACCGCCGCTGTTTCGCAAAAGGGAATTTCCTTTTCCGCCGTAAAGCTATGGTCTGCACCTGCCGCCGCATCAACGGCAATCTTTTCGCCGCCGTCGCAGGAAAGATAGAACTGCAAGGAGGTATCCCCCGTTTTCCATTCCTTCGGCATTACCGTCATGCGAAGGGTTACCTTCTTCGCCTTCAAATCTGCCGCTGCAATTTCCACACTGCTCTCCCGAAAGGGATTATCCGCCTCCCGCAATGCAGTCTCAATGCTGTTCGGGATGTTGCCAATGCGGCTCTCCACGCTTGAGATTCGGTTTGCTATGCTGTTTTCAAGCTGTGTATTCCCTCTGCGGATGAGCGCTCTTGTCTGCATCCCCTGCAAAAAAATCGCAATCAGCAGAATAATCACACAGCCGTAAAAATCCCTGCGTGTCACAGGATACTGCTTCTTTTTCTCCTGCTTTTCTTCCTGTCTTTCCTCCGGATGTTCAAGCTTTTTTTCTTCCATACGTGCCTCCTTTTTTTATTTCAGCCAGTTTTTCACAACTTCCTTGATTTCATTTTTCTCGCAGACGTTCTTATGCAGAATCGGTCTATGCTCCAAGCCCACAATGGGTGCAGGCACAGCCACGCCGCTGATTCTCTCCAAATCCTCCTGCAATGCAAAGGCATCCCCATCCTTGTATTTCGCATCCAGTGCTGTCATTACGTCCTTTGTGAATTTATACGGGCTTGCGGTGGAAACAATCACCATCGGCGTATTGTCGCCGCTCTCCGCCTTATATTTCTGATATGCCGCATAGGCAACTGCTGTGTGCGTATCCATCACATAGCCTGTTTTTTCGTAGAAATCCTTGATTGCCGCAAAGGTTTCCGCCTCTGTTGCATATTCGCCGCTGATTTTCTTTTCTGTTACCTCCGCATGGTAAACGCCGTCCCTGTTCAGGCTTTCCATTTCCGCCTTTGTCGCAGCCTGTCCGCCCATGTGTGCCAGCAAGCGTTCCAGAT
>ERZ773243.3318-NODE-3318-length-11631-cov-9.132602_pt1 | contig 11631 bp, 10 predicted proteins | sample MGYA00580520_ERZ773243 | MGnify/ENA primary metagenome ERZ773243 (study PRJEB29015, sample SAMEA2737747) | human gut metagenome | biome: human gut; feature: human-associated habitat; material: faeces | place: China | collected 2012 ... | reverse complement strand
GCACTCGTGGTCGGAATAGACGCCGGCGGCGATGTAGGCGTTCAGGTCGTTGCCCACCAGATCCGGCGCGTGGCCGTCGATCTTCTTGTGGTGGGCCTGGGCGGCCACGATCTTCTCCACCGGCTGGTCGTCCCCGGCGATGATGCCTACGAAATTCATCATCTCCGCCAGTCCCTGGACCCGGGGGTGGTCATAGAAGGAGTCGATGGCCCGGTAGTCCAGGGACGCGCCGGACTCGTCCAGGGGCGTGGCCGGTACACAGGAGGGCAGCATAAACCGCACGTCCACCGGCAGGCCCTCCGTGGCCTGGAGCATGTACTCGATGCCGTCGGTACCCATGACGTTTGCGATCTCATGGGGGTCGGTGATGACGGTGGTGGTGCCGTGGGGCAGCACGGCCTTGGCAAACTCCTTGGGGCTTACCAGGGAGCTTTCCAGGTGAATATGGGCGTCGATGAAGCCCGGCAGCACAATCTTGCCGCCTACGTCCGCCTCCACCTTGCCGTGGTATTCGCCCATGCCCACAATGAGCCCCTCGGCCACGGCGATGTCCCCGCGGCACAGCTCGTTGGAGAACACGTTGACGTATGCAGCGTTTTTCAGCACCAGGTCTGCCGGGACACGGCCCGCCGCCACGTCGATGACATGGAGCTTCTTGTTGAGCTTGCGGTTGATTTTCCCTGCGTAGCTTTCCTTCACAGCCATGACGAAATCCTTCCTTTCTCCCGCACAGAGCGGAAACGAAACTGCAAAAGCGTTATCTCTTTTGTTAATTTCTCATATTACCACAACTAATGCCGCTTGTCCACTGTTTTTTCGGGAAAATCACAGCCCCAGCAGGAGCTTTGCCTTCAGCACGGCGGTGACGGTTTTGCCGTCCTGAATCTCGCCGCTGAGGCACCGCTGCACCAGCTCCTGAAAGGGGATGCGCCGGACGGACAGGAACTCGTCCTCGTCGGGATGGGTGTCGCCGAAGGTCAGGCCCCGGGCCAGGTACAGATGCAGCACCTCGTCATAGCAGCCCGGGGAGGCGATGATCTGCCCCAGGGGCTGCCAATCCGCCGCCGTGGCCCCCACTTCCTCCTTCAGTTCCCGCTGGGCGGTGACGAAGGGCTCCTCGCCGGGCTCCCGCTTCCCGGCAGGGATCTCCAGCAGCGTCCGGGAGAAGGCATAGCGGTACTGGGTCACCATGGGAACGCAGCCGTTTTCGTCCAGGGCCAGGATCCCCACGCCGCCGGGGTGCTCCACCACCTCCCGCAGGGATGTTTTCCCGTTGGGCAGGGCCACCGTGTCCACCCGCAGCCGAAGGACGCGGCCCTTGTATACCTCCCGGCTTTCCAGGCATTTTTCCGTCAGATCCATTGTCAGAACTCCTCTCTGTGTTTATTATTTTTGCCATCATACACTCGTTGGACCGGAAAAGCAAGCCCCGGGTTATTCTGAAAGAAGGATAAGGCTTCACCTTGCGGAGAATGAATGAATATGGTATAATTATCAGTAATGTTTGAGATCATGCCCCCATATGTCGGCGGGCCGGGACAAAGGAGACGATCACATGGCAACCTTCACCGTTAACGGGCAGAGCGTGACCGTGGAAAAAAATCAGAAGCTTATCCGCTTTCTGCGGGATACCCTGCAGCTGACCTCCGTTAAGGACGGGTGCAGTGAGGGCGCCTGCGGCACCTGCCACGTCCTCATCGACGGCAAGCCCACCAAGGCCTGCATCCCCCAGACCGACAAGCTGGAGGGCAAGACCATCCTCACGGTGGAGGGCCTTTCCGATTGGGAAAAGCAGGTGTATACCTTCGCCTTCGGCGAGGCGGGAGCCGTTCAGTGCGGCTTCTGCATCCCCGGCATGGTCATCTCCGCCAAGGGGCTGCTGGACGTGAATCCCGATCCCACCCGGGAGGAGGCCGCCTTCGCCATCCGCAACAACATCTGCCGCTGCACCGGCTATGTGAAGATCATCGACGGCATCCTGCTGGCGGCTAAGATTCTCCGGGAGGGGAAGCTGCCGGAGGCCTCCGCCGACGACTGGAAAATGGGCAGCCGGGTCCACCGGCTGGACGTGGAGGAAAAGGTGCTGGGCACCGGCCAGTACCCCGACGACGTGTATGTGGACGGAATGTGCCACGGCGGCGCGGTGCGCAGTCGGTACGCCCGGGCCCGGGTCCTGTCCATCGACGTCAGCGACGCCCAGGCCCTGCCCAGCGTGGTGTGCGTCCTGACCCAGAAGGATATCCCCGGCAAGGTCAACGTGGGCCATCTGAAAAAAGACCAGCCCACCCTGATCGGCGTGGGCGAGATCACCCACTATCTGGGGGACTCCGTGGCCCTGATCTGCGCCCGGGACCAGGAGACCCTGGAGACCGCCAAAAAGCTGGTGAAGGTAGAATATGAGGTCCTCCCTGCCGTGCACAGTCCCCAGGAGGCCGCCGCCCCGGACGCGCCCCTGGTGTTCGAGGGGGACGAGAACAACGTCCAGGCCTATAAGCACGTCTCCCGGGGCGACGCAGACGGCGCTATCAAGAATGCAAAATATGTGCTGACCCAGCACTTCCACACCCCCTGGACCGAGCACGCCTTCCTGGAGCCGGAGTGCTGCGTGGCTCTGCCCCTGGAAAACGGCGGCGTGAAGCTGCTGACCTCGGACCAGAGCGCACACACCACCATGCACGAGTGCGCCGCCATGCTGGGGGTGGACTATGACCACTGCCAGGTGCAGAATATGCTGGTGGGCGGCGGCTTCGGCGGCAAGGAGGATATGTCCGTCCAGCACCACGCCGCCCTGCTGGCGTATATCGCCCGGGTGCCGGTGAAGGTGAAGCTGTCCCGGCAGGAGTCCATCCTGGTCCACCCCAAGCGCCACAGCTTCGACATGGACTTCACCATGGGCTGCGATGAAAACGGCATCATTCAGGGGGTCAAGGCCAGCGTGGTGTCCGACACCGGTGCCTTTGCCTCTCTGGGAGGGCCGGTTCTGGAGCGGGCCTGCACCCATGCCGCCGGGCCCTATGCCTATGAAAACTTCGAGATCGAGGGCCGCGCCTATTATACCAACAATCCTCCCGCCGGAGCCTTCCGGGGCTTCGGCGTGACCCAGACCTGCTTCTGCACGGAGACGCTGCTCAACGAGATGGCGGACCTGGTGGGTATCTCCCCCTGGGAGATCCGCTATCGCAACGCCATCCGTCCCGGCGGCGTCCTGCCCAACGGCCAGATCGTGGACAACTCCACCGGCCTGGTGGAGACCCTGGAGGCCATCAAGCCCGCCTATGACGAGGCCGTGAAGAACGGCGACCCGGTGGGCATCGCCTGCGCCATGAAGAACGCCGGCGTGGGCGTGGGCATCCCCGACTGGGGCCGCTGCAAGCTGATCGTGGAGGAGGACCGCAAGGTACATATTTACTCCGGCGCGTCCTGCATCGGCCAGGGACTGGGCACCGTGCTGGTGCAGGTGGTGGTCACCAACACCGGCCTCCACCGGGACGACATCGTCTATGAGCGCAGCAACACCTGGATCGCCCCGGATTCCGGCGACACCTCCGGCTCCCGCCAGACTCTGGTCACCGGCGAGGCCACCCGCCGGGCCTGCGAGAAGCTCAGCGCCGCTCTGGAGGGCAAGACCCTGGGCGACCTGGTGGGCCAGGAGTTTTACGGCGAGTATCTGGCCAAGACGGACCCCCTGGGCGCGGACGTGCCCAACCCCGTCAGCCATGTGGCCTATGGCTACGCCACCCAGATGTGCGTTCTGGACAAGAAAACCGGCCGCATTAAGAAGATGGTAGCCGCCCACGACGTGGGCAAGGCCGTGAATCCCCTGAGCTGCGAGGGACAGATCGAGGGCGGCGTGGTCATGAGCATGGGCTACGCCCTGACGGAGCAGTATCCCATTGACGACACCTGCAAGCCCACCGCCAGATACGGCACTCTGGGCCTGTTCCGGGCCAATCAGATCCCGCCGGAGATCCAGGCCATCGTGGTGGAGAAGCCCGGCCTCAACGTGGCCGGAGGCGCCATCGGTATCGGTGAGATCACCTCCATCCCCACGGCTCCCGCCATTGCCGACGCCTATTACCGTCTGGACGGTCAGCGCCGCCTGACCCTGCCCCTGGAGAACACCCCCTACGCTAAGAAAAAGTAAAGCTGCAAAATAAGATCATGCCCGGTGCAATGCACCGGGCATGATCTTATTTAATTTGTGGTTTCATCACAGCTTGCTTACCCGCAAAGCACGGATGGCGTTGAGAACGGCGATGACCATCACGCCCACGTCGCCGAAGATGGCGGCCCACATATTGGCCGCGCCCACGGCCACCAGCAGCAGGCACAGGGCCTTGACGATCAGGGCGAAAGCGATGTTTTCGTACACAATGCGGATGCACTTGCGGGAGATGCGGATGGCCTTGGCGATCTTCAGGGGATCGTCGTCCATCAGCACCACGTCCGCCGCCTCGATGGCGGCGTCGGAGCCCATGGCCCCCATGGCAATGCCGATATCCGCCCGGGACAGCACCGGCGCATCGTTGATGCCGTCGCCCACAAAGGCCAGCTTGCCGCCGGACTGACCCAGCAGCCGCTCCACCTGGGCCACCTTATCGGCAGGCAGCAGCTCGCTGTGGACCTCGTCCACTCCCAGGCTCTGGGCCACATGGTCGGCCACCTTGGCCCGGTCGCCGGTGAGCATGACGGTCTTTTCCACGCCGATGCGCTTCAGGGCGGCGATGGCGTCCCGGGCGTGGGGCTTCTCCACGTCGGAGATCACAATGTGACCGGCGTACTGGCCGTCCAGGGCCAGGTGGATGATGGTGCCCACGCTGTGGCAGTCGTGCCAGGCGATGCCCAGCTTCTCCATGAGCTTGTCGTTGCCCACGACCACGGTGACGCCGTCCACCTTGGCCACCACGCCGTTGCCGCTGAACTCCTGGATATCCGTGACCCGCTGGCGGTCGATGGGGCCGCCGTGGGCCCGCTGCAGGCTCTTGCTGATGGGGTGGGAGGAGGCGCACTCCGCCAGGGCGGCGTATTCCAGCACCTTTTCCCGGGGAAGCTGATTGTGGTGGACGCCGGTGACGTCGAACACGCCTTGGGTCAGAGTGCCGGTTTTGTCAAACACCACGGTTTTGGTTTTGGACAGGGTTTCCAGATAGTTGGAGCCCTTGATGAGGATGCCCTCGTGGCTGGCGCCGCCCAGGCCCGCAAAGAAGCTCAGGGGAATGCTGATCACCAGGGCGCAGGGGCAGCTGACCACCAGGAAGGACAGGGCGCGGTACAGCCAGGTGCCCCAGTCGCCGTCAAGCCCCGTCAGCAGACGCACCACCGGCGGCAGCACCGCCAGGGCCAGGGCCGCCCCGCACACGGCGGGGGTATACACCCGGGCGAACTTGGAGATGAAGTTCTCAGACTTGGACTTGTGGGAGCTGGAATTTTCCACCAGCTCCAGGATTTTGGACACGGTGGACTCGCCGAAGGCCCGGGTGGTGCGGATCTTCAGCACGCCGGTCATGTTGATGCAGCCGCTGACGATCTCGTCGCCGCCGGTGACGTCCCGGGGCAGGCTCTCGCCGGTGAGGGCGGCGGTGTTCAGGGTGGAGGTCCCCTCCAGCACCACGCCGTCCAGAGGGACCTTCTCGCCGGGCTGGACCACGATGGTGGCCCCCACGGGCACATCGTCCGGGTCCACCTGGGTCAACTGTCCGTCCTGCTCGATGTTGGCATAGTCGGGGCGGATGTCCATCAGGGCGGTGATGTTCCGGCGGCTCTTGCCCACGGCGTAGCTCTGGAACAGCTCGCCGATCTGATAGAACAGCATCACGGCCACGGCCTCCATGAAGTCGCCGCTTTTCTCGTAAAACGCCAGGCCGATGGCGCCCACGGTGGCCACGGCCATCAGGAAGTTCTCGTCGAACACCTGGCCCCGGAGGATGCCCTTGCCGGCCTTGCGGAGAATGTCATAGCCGATGATCAGGTACGCCGCCAGATACAGCAGCGTCCCGGGCAAGCCTCCGATGGAAAACAGCCGGATGGCCAGGACCAGCACCGCCGTGACGATGATGCGGCAGAGCATCTTTTTTTGCTTCTTGGTCATGCTTCTTCCCCTCCTTCAGCAGACGTGCCGGAATGGCTTCCGGCACGCGTTGTGTTTCACAGATAGATCTCGCAGTCGTCCTCGACCTTTTTGCAGTTCTTCAGAACGGCCTTCATCACCGTCTTGGGGTCCGTCCCCTCCCGGAACTCCACGATCATCTTCTGGGTCATGAAATTCACCACGGCGCTTTCAACGCCCTCGGTTTTCTTGGCGGCCTCCTCCATGAGGTTGGCGCAGTTGGCGCAGTCCACTTCGATCTGATAGGTCTTTTTCATGGCAAACTCCTTTTCCTGCCCAATGGCCGGCGCATTCAACCATTAAGCACTTGTTTAATCTTGATGACTGTACTATAATGGACGAAACGGGGAAAGTCAACGGTCTTTGCCCCTTTCCTGCCGTTCGGGCGAAAAGAACTGCCGAACGGGAAAATGATGAAGGAGCGTGTGCGCTATGGAACATACGGAGCTGCCCCACCGGCACGGAAATGACCGGGACCTGTCCCGGCTGGAGCATTGCATGCAGGAGGCGGAGAGCTTTCAGGCGGTGGCGGGCCTGTGCCGCCTGCTGTCCGACGCCAACCGGGTGCGGATTTTCTGGCTGTTGTGCCACTGCGAGGAGTGCGTGGTGAATCTGGCGGCGCTGGTAGGCATGAGCAGTCCCGCCGCCTCCCACCATCTGCGGCAGCTGAAGGACAGCGGCCTGGTGGTCAGCCGCCGGATCGGCAAGGAGGTCTATTACCGGGCGGCGGATACGGAGGTGGCGGGCCTGCTGCACCAGGTCATCGAGCGGACGGTGGAGGTCACCTGCCCCCGGGAGGAGGCCATGCCCCATGCGCCCCACCTGCCGCCGGTGGACGCCCACGCCGGGGAGCACGCCGCGGACCTGACGCCCCAGCAGCGGGAGATCATCCACCAGGTCCACCAGCTGCTGACGGAAAATCTGGACAGCCGCATCACCATCGAGCAGCTGTCCCGCCGGTTCCTGATGAATCCCTCCACCATGAAGGAGTTGTTCAAGGCGGAGTACGGCAGCTCCATCGCCGCCCACATCCGGCAGCACCGGATGGAAAAGGCGTCGGCCCTGCTGCTGGAGTCCGGCGACAGCCTGGCCCAGGTGGCCCGGGCAGTGGGGTACGAGAGCCAGAGCAAGTTCTCCGCCGAGTTCAAAAAGGTGTTCGGTATGCTGCCCTCGGAGTTCCGGAAGCTCCACGCCGGACACTGAGCCGCCCTGCATGTTTTCGCCGGGAATGCACATGCTATCTCCGATAAGGAGGTGCGTTCCATGACGGAGGAACCCAATCAGCAGCCGGAGCAGTCCGGCGACCAGAGCGCCCCGCGTCTTTACGACCTGGGCGCGGCCCTGGTGGAAAGCAGCCGGGGCAGCATATACTGCCTGACCATCATCGGCCAGGTGGAGGGCCACAGCCTGGCCCCCAATAACACGAAAACCACCAAATATGAGCACGTTCTGCCCCTTCTGGCCCATCTGGAGCAGTCGGAGGAGGTGGACGGCGTTCTGCTCCTGCTGAACACCGTGGGCGGCGACATCGAGGCGGGCCTGGCCATTGCGGAGATGGTGGCCGGCATGACCAAGCCCACGGTGACCCTGGTGCTGGGCGGCGGCCACTCCATCGGCATCCCCCTGGCGGTGTCCGGGCGGCAGACCTTCATCGTGCCCTCGGCGTCCATGACGGTGCACCCGGTGCGCATGAGCGGCCTGATGATCGCTGCGCCCCAGTCCTATCGGTATTTTGAGCGGGTGCAGGAGAGCATCGTGTCCTTCGTGGCCCGGCACAGCCGCATCACCCAGGACGACTTCCGCCAGCTGATGCTGGCCGACGGGGACATGTCCAACGACGTGGGCACCATTCTCTACGGCAGCCAGGCGGTGCAGCTGGGGCTCATTGACCGGCTGGGCACTCTGTCTGACGCCCTGGAGGCTCTTTACGGCATGATCGGGAAAAACGGTTGATTTTGTCGGGGCCCTGTGCTATACTGTGTACAAATTTACGGGATAGCGGGGGGCTATGGAATGAACACCAATTTCAAAACAGCGTTATTCGGCGGCTTCGACCGGGAGGACGTGGTCAGCTATATCCAGCAGACCTCCCGGGAAAATCAGCAGCGGGTCTCCGCTCTGGAGGAGGAAAACCACGGCCTGCAGGAGCGCAACCGCGCCATGGAGGCCGAGCTGAATACCCTGCGCCGGGCGGTGCTGGAAAACAGCGCGGCGGCGGACACCTGCCTGCAATTGCAGACACAGCTCCGGGAGCTCCAGGAGCAGGCCCAGAAGCTCCAGAAGGAAACGGAGTACCTCCGTGCCCAGGCGGCGGAGTATCAGTCCCTGAAGGACCACATCGCCGATATCGAGATCAGCGCCCACCGGCGGACGGAGGAGTTCCGGGCCAAGGCCATCGAGCAGCTGCGGCAGCTGACCCGGCAGCAGGAGACCTGGTGCGCCCAGTCCCGGGCCAAGTATGCCGAGCTGAACCGCCAGTTCTGCCAGAAGCTGGCCCTGGCCCAGCAGACCCTGGCGGAGCCGGACCTGTCCGGCTTCCAGGAAATGGAGGCGGGCCTGCGGCAGCTGGAGGAGAGCTTCAGCGAGACGAACCAGGCGTAACACCCAGCCATAAAGAAGCAGCACCCTCAGCAAGCGGCACTTTTGCCGCTTGCTGAGGGTGCATTTTTCGGATATGATCACTCCATGACCCACTGCCGCAGGTCGGGAATCTGCAGGCGGATGTCCTTTTCCAGCTCCGCCCCGTCGCCCCGGAAGCCCAGGCGCTGCCAGAAGGGACGCAGGCTCTCGTCGGTGCAGGTCAGTCGCAGGTAAGGCAGGCCCAGCCGCCGCCCCTGCTGGATGATCTGGCCCATAGGCGGGATCCCCTGGCGGCGGCCCCGCCACATGGGGTCCATGGCGTACCAGGTGATGCGCAGGGCGTCCGGCTCCCGGACGGTCTGGTACAGGCCGATAAGCTCCTGGCCGTTGTACCACACGGCGGTGCCCTGTCCGCCCTCCGGCGCGCCGAACAGGCGGCTCTGCTCATGGCTGGCCGGGCGATACAGCTGGCCCGGCTCCACCATGCCTTTGGTTTTCCACCAGGTCTGCTTGCCGAAGGTGGAGAGGCCCTCCTGGGCCGTCAGGTGGCTGTTGTCGTCCCGGAACACCACCCGCAGGTCATCCCCCTGGGCCTCGATCAGGGACACGGCGGTGTTGTCGCCGTGGGACGTCTGTCCGATCTCCGCCAGGGGCAGCCCCTGAAGCGTACCCAGAACGATACGCATGGCCGCGCCGTGGGAGAAAACGGCCACCGTCTGGCCGTCATGCTCCCGGGCCACCCGGCGCAGGGCAGGCAGATACCGGTCCAGCACGGTCTGGGCAGTCTCACAGCCCTCCACCTGCCAGCGGTCCAGCTGGTGGTTGAACTCCATCATCTGCAAGGGCCAGCGGGTCTCGATCTGGCGCCAGGTCAGGCCCTCCCACACGCCCATGTGCACCTCCCGGAAGGCGGGCTCCAGGTGCAGGGGCAGGCCCTTGGGGACATAAACCGCCTGGGCTGTGGTCTGGGTGCGGATCAGGTCGCTGGCGTATACGGCGTCCACCGGGATGTCCCGGAACCGCCGGGCCAGGGCCTGCATCTGCCTGGGGCCGCGATAGTCGGTGATCAGGCCCTCCTCCTGGCCGTGGGCGATGCGATAGAGGTTGCCCTCGGCCTCGGCGTGGCGGATGAGATAGATTTTCGTCATAGCAAGCCCTCCCTTACAGCACGGTGACCAGCTGCTTCAGCTGCCGGACGGCAGCCTGTACGGCGTCGGCGTCGGCGTATTGCAGGGCGGTGTCGGCGATCAGCGCTCCCCGGCCATAATCGTCGAAGGCGGGCAGGGCGTTCTCCCCGTCGCAGCCCAGCAGCAGCAAAAATGCCTTGGGAGCCCGGCTGCGCAGCTCCTTCACGTCCAGGACGTAATCGGTCTCCGCCATCAGCGCCGCGCCATGGCGGACCATCTGGTCCGCCGCCGCCAAATACAGCCGGCGGTCACCGGACAGCAGATTCTGGATCTCCGGGGCGGAGGGGTTGCCGGTGCGGACGGCGGCAAACACGGACTTGTCCTCCCCTACCCGGCACACGTCGCTGCCGGGATAGGGGGTCACGGTGACGCCGTCGGCCCGGATGCCGCCCTCCACATACACCGCCGGGGCGGCGGTGCGGGCGTCCACTATGGTGTAAAGCCCCTGGGCCTTGGCCATGTTCACCAGGTTGGCCAGCACGTCCATGCCCATGAAGCCGTAGTGCAGATAGCGCTCCGCCTGCAGCACCACGGCGGGCAGCAGCGGGGCCGTCTGGCTGATGAGCTGGCTGCCGTGATAGCGCAGAGCCTCCGCCTGGGCCATGTCGCCGGGGCCGTACATATCGGTGAAATTCTTCGTGATCCTGGCGGGCAGCTTGTCCGCCTCCGGCCCCAGCACCAGGGCCAGGGGCGTTTTCCGGGCGCGGATCTTCTCCTGTAAAAGTGCGATCGACATAAAAAATCTCCTTGTGCGCGCAAAATTTTCCTCATTATTATACGCACTTCTCCGGATTTTGGCAAGGGCGGCGGAATGATTTTCTGCGGCCCGGGCCATACTAAGAGCGTCATGAAAAGGAGGGGTAACGGATGTGTAAAACCGGTACGTTTTTGTGGGGCCTGGCCGCCGGAATGGTAGCGGGCGCCATGCTGGAGATCATTATTCTGCCGCGTCCCCGGCCCAGAAGGACCGCCGTGGGCAAGGCCATGCAGCGCATGGGCAACGCCATGGACCAGGCGCTGGAGTCGGTGGCAGAAAAGATGAGCTGAAAAACGGGGGCTGCGGCCCAATGTCAGCAGGTTAAGCTGGCGAATCCTCCTACCCTCAGAAATGAGATGGTAGGAGGATTTTTTAATAATCCAATGGGCTTGACAAAAGTGTTATCAGGAGAAATCGAACCTCACCCATGTCACTCCCCCCACGGGGAGCGATTCCCGTTTTTGCCTGTATTCGGCAGGAATCCGGTTTTTCGCCTGGGCACAATGCTCACAAAAGCATCCTGCTTTTGTGACATATTCCAATTCTTACAAAATTGCAAAAAAGCGGTTGCAAAACGATCGCTGCGGTGTTGTATACGGTAGAGACGCAGGCCTACATCCACTTTATGAAAGGAATACAACACGGATGGGGAGGTTGATTTTGTGAAAATTTATACTACAAACAACACAGAAACCGATCGTGTTGAGATATTACTCGACTATCAGGAATTAAAAAACTGGTAGATTCTTTGAAGAAATTTGAAGATGAAGTCAACCAATTTAAAATGAAAAATAAAGATGCAAAGGGGTTGGGTTTTACGCATTTACATTTAAAGGATTATAGTCTGCCTAGTGAGTTAGCCGGTTCCGCATATATCGCAGCAACAACATACTCGTCGAGCCGCAGAAGCAGAAGCAGCGGAGGGAGCTCTAATATGTGTATGGGCCGAAGGGGCCCGGTAAGGATGACTGTATGAAGAAATTAGAAAAAGGCACCATGCG
>ERZ773243.3316-NODE-3316-length-11632-cov-4.109528_pt1 | contig 11632 bp, 12 predicted proteins | sample MGYA00580520_ERZ773243 | MGnify/ENA primary metagenome ERZ773243 (study PRJEB29015, sample SAMEA2737747) | human gut metagenome | biome: human gut; feature: human-associated habitat; material: faeces | place: China | collected 2012 ... | reverse complement strand
CTAATTACAAATTACAATGCCGGGGAAATGAAGTTATTTATGATAATGAATTAGAATCATTTCTTTATTCGATGGGTGCTGAAATAATAGAATGTAATGATGGGATTTCATTAATAAAAACAATAGAACATAATACATATGAAATTCCATACAAAAATATTAATAAAAATGAAATAGCATTGATTTTTAATAGGAACAAAATTTATAATCAAACAGAAGAGTTAAGTCATAAAATAATTTAAAAAATAATCATTCATAAGTCCATATTTATGGACAACAATGCCAAAATCAGTATGTCAATAACCCACGACTAAAGTCACGAGTCTCCGCGGCCGATTTTAATGAAGATACAATTATTAAAAAAAGGTAAATATGTATGCGATGAAAATAAATGTGGAATGTTATTAGAGTATAGTACAACACATCAGTTTCAGAATGCATATGATTGGTTAGTAAATTATATGACAAGAATAATTGGACCAGCTCCAGACGGTATTAAATATCCGGTATGGGCGTGGTATCGCTTCGTGATAAGGAAAAAAGACCAGACTTAAGATGGGTTGAATATAAAGGATTTAAAGAGCCAATGGTTCTTCTGGAAATTGAAATTTCAGATAATAAGGTAGTATTATCAGATGAAGAAAAGTGGACCTGTGCGCAGCTTAATGATGCTCCATGGTGTAATACAGATGAAGAATTAGATTGGTACTATGATGATAACTCAGTATCAAGCAAAGAAAAGGAAGAATTTAAAAATAAATCCTGGTACAGAGTATTTAACATTGATGAATCTCAGAATGTACAGGCTACATTTTGGGAGATAAGAAAAGAAAATGTTAAAAAAGTTTGGTATTATAATAATTAGTCGTGTAATTAAGAAAAATCGGAACCTAGTTCCGATTTTTTAATATAATTATTTATATAATGGATATAAATCCATAAAATTTTTCATTGCATCGAAAGTAGCCTTTATTTCTTGACAATAGTTAGACGCATTATTAAAATGGCCAGCAGCTCCACCTGTAAATTCTACATTTAAATTTTTTTCTAATGCTAATTGAAGAAATTTTACTGTTTGAAAAGGAACATATATGCTACTTGTGATTGCTAATATATTCTCATTATTTTCAACATTAAAATTGTCTAAGAAAAATTCAAATGTATCAAACGAATTAGCTCTTCGATTACCATCAGATGATGGTGCAGCGAGTGAATAGAAAGATATATTATTTATGTGTTCCACATACTTTCTTTTAACCCAAGCTAAATTTAAATTAGAATGATTATTTGTAATATCATTTTTTAAATTATGATTTAATCCAAAAATGCTTTCCAAAGCACATGATATAGCGTCAAATTCGGTTCTTGATTCTGGTGCATATTTTTTAATATAATCCATTTCTATATCATCTAATTTTCTTAATCCAGATAAAGCAATTATTGATTTTATGTTATCTGAATATTTTTCATATATTTTTTTTGCTAATTCACATCGTGTATAATTAGACATTCTAGCACCACCTAATATTAATAAATAATTAGGTTTTTTATTTATTTGTGGTTCACCTTCTAATCCCATTTTTTTAGCTATAAACTGTATTTCTTTAAAATTAGTTTTATAAATGTCCTGATCTTTTACTAACCAACGTTCACCTCCAGCACCTTGCAGCTTGCGAAAATCCCATTTGCGCGAGTAATCATACATCCATTGAAATTTTTCGGTAAAAGAATTGAACGCAGGAATAGTACCTCCTGTTAATTTTATTAAATCAATCATTGAGCCATCACTAATCCATTTATTGAATTCATCATAAATAATTTCAATACGTTGTTTTTTATTCAACTTATTACTTGGACAATTAATCATATTTCCTCCTATTTAATTAAAATAATATTTCATAGGTGTATAGTTATTGCATTCCTTAACAAATCCACAATTAGAATATACTGATAATCCATCAGTTGATGCTTCTAATTCTATAAATGATAAATCATAATTTTTAGAAAAATTAATCAACTCTTTAATTAAATTAGTTGCATAACCATTACACCGTTTAGTACATTCTGTATATACGCCATATATTTCACCATATTTCCCATTTGGGAATCTTTTATTTGGAGCTTTAGTTAGTATATTAAGTATTGCTGTTGATATAACCATTTCATCTATTATTTTAATAGCAATAAAACAGTCAACCCCAATATGCTTCTTTAAATAATTATATAGTGATTTTCTAACTTTAATTTCATCATCAATATTGAATTCATCATACGCTTCTTTAAAATATTTAATTCTTAAATCAATAATTTCACCAATTATGTTTTCATCGAACTTATTTATTATCATTTTTATTTTTTTCTCCATATTCTTTTTCGTATAATTTAACTAGTGTTGGGTAATATTTAACCAAATAGTCTATGTTTCTAATATCTGATAGTTCATACTTATACATCTGACCACCAAATTTATATTCTGTGTAATTTGTCATTCCAATGCTTGATAGGGAAGAATTTCCCCATTCCGAACCAACCATTGACGCTATTTCATTGAAGAAATATCCTTTTTTAGCAAGATTTTCTAAATATTTTAGCCAAGAATCATATAATTGAGCCCTATTTTCTGTAGTTTTACAACTATCAGATGATCCGGATAATAATAGATAACCATAATATCGTCCTCTAACATCAATAAAATTAACATCTTTTAATTTTATATCTTTTTCATTAATATTACCCGAACTAATATTCTTGTACTGTTCCTCATTAAGCGCAATGAATATCCAATAAGAAACAATTTGTTTATTGGAGTTTAAAAATACATTCCAACTATTAATCACTGTATGTAATAATTCATATGCTTTAACACAGTCGTCAGGGTCATCAGCTCTAGCTATTTTTTTTGCAAGAACAATTTCATAAGGTTCAACATTTATATTTTCATATAACATCTTTTCTGCATTATATTGTGTAGAATCTTCACTCGTTTTAGCCATAATATCTTCAAATGTATTTGAAAGAAAAGGTTTTACATAATTCAAATCGTCTGTATCGTTTTTCTTTTGCTGCATAGCCATTAAAAATTTTTGATTAGCTTTGTCTTTTTTATATTTTTTATAATATTTAACTAATCTATTTACAATTATAATTAAAAATATAACCATTGCTAAAAAAATAATGACATATAATATTTTCTTAGTAATGGACGAACCTGATAACAATTTGTCAATTGTTTCTCCAAAACTTATAATATCATTTACACTTCCTATAATAGTTAAGACAACTATTACTATAGGCGTTACAGTTACTATGCTTGTGTTTTTACTATTGTTGTCAGGTATATTTCTATTCATTAGTTTCACGAATACAATCAATGATATAAATGCATCAACAAAGAATATTACTGATACAGTTCAAGTTGTAGATTCTGACGAATACATAACCGGTGGTACAATTGTTCTTGTTGGTAAAACGCCAGTATGTACTCCGAGCATTATGCATCACATTATAACTGTTAAATATAAAAACAAAGAATACGACATTGATGACAATGATACATACGAACAGTTTAAAAATAAAAAGGGACAAAATGCAAAAGCTATGATAAAGAAAATCACCTATAAAAACCAAAAAGTTAAATACGAAATTAAAGAGCTATATAAAGATGGAAATTAAATATACTAACATTCAATACCGAAATGTAAAAATATTGATGAAGAACGTGCTGATTATCTCAAAGAACAATTTGATAACAAAAATTCTGTAAATAATAATGAAACATCATTTTTAAAAAATAGTGAACTACAACGCACCTAAAGGCATATGGTTTTATGGCTGATTATTATATAAATGAAAACAACTATACATATTGTTTTAGAAAATTGCCTAAACATCGTTTAAGATTTTTTTAAAAAAAGGGCATTAAATTTATAAAAGTCGTGTAATTAAAAAAAAATCGGTGCCCTAAAAATAAGTGCTTATAAAATACAAATTGTGAAGTGCAAATATATATTGTAGAAAAGAAGCTCATTTTATGCTAAAATATGCATAATATGGGCTTTTTATAAGCAAAGAAGGAGGCTGTTATGGCTAATTTATCCAAAACCAAAAGGGATAATTTGATAGATAGAATTGAAAGATTAAAAGCACAGTATACAGACAATGAAGACACAATATTGCTTTTGAATGAAATCATAAATGAACTAACAGAAAAAAAATATGGCTTAGTGTGGGAACAGCATGAGGAAAATGTTGATAAAAAAATGGAAACTGCTATTCCTGTCTTTGATGAAATAAAAGAGCGTGAAATATGTGGTAACCCAGATGATAAAAAAATTAATTTTTTATTGGAAGGTGACAATTTACACAGTTTAAAATTACTCGAAAAAACGCATAAAGGCAGAATAGATATTATATACATAGATCCCCCATATAATACAGGAAATGAAGATTTTGTATATATGGATAAATTTGTAAAAAAAGAAGATGCGTATAGACATTCTATGTGGTTATCATTTATGAGTGAGCGATTAAATATTGCATATAACTTATTAAAAGAAGACGGTTTAATTTTCTTATCAATAGATGATAATGAATTTTCACAACTTAAAATATTAATGGATGAAATTTTTACAGAGGAAAATTTTGTTCTTTCGATGCCAAGAATAACTAAGAAAAGCGGCAAGACCACAACAGCATATGCAAAGAATCATGATTATATTTTAGTGTACACAAAAAGAAATCAAGATATATTTACAATGGAAGAGCATTCAGATCCTGCTTTCAAATATTCAGATGAATTTGAAAAAGAAAGAGGTAAATATAAGCTAAATCAAACACTTGATTATGATAGTTTGTCATATAGTAGTAGCTTAGATTATCCACTCGAAGTGGAAGGTGAAACATTTTATGCAGGCGGAGATATTAAAAAATGGAAGGAAAGAAAAGCCGGAAATCATAAACGTGCAGATTGGGCATGGAGATGGAGCAAGAAATTATTTGATTTCGGGTATAAGAATGGATTTGTAGTTATTAAAAGAAAAGATGATGGTTCTGCCAGAATATACACAAAAACATATCTTAATGCAAAAATTGATAAGGATGAAAATGGTGAGCCATGCATCGTATACAATAAAAGAACTAAAGCAACAAGTTCGATAGAATTTATTAATAACATTTATTCAAATGATAATGCAAAAAAAGATTTAAAGGCTTTTGGATTAGAAGATGAATTTGATTATTCTAAACCAGTTGCATTGATAAAAAAATTAATAAAAGCATACTACAAGAAGGATGCAATAATATTAGATTTTTTTGCTGGCTCTGGAACAACAGGACAGGCAGTAATGGAATTAAATCTTGAAGATGGTGGTAATAGAAGATTTATACTCTGTACAAATAATCAGAACAACATTTGCGAAGCTGTAACATATAAGAGAATAAGTGATGTTATTAATACATATCATTACCAGAAATGTACAGAAGATGTTTTATTTGAACATGAAATAAAATTAAAGGACATTAAAGATTCGACAGAATTATTAAAAAATATAGATTCAATAAAAAAAGAAAATAAAGATCAATTTAAGAAATTTCAAACAAAAGTTGTAGATGGAATTATTAAGTTGATTGGGAAAACAGATGTTGTAGATTTAACAGGTATTCCAGCAAACTTAAAATATTATAAAACAGATTTTGTTGATAAGTATTCAGATGATCCAGATTATTTCATTGAAGATAAATTAATGGAACACATAGTTGAAATGATACAGCTTGAAAATGGTATCAGAATAGACAATGATAAATATGTTGTTTTATTAACAGATGAAGAAGCGGAAGAATTTGAAAACAATATAGATAGTTACCATCCAATAAAAGTTTATATTGATGGAACAGTATTTTTATCTCAAAAGATAAAGAATAAATTAGATACTGAAGGTGTTGAAATATTACCTATTCCAGATTACTATTTCGCAAAAGATATAAAGGGAGGTAACTAAATGATTGGTGTAAAGAAAATTGATTTTCAAGATGAATGTGTTGACAAAATGATTTCATTAAGCAATACATCAAAAGAAGGTATTGTTATAAAATCACCTACTGGGTCTGGAAAAACAATTATCTTGTTAAAATATATAGAAGCCTATTTTAATAATTTTGATGATGATGCAGTATTTGTGTGGTTCTGCCCTGGTGCTGGTAATCTTGAAGAACAAAGCAAGGCGGAAATGGAAAAACATATGAAAGACAGATTAGCAAAGGATCTTAATGATACTTTAAGAAATGGCTTTAATGCTGGTGATACTGTTTTTATCAACTGGGAAAAGGTAAATAATGCTAATAAAAAGGCAATGACAGAATCAGAACATAAAAACCTTATAAATCAGATTGCAAAAGCACATAGAGAGGAACTTAAATTCATCATTATTGTAGATGAAGAACATGCATATAATACAAAAAAATCACAGGCTGTTATAAACGAATTTGATTCAAAACTTATTATTCGTGTATCTGCTACAGCTAAGAAAAATAATAAGTTTGAATGGATTGAAATTGATGAAAGAGACGTAATAAATGCACAACTTATCACAAAGGCTTTATATATCAATGAAGGTGTAACAGAGGGCAATATTACAAATGAAAATGAATTGCTTTTAAAACTTGCAGATGAAAAACGTAAGGCAATTCGTGATGAATATAAAAACGTCGGGACAGACATTAACCCATTAGTACTTATTCAGTTTCCAGATAAATCAAAGGATTTAATAGAATCCATAGAAAAAATATTGAATGACATGGGTTATACATATGAAAACAAGGCAATTGCAAAATGGATGAGTGACAAGTCGGACAAAATCAATCTTGATGGAATAAAAGCAAAAAATGGGGAACAGCAATTTTTATTAATGAAACAGGCTGTTGCAACTGGATGGAACTGTACAAGAGCAAAGATACTTGTTAAACTTCGTGAAAACATGAGCGAGGATTTTCAGATACAAACAATCGGAAGAATCAGAAGAATGCCAGAGTCACATTTTTATGATAAAGAATTGCTTGATAACTGTTATCTTTATACATTTGATGAAGATTATAAGGAAAGTGTAAAGACTGAATTGTTTTCTGCGTATAGTGTAAAGCGTATCAAATTAAAAGATAAATGTAAGACATTTTCAATAAAAAAAGAAAACAGAGATCAAAACGCTTCAGGTCTTGGTGATGCGGAAGTATTTAGAAAACTTAAAAAGTTTATGACCGATAAATACCATTTGGCAACACCAATAAAAAACAAGCCTATGTTTGAAGCTGGAAAATATGATATTTCTGATAAAATCAAATATGATGTAAAGACAGGGAAAGAAGTGTTAACAAGTGAATTATTAAAAGATGGCAATACAATAACGCTTACAAAAGATGTAAAAACGCATTATGATGGACTTGATTTAAGGCAGACAATAGATATGTTAAAATCTGAATTAAAAACAGATTATAGTACAGCATCAAGGGTATTGCGTAAATTATTTTATGGAAAGAAAAATAGTGGTAAATTATTAAAACTTACAACGTCAGAATATTATGCCTTTATTATCAATAATAGAGATTTGTTAAAGTACGATTTCAGAGAAGCAATGTCACAAATTGTAGTGGATTCGGGTTTTAAGGCTTTAGCAAAAATATCTGAATTTAAAATACCGGAAGAAGATTTATTTTTATATGATGATTCTATAGAAGATATAAAAGTATTATTATCAAACGCCTATGAAGATTATACAACAGATTGTTTGGTAAAGGGAGTACGTTCTAAACCGGAACGATTATTTGAAAGATATTGTGAGAGTGTAGATGAAATAGAATGGGTGTATAAAAATGGGGATAAAGGTGCAGAATATTTTTCACTTGTATACTATGATGGAATGTTGAACCAATGTTTATTTTATCCGGATTACATTATAAAAATGAAAGATGAATCTATTTGGATTATTGAAACAAAAGGTGGGGAATCCGATAGTGGTTCTGATGACAATATTGATAAATATGCAAAGAAAAAGTTTGATGCATTAAAAGCATATGCAAGACATTATCATGTTAATTTTGGTTTTGTGAGAAACAAAAATATTGATGATATACCAAGGTTATTCTTAAATAATACAGAATACACCGATGAAATGACCGACAACTGGAAACGTCTGGAAGATTTTTTTATTTTGTAAAGTTAATTAAATGTTAATTGAACCAATTAAAAGAGCTGCGTAATGTGGCTCTTTTTTTGTTTTAAAAATTCAAGCAATGTTACCACTCATATTATAAGTATAATAAATGAAAGGACGTAAAAATATATGAAAAAAAAATTAAAAAGTAAGCAGTATAAACAAGGCGAGCTTGAGGCAAAAGAAATTCTCGAACTTATGGGTATTGAATTAATACATAATGATGATAATTCAGAACAAAATATGCCAGATTTTAAATTTGCTAATGCAAATGAATATTTGGAAGTTACACATACTAAACATAATTATAATTTGGAATGTACAAAATTTGAAAAAAAGATACAAACAATGAATTTTGATGAATTATGTAAGACATATACTGATCCTTGCTTAGCATATGACAGATTAAAAGAAAAACCCAAAGATATTTCCCAATATAAAAAAGATGTAAAAACAGTAAAAGAACATTTTGGGTGTGATGCTATAAATTCAAATAATTCAGATTCGAAAAATAGGGTTAATATCAGAACGTTTGAATACAGTGTAGATAATATTATAACTGCAATTAAAATAAAAGATGAAAAATATAAAACAATGGATAATATTTCATTATTTTGCTTTGCTACAGAAGATGAATTTAATCTTTTAAATGAATTAATGTACCAGGATTGGAATTGTGCTAAACAAAGCTTTTTAAATCAAATGAGTCAAACAGTATTTAAAACAATATACATATGTAAATTTTATTTCGATTGTTATAATATTGAGTATGATACAGATGATCCAGAGTTAATAATAATAGATAACGAAAATGAAAAAATAAAAAAATTAAAACAAATTTTGTAATAAAGGTAAAGAAAAAGATAACTAAAAAGGCAAAAATAATAGTATGGGCAACTAAAAAGGGATATAAGAGTAGTAATAAATATAGTTGGCATATTAATTAAATAGTGTGAAGTTTTATAAAAATCGGAACTCAGTTCCGATTTTTTTATTTCCCCTTATTTCCACATATTAATACTGTAATTAAATTAAAGGAGGAAATAAAAATGAAATGGAAATTTTTTGTATTGGCTTTTGATTGTACATATGATAACGAGGATTCTTATGGTTTTGGGGTTAAACCTAGAGTATATCTAATTCCAGAATATATGGAAAAAGATGTAGAAAAGTGGGCTGAAAAAACATATGATGTTTTTTGTGATGCTAAAAGCGATGATTGTATAGCTGATGTTTTTGAAACCTATTTATCTAATGATGGTATTAATTTTCGAATTGTTGGCGATATTAATCTCACATTCGGAGAAAGAGACGGTATTTATTTATCTAATGAAATTTCATACGAATGTATATAAGGAGGAAAATACTATGGATTTTATACCAACAAAGAAACATACTGAAGTATCTTTAGAACAAGGTCTATCTTTACTAAAATCAAAAGAAATCGATAAACTTTATTCAGATGGTTTATGTGCTAATGAATATATTTATTATGATAAGGATAAAGGCTTCTGCTATGAAGATGGCTGCGTGATTGGAAAAACAATTATTAATACTTATGAAAGGCTTAATAAATTAGAATGGATTGCAAACAGTAATTTCTATGTTGAAAACATAAAAAGTAATATAGAAGATAAACATCTAATAGTGGGAATAGTTATGAAACCATTTTTATCATCTCAACTTACAGGAAGTATATGGGATGATTTGTATGTTAAACAAAATTTTGCTGATATTTTAGCCAGATTTAATACAAATTGCATTGGAATTATTCCACAAGGTATCTCTTTGGATAGATTACATAGCAATGATATTGATTTATCTAGAGATAAAGACTTAACCCAAAATCAGAAAAGGTTTTTAATTGAACAAATAAATTTGTGTGATGGATTAATATTACAAGGAGGCCTTTCGTCTCACAAATATGAAATCTTTATAGCTCAATATGCAATTGAAAATAATATTCCAATTATTGGTATTTGTGCAGGTTTTAACAACATTACAAGAGCTATTGGAGCAGAAGTTGAACATGATGAAGATCTTTCGAAAAAACATGATATATATGATAAAAAACAATGTCACAATATTTATATTAAAGATAATGCTAACATACTATCAGTTAAAGAATTGTCAAAAAGAATAATACCTGTTAATAGTATTCATACAATTACACTTAGTTCATCAGAAGCATATTTGAATAGCAGAATAAATGTTGAAGCTGTTTCAAAAGAGAAAGGACTTTGGGGTATTTCATATGAAACAGTTGAGGCTTTTTCTGTAAAACATACAAAATTTTGTTTAGCCATAAAATGGCATCCTGAACTATTGCCAAATGACGAAATAACAAATTTAATCTTCAAAAAATTTGTTAACTCAATGAAATAATAACAAAATATGGAGGCAAACTATGAAATATAAAGAAGTGATAGAAACAGCACCAAAAACATTAGTAGTAAATTTATTTGGAACACCCGTAGCTGGGAAAAGCACAGGAGCTGCATATATATTTTCAGAATTAAAAATGAGAGGAATTAATGCAGAACTTGTAACAGGATTTGCAAAAGATAAAGTATGGGAAAATAATGATGAAGTTTTCAAAAATCAGGCTTATATTTTTGGAAAACAGAGTTATAAAATGAGTAGATGTAGGGATAAGGTAGACGTTATTATTACAGATAGCCCACTACCTCTTTCTATATTCTATAATCATGACGAAGTTTTAGGCGAAGATTTTAATAGAACTGTAATGAATGTTTTTAATTCATATAACAATATTAATTTTCTTTTACTTAGAACAAAGCCATATAATCCGAATGGACGAATGCAAACAGAAGCAGAATCTGATACATTAAAAGTGCCTATGGTTAATTTATTAAATGAGCGTGAAGTACCATATACAGAGGTAAATGGTGATATTGGTGGCTATGAACAAATCATAAATAATATTGTTTATGAGCTAGATTATCTAAGGCACAAAGATGAAATATGCTTTGATGATTTTGGTATCGTGCCAGTTTCAGACAAACCTACAATTCTTGATAATATTATAGATGAAATGTTAGATACATTAAATTATAAAGACTATAATAAAAGAGAAATTGAAGGTGCAAAAGAATGTTCTGAAATAATGAAGAAAAGATTGCATAAATTTTACGAGAATGACAAAAACGCTGATGATCCTAACTTTGATATGGATGAATATAATTCATTGCAGTATTGTCTAAGCTATATGGTTCTACCAATAGATTTAACATCAGATGAACGTGATGGTGCTAAAAGATTCATTTTGGCAATCAAGTCAAAGGTAAGAATATTAAAACCAGATACATAAAAGTTAAAAATCAGAGTCGTATTATTACGGCTCTTTTTTATTTATAAAAAAATAAGAATTTAATCATATTAAAAATGTAAAAAATAATTTAATTAAGGAG
>ERZ773243.3314-NODE-3314-length-11644-cov-9.086289_pt1 | contig 11644 bp, 8 predicted proteins | sample MGYA00580520_ERZ773243 | MGnify/ENA primary metagenome ERZ773243 (study PRJEB29015, sample SAMEA2737747) | human gut metagenome | biome: human gut; feature: human-associated habitat; material: faeces | place: China | collected 2012 ... | reverse complement strand
CCGAGAAACGCATAGCCGAGTTATCCGCTATCTTCAAGCGGCTGTATGAGGACAGCGTGACCGGGCGCATATCAGACGAGCGTTTCACAGAGCTGTCGGCAGACTATGAAGCAGAGCAACGGGAGCTGAAAGAAAGAGCCGCCGCTATCCAAGCGGAGCTTTCCAAAGCACAGGAAGCCACCGTGAACGCAGAAAAGTTTATGAATGTTGTCCGGCGGCATACCAGCTTTGAAGAACTTACCCCTACTCTGCTGCGGGAGTTTGTAGAGAAAATCGTTGTGCATGAGTGCAGCTATGACGAGAACAAGACCCGCAGACAGGACATTGAGATTTATTATTCTTTTGTTGGCAAGGTGGACTTGCCCGAATAACCGCCCGACCTATCCGACACAATGCGCAAGTGCCGGATAGGAACGGCAAAATTTTTTACACTTCTATTACTTCTTTATCGCACATCAATAAAATCACAGGGCATCAAGCAGCTTATGAGTGGCGGTGGCATCATCATTGTGGCACAGACGGTAATTCCACAGCTTACCACACTGTTCTCATAATTCATGGGTGGGATCATTGATAAGATTACTGAATTCATAAAGGAACTGTTGCAGGGATGGGTGCTGACAAACTTTGAAACCATGTTTACCGATGTCAATGACAAGGTAGGCACGATTGCAGGGGAGGTCAGCAAAACTCCCAGCACATGGAACTCCGGTATTTTTGATATGATAAAAACCCTGTCCGATAACGTGATGATTCCCATAGCGGGAATGATCATCAGTTTTGTACTCGTCTACGAGCTTATTTCCATGGTTATTGACAAGAATAATCTGCATGACTTCAATACGGCAATTTTTATCCGCTTTTTTATGAAAGCGTGTATTGCAGTCATGCTGTTAAGCAAGACTTTTGACATTGTAATGGCGGTATTTGATGTGGGAAGCTACATCGTCAATTCTGCCGCCGCAGCAATCAGTGGGGAAACCAGTATTGATGTTTCAAGTACGCTGCAGACGATGTTCAATGAGCAGTTTTCGGAGATGAGCATAGGCGAGCTGTTAGGACTGGGGATGGAGACCATGATCGTCAGTTTATGTATGAAAATCATGTCAGTCCTTATCACCGTCATTCTTTATGGGCGAATGATTGAAATATATCTTTATGTATCAGTAGCACCCGTTCCCTGTGCAACCGTAACCAACCGGGAATGGGGAACGATAGGAACGAATTATTTTAAGGGACTTTGTGCCCTTGCATTTCAGGGATTTTTTATGATGGTATGCGTTGCAATCTATGCGGTGCTTGTGGCTGGTGTGGCAGTATCCGACAACCTGCATACGGCACTCTGGTCGGTGGCGGCATATACCGTGATTTTATGTTTTTCCCTATTTAAGACAGGTTCTCTGTCAAAATCTATCTGGAATGCGCACTAAGGGAGGAACGATATGGCAATATCCGTGCAGGTGCCAAAGGATTTGTCCGGGATCAAGACAAAAGTGGCACTGAATTTAACAAAGAGACAGATCATCTGTTTCAGTGGTGCGGCAGTAACGGGCATCCCTCTGTATTTTCTTACGAAGGGACTGATCGGGACATCAGCGGCATCACTTTTAATGATGGGGGCAATGCTTCCATTTTTCTTTTTTGCAATGTATGAGAAAAACGGCTTTCCGGCGGAGAAGATTTTATACTTCATGCTCCGGCAGAAGATACTCACGCCGGGAATCAGACCGTACCGGTCAGAAAACCTCTACAAGCAGTTGGAGGAGAAAGAAAAATTACGAAGGGAGGTTCGTTATCTTGAAGAAAAAGCAAAAGGCAGAACTGGAAAAATACGGAAAAAGCAGTTATCAGTGCAAAAGCAGAAATAACAGCAAAAGTGGCGGTCTTACTTTTTCGGAGAAAAAGCGTCTTATGGAATTGAAGCATATTTTATCTGGCAAGGGCAAAGAGAAAGAAAAGCCGACTACCGCACAAATGACGATTACTTTTGAAAAGATGTTCCGTGACGGTATCTGTCAGGTCAGCCACCGTTATTATACAAAGATGGTGGAATTTTTTGATATAAACTATTCGCTTCTGGAAGTGGATGAGCAGGCGGATATACTGGCACAGTACAGTAAGCTCATCAATTATTTTGATCCGTCTGTGAAATTTGAACTGGTGTTATTCAACCGGCAGGTCAATGAGCAGGTACTTACAGAACAGTTTGATATTCCATGGCAGGAGGATGATTTTAACGACATCCGTGAAGAATATACGGAGATGTTAAAGAAACAGGCGGCAAAGGGAAACAATGGCATCATCAAATCAAAATATCTGATTTTTGGTGTGGAGAGCAATGGCTACAAGGAAGCCAAGAGCCGCCTTAACAACATTGAAAAAGATGTTATACGGAACTTAAACAATATAGGAACCCTTGCGAGGGGACTGGACGGAAAGGAAAGACTGCGTATCCTGCATGAGTATTTTAACCAGGATACCATGGAGCCTTTCCGTTTTTCATTTAAGGATCTGGCAGAATCCGGTAAGTCGGTCAAGGACTATATTGCACCGCCGGGATTTGATTTCCGCTATCCGAACCGCTTTAAGTCGGGAAATATGTATGGCTGTGTGTCCTATCTGGATATTATCGCACCGAAGTTTACGGACGAGCTGATCAAGCAGCTTCTTGACATTGATGCAAACCTTACTATCTCCATGCACATGCAGACGGAAGATCCGGTAAAGGCAATCAAGAAGTTAAAAGCGGTCATTTCCAATATCCAGAAAATGAAAATTGAGGAGCAGAAAAAGGCAGTCCGAAGCGGTTACGATATGGATATTTTGCCGACGGACATTGTGACCTATGAAAAGGATACGCTGGAATTTCTGGATGATTTGAATACGAGCAACCAGAAGATGATCAACATGACATTCCTTATTACCTGTTATGGAAGAACAAGGAGGGAACTGGAGAGCCTGATGCAGAGGGTGTCCGGCATCATACAGCAGGCAAACTGTGACCTGCGCTGTTTACAGTATTTGCAGGAGCAGGGACTTATGGCATCTGCGCCGATTGGCTGTAATGAAACGGGGATAGAACGTACCCTTGCCACGAAGAGTACCGCAATCTTAGTACCATTCTGCACACAGGAATTGTTTATGCCTGCACCGGCAATCTATTACGGATTAAATGCACTCAGCAACAACATGATTATGGCAGACCGCAAAAGGCTCCGTACACCAAACGGAGTTATCTTAGGTACTCCCGGAAGTGGTAAGAGTTTTAGTGCAAAGCGTGAGATTTTAAGCTGTTTTCTTATCACAAAGGACGATATTATCATCTGCGATCCGGAGGGAGAGTATTTTGCTCTTGTGGCAGCACTACATGGACAGGTGGTAAAACTTGCCACTAATTCCAAAGATTATCTGAACCCGATGGATATTCAGTTAAGCCATAAAGGGGATAAGGAGGCGCTAAAGCTGAAATCCGATTTTATCATAACATTGTGTGACCTGATTGCAGGAGGCAAGGACGGATTGCAGAATGATGAAAAAGGTATCATCGACGAGTGTATCCGTCATATTTACGATAAGTATTTTGAAAATCCGGTGCCGGAGAATATGCCGCTGTTGGAGGATTTATATGATGCCCTGTTAGCACACAAAAATCCAAAGGCAGAGCGTATCGCAAACAGCCTTGTGCTGTATGTGCATGGTTCCCAGAATTACTTCAACCACCATACCAATGTGGACAGCGGCAACCGTATCATGTGCTTTGACATCAGAGACTTGGGAAATCAGTTGAAAGAGCTGGGTATGTTAATCGTGCAGGATGCGGTTTGGAACAGGGTATCGCAGAACAGGGAGCGAAAGATTGCTACCCGTTATTACTGTGATGAGTTCCACCTTCTTCTGAAGGAAAAGCAGACAGCTATCTACTCTGTGGAAATCTGGAAGCGTTTCAGAAAATGGGGCGGTATTCCGACAGGTTTGACACAGAATGTGGGCGATTTTCTCCGTTCTGAGGAGATTGAGGGTATTTTGGGTAACAGCGATTTTGTGTATCTGTTAAATCAGAATGCCAAAGATCAGGCGATTCTTGCTGATAAGCTGGGACTATCCGATAAGCAGTTATCCTATGTCACCAACTCCGAGCCGGGAAGCGGTCTTATCTTGTTTGATAATGTCGTAATTCCATTCGTGGATAAATACCCGACAGACACCAAGACCTATAAGATTATGAATACCAAGCCGGAGGAATCCGTGCAGAAGGAGGACGCAGTGTAAATGGCAGAAAAGAGACAGAAAAAGCAGGCGGCAAAGGCATTTGAAAAAGAGACATTTTCCAAAGACAAGGAAGTGACTGGAGCAACGCATACAGAAAACAGGCAGGACAACACCTTTTCTGCGGAAAATCAGTATAGTGCCAATGAGAAGCCTGTGAGCAATCTGCCAAGGGATGCGAACCATGGCAGTCATAGAAGAAATGCAACTTCTAGTCACAGCGTCCAGAAGTCGGAATTTGATACCGGGACAGAATATCGGAAAAACAGTAAGAAAAAGTATTACCGACAGCAACAACAGGACACTTCTGGTCACAACGTCCAGAAGTCGGAAGCCGAAGCGGAAAAGGCATTCTTAAAGGAAAACAGCTTCATGCAGGACGAGCAGACTGATTATGAGACTTCTTCTGACAGCACGATAGAAAACAAGGTTCATGTCAGGGATACATTCCAACGGTCTGAGGAAAAAGGAAAATATCACAAAGGGCGTGTGCAGAGAGAACACGCACACAGAGAGCGTGCGAAGTCAGAAAATACAAAGCAGTCCGATTATGGAGATTTCCAGACAAAGGATGCCACATTTTCGCAGGGGCAGGAGGAAGAATTTACCGACAAAAAAGTACAGAAGGCTTTTGATAAGTCGGAAAAGAACCGCCGAAAGTTGCAGAAAGCAAAGGACAAGATGCCGACAAAGCGGCAGTATGAGATGAAGCGTGTCTTTGATGAACAGACCGGAAAAGCAAAGTATGTTGTGGTTCCGGTGGATGTGGAGAAGCCATTTAAACCGGATGGACTGGGAAAAACTGCGGTTCACAAGCTCCAGACCGAAAATATGTATTTTGTGCATCGTAAGATTGCAGAGACAGAAAAGGATAATTCTGCTGTGGAGGGCGCACACAAGACGGAACAGCGAGCCGAGGATATTTACCACTATATGAAGTATCACCGCAAGAGCAAGGCACAGAGAAAGCGTGACCGCTTAGAGCGATTGCACAAAAAACAGGTTACAGCGGATATGAAGCTGGAGTATGAGAAATTCATCAGTGAAAATCCACATCTAAAGGGCAACAGTCCAAAGAAGCAGTTGCAAAGGCAGCTACAGAAACAGCGCATCAAGCGTGAGTATGCCAAGGCAAGGCGGGCAGGAGCAGAAGCCAAGACTGCAAAGGAAACATTTACAAAGACAGCCAATGCTGCAACCGGCATTGCAAAGAAGTTACAGGAGATTGCCACAAAAAATAAAACACTGATTATCACAGTGGGTATTTTTGCACTTCTGCTCATTATGATCATGTCGGCACTATCAAGCTGCGGTTCCATGTTTACCGGAACTGTGACAACAACGATGGCAAGCACATATCTTAGCCTTCCGGCAGAGATTGATGCAGCAGATTTATCTTTTACAGAAAAGGAAATGGAGCTGCAAAACAAGATTGACCGGATTGAAACTGATTATCCGGGATATGATGAATACGATTATAACCTTGGTGCAATCGGGCATGATCCATATACACTGATCAGTTATCTTTCCGCAGTCCATACGGAATTTACTGCCGCAGGAATAGAGAGTGAGATTCAGGAATTATTTGATGCCATGTATTCACTCACTACCGAGGAAGTAGAGGAAACACGGACAAGGACAGTCACAAAGACCGGAACCAGAATAGTAACAAATCCGGACGGGACTACCCGTACCGAGGAATACGAGTATGAGGAGAAAGAAGAATATACCGTAACAATTCTTCGTGTCACACTTACGGTCACACCGCTTGAGAGCATTGTAGCCGGACGCATGGACAGCGAACAGACGGAAATTTTTGGAGCCTATACGGAGACAAAAGGCGGCTTACAGGTCTTTGCTTCTCCGGTTGATTATTACTGGTATTACTATATCAGCAGTTATTATGGCTACCGGAAAAATCCAAACACCGGAGCCGAGGAGCTTCACAGGGGTGTGGATATAGCGGTACCGACAGGAACGTTTGTATATGCGGCACATGATGGAACGGTAACAGAAGCAACTTACGATTCCTATTATGGAAATTATGTGGTGATTACGGACAGTAAGGGATATACCACAAAATATGCCCACATGGACAGCTTAAATGTGTCCGCAGGACAGAGTGTCAAAAAGGGTGACGATATAGGCAAAAGCGGAAATACAGGAAGCAGTACCGGAAGCCACCTTCATATCGAATGTCTGTATAACGGGGAATATTATAACCCGTTATTTTATTTTGAAGCAGGAGAACAGACCATTTATGGAGAAACAACGGGCGGCACCGGAGGAGGAACCAGCAATGTGATACCGCCGGAATCCTATGATGATGCAACCGTACAGACGCTTATGCGTGAAGCAAACAGGTATCTGGGAATGCCATATACTTTTGGCGGCACAGCTCCGGCTAGTTTTGACTGTTCCGGTTTTGTATGCTGGGTATTTTCAAACAGCGGCGTACATAACCTGCCAAGAACCACAGCACAGGGCATTTATGACCAGTGTACTTCGGTATCCGCATCGGAAGCAAAGGCAGGAGATCTCATATTTTTTACAAAAACTTATAATGCAGGGCGAACCGTCACACATGTTGGTATTTATTGTGGAAACGGTACGATGGTGCATTGTGGTGATCCAATCCAGTATACCTCAATCAATACCTCTTACTGGCAGAGCCATTTTTATGGTTTTGGAAGATTAAATTAGCGAAGGGAGGAAGATCAGTTGTCAGTAGAAAGAATCAATGCACAGCTTAAAAAGGTCAGAGAACAGATAGCACAGCTACAGGCAAAGGAAAAAGACCTTGCAGAGCAGAAACAGATGGCGGAGGATGCCGAAGCCATGAAGATCATTCGGAAATATAAAATCTCATCAGAGCGATTGCAGATGCTTAATAAGCTCAGTGAGGATGAAGTCAGAAATCTATTACAGAAACGGGAACAGGAAAAGGAGGATTCGACTAATGAAAAACAGGAGATTATCGGCTAGGGCAGTGGTGTCCTTTATGCTATCGGCAATACTTTTTTGTATGCCGATTGGGGCATTTTTTGCCAACAGGGCAAATACTGTGGAGGTTCATGCGGAGGATACCGCAGAGCAGAAAACAGAGAGTGTGGCAGAAGAAGGCAGTGCAGAAAGCACAGCGTCCGGCACTGATAACAAGGACAGTTCCGGTAGTGGAGAAAATCACACAGAGCAGTCCACAGAGAATACAACGGAAAATTCCACAGAAGGCACAACCGAGGAAACACAGCCTTCCGCAAAATGCACCTGCAAGGAAAAATGCAGTCAGTATGCAGTAGATGAAGATTGTGAGGTGTGTGCAAAGGATTACAAGGAATGTGCCTATATCAATCCGAGTGTAAAAATCACAATCAATACACCGTCTGGATGGCATAACGATACCACTAAGGTAACTGTCAAGGTGGAAGATACGATAGTTTCCGGTAATTTTACCATTCAGACAGTAAAGGCAAAAGTCGGACAGAATGGAAGCTGGACGGACATTACCGAGGATATGCACATAGAGATTTCCGAGAACAGCACCATTTATGTGCAGGTCACAGACCAGAAGGGCAAGACCTACGAGAAAAACCGCTACATCAAGTGCTTTGATTTTACAAAGCCTACCTTAAATGCGGCAGTCAGCGACGGTCTTTTGAGCATTCAGGCACATGATACGGATTCCGGTATCAAGGCAATCTATGTCAATGGCTATGAGTTTACAGAGCATACGAATGGAGCCTTGAATATCCGTCTGCAACAGTTCGATGCAGGGTATCAGTATTTCACGATTTCTGCCATGGATAATGCAGGAAATACCTCTGAAATCTATAAAACAGCCAATCCGTATTACACCGATCCGGAGAATAAGGACAGCAGTGAAAAAGATCCGGCACAGCAGCTTCCGGTGGATGCGTCTGCAACCAAGCCAAGCTCTGCAACCGCACAGGTTACGGAGCATACGAAAACGGATGTGAATGGAAATACAGTTTTCCAGACAGGCAGTGGAACAACTTCAAGCAGTTCCGCAACAGCAAAGCAATCTCCAAGTACGGGAGATACTTCTAAGGATGCAGACCAGAGCAGTGACAGCCAGACCACAGAAAAAGGCAAGGAATTTTACACAATCCAGACTGCATCAGAAAAGGTATTTTATCTTGTGATTGATCGTGATGGGGAAGATGAAAAGGTGTATTTCCTTACAGAAGTCAGTGAAAACGACCTGCTGAATACCACAACGGATAACAGCGAGACACTTCCGAAAAATTCAGCGGCATTGGAATCTGCAATCCCTACCAAAGACAGCGCATTATCAAACAATAATGCTGATACCACAGGAGATAAAACACAGGGAGCAGAAAGTGTTGAGGACAGCACCGAAGATAGCACGGAAGATACAAGTGAGCCGAAAGAGGATACCGCAAAAGCAGATGGTTCCGGCTTTACATATATTTTAATGGGCATTGCTGCGGTAGCTGTGATCGGAGTGGTATGTGTTGTGAAATCCAAGAAGAAAAAGGAAAACTTCATTGATGAGGATGAAGATGAGGACGAGCTTGACGAGGACTACGATTATGATGACGAGGAAGAAACCGAGCAGGATTCCGACGAAGCATTCATAAATGGTGGTGATGATACAGAATCAGTAGACACAGACGAGAATGACAATGAAGATAACAACAACGAGAATGATGAAGAAAATGGGGAGGAATAGAGATGGAGCTTGTAATTGCAGAGAAGCCGAGTGTGGCACAGAGCATTGCGGCAGTTCTTGGTGCCACACAGCGTAAGGACGGATATTTGGAAGGCAATGAGTATCTGGTATCATGGTGTGTGGGACATCTGGTAGAACTGGCACAGCCGGAAAGCTATGAGGAAGCATGGAAGAAATGGAGCTATGAGAGCCTTCCGATCATTCCGCAGGAATGGCAGCATGAAGTGAAAAGTGATACAAAAGCACAGTATCAGATTTTGAAAAAGCTCATGCATGATGACAGGGTAGATGCTGTTGTGTGTGCAACCGATGCCGGAAGGGAGGGTGAGCTGATCTTTCGCCTGACCTACAACATGGCAGGGTGCAGAAAACCGATGAAGCGGTTATGGATTTCTTCCATGGAGGAAAGTGCTATCCGTGACGGCTTCCATAATCTTCGCCCAGGCAGCGACTATGATAACTTGTATCATTCAGCATTATGCAGGCAGGAAGCAGACTGGCTTGTGGGTATCAATGGAACAAGACTTTTTACGGTATTATATGGCGGTAAGGCATTGAAGGTTGGCAGAGTGCAGACACCGACACTTGCCATGCTGGTGGATCGTGAAAGTAAAATCATGAATTTCAAGAAAGAAGCCTATTATATGGCTCACATCATGGGAAATGGTCTGGATGCGGTATCAGAGCATATCAGTGATAAAACGGAAGCAGAGAGGATTGCAGTAGCCTGTGAAAACGGACAGGCTCTTGTCACTTCCGTGGTAAAGGAAGAAAAGTGGGTAGCACCGCCGAAGCTCTATGACCTTACAACACTCCAGAGGGATGCAAACCGTCTGTTTGGTTTTACTGCCAAGCAGACATTGGAATATACGCAGAGCCTTTATGAGAAAAAGTTAGTAACTTATCCAAGAACAGACAGCCAGTATCTTTCCGATGACATGGAAGGTACTGCAAAAAATGTGATCGAAGCGATTTTCAATTCTCTGTTATTCGAGCAGAATATCATGTTCAATCCAGATATTAAAAGAATTTTGAACAGCAAGAAAGTGACGGACCACCACGCAATCATTCCTACCATGGAGATCATCAAGCAGGACTTAAAGGCAATCCCGGAGAGCGAAATGAAGATACTTTCCCTTTGTGCAAACCGTCTGCTGTGTGCGACTGGGGAGAAGCACATTTATAATTCCACAAAGGCAGTGATTACCTGCAACAATACTGTATTTAAGGTATCCGGCAAGGAAGTGTGGAAAAATGGATGGAAGGAATTTGAGGATTTCTTCAAAAATTCCTATAAAACCACGGAGGATAAATCGGATGCAGAGGAAGAAAGGAAGTTGCTAGAGCTTCGTGAGGGAATGACGATTACGGTAGAGCAGACAAGAGTTTCCGAGCATTTCACACAGCCGCCAAAGCATTACACGGAGGACAGCCTGCTGTCCGCCATGGAGCGAGCCGGAGTAGAGGATATGGGCGATGAAGTGGAGAGAAAAGGACTTGGCACACCTGCCACCAGAGCTGACATTATTGAAAAACTGGTAAAAGACGGATTCGTAAAGCGTGAGAAAAAGCAGATGATTCCGACAGAGGACGGAATGAAGCTGATCACGATACTTCCGGATGTAGTAAAATCTCCGAAACTGACTGCTGACTGGGAAAATGAGCTTACACTTGTATCCAAAGGAGAAGTTGCTGCAGAGCAGTTTATGTCTGGTATTGAAGCAATGGTAACTGATCTTGTAAAGACCTATCACAGCGTTAGTGATGAACATAAAGCCATGTTTGGCACAGGCAAGGGTGGACAAGAAGTGCTAGGCAAATGCCCGAAATGTGGTGCTGATGTAGTAAAAGGGAAATTTGGAGCGTACTGTACCGGAAAGTGCGGTATGAATGTCGGCAAGGCACTTGGGGTAACACTTTCCGATACACAGGTCAAGAGCCTGCTTCAAGGGAAAAAGATACTTGTAAAAGGATTAAAAGGCAAGAAAGGCAGCTATGATGCTTATTTGATTCCGGAGAGCATAGAGGAGTTTTCCTATACGAAGGATGGAAAAGAAATCAAGGGATTCCAGTATAAGTTTAAGACGGAGTATCCAACGAGGAAAAAGAAACGAGGATAGAAAAGAGTTCGTGTTTGTGATACAATTATAATATAAATTTGTAAGGAATATTAGTAGGTAGGACTAAAGGGGTATTACTGCAAGTTGGTTTAATAGTTATAGCTGACATTATGCTTGAACTTTTTATTGATATTTTGCACAAGTGTATAGGTAATAGCATTAAAGAGAGGAGAATAGAATAATGAATCTTTTATCGAAACTTAATTCTAGTGCGAAAACAAAAACAATAGAGCCTAGAGAAATTTTTATGACATTACCTTCAAAAGCACCAGGTTATGGATATCCTAGAGATGTTCAAAGTGAAGTGTGGAAAAAGTGGTTTGATATAAGAAATGAGAAAAATGTATTATGAAGACGCAAAAGAAAATGCAGTATTTGAACGATGTACCGATGTTATCACTAATATGATTATGAAATATGGTCCGGTTTTAAAAAGAAAGTGGGCTGTAGATGAATGGCTAAGAAATATTCATGTGGAATGCTTTGGAACTAAAAATGAATGGAGGAGTTTTATGGCAGAAGATAAAAAGAAAGAAATCGATGT
>ERZ773243.3306-NODE-3306-length-11669-cov-2.781040_pt1 | contig 11669 bp, 7 predicted proteins | sample MGYA00580520_ERZ773243 | MGnify/ENA primary metagenome ERZ773243 (study PRJEB29015, sample SAMEA2737747) | human gut metagenome | biome: human gut; feature: human-associated habitat; material: faeces | place: China | collected 2012 ... | reverse complement strand
CAGCGAAGATATTCCAAACAGAACATCCGTACTATGCGGTCGGAATGAGCCCCATTCACTTTGCGGACACCTATCTCTTTAGTCCGCTGCTCGGTAGAAAGAGCAACCAGCCCGAATACCCCCATCATAGCAATAACAATGGCAATGATGGTGAAAAATAACAGCATCCGGCTTTGTTGCTGCTCTTTGGCATAATTCTTGTTCAGAGTATCGGAGAAAAACTGATAATTGAATTCTTTGACGAAAATATCATCACGCACCGCCCATTCTTCAAATTTCTGCTGAATATATTTCAAAGTCTCCTGTTTACGCTCGGGGGCTATCTTAATATACATATCGCCCAGACACTCCGGATTATAGTATATATAAGCAGGTTTCATTTTCTCACGCAATGACTGAAAATTAAAATCTTTCACCACACCAACAATACGGGATTTCACGGCCCATCCACTAAATTCTTTATAGACTTCCATACCTATCGGGTCAGCAACTTTCATCGCTTTCCATGCTGTTTCATTGATGACAATCGTTGGCTGAACAGGCTTATCAGAATCACTCTGCATCCAGTAATTCTCAAAATAAGAATCCATCAACTCCCCTTTCAATAATTGTAATCCGAAAGTTTTTACAAAATCACCATCCGCCCATATCTCCATCATTTGCAACGAATCTGTCTTTCCATCTATATCTGTCCACCTGATTGCCGCTTGTCCGTTTTTCTTTTCCAGATTTCCTTCTCCAAAACTTTCAATAGGCGAACCCATCGAAACACTCTTAATATCGGGATTCCTCAATAAGTCTTGTTTGAAATCAGCAACTTCGTACCATAAGCTTGTATGGATGGAGACAATATTCTCTCTGTCAAGTCCCAAATCCTTATTCTCCATGAAGTGAAGTTGCTTCAGTACAATGAAAGTCATCAACATCAATACTATAGCTATGAAAAACTGGATGCAAACCAATCCTTTGATAAGCCCTCCTTTCTTGCCGGTCTTTCGTCCGCCTTTGAAAGCAAGCAACGGATTGACTGATGAAAGATAAAATGCTGGATAAGCACCAGCCAAACAACCTATGCCTATAATACCAAACAGAATATAGAAAATAATATCCCAATTCATTCTTAATGTTATAGCAGTTTCCATAGCTTGGTTGAACAGAGGCAGCATAAGTTCCGTCAGAGCTAAAGCAAATACCAGAGAAATAAATGATTGTACTAAACTTTCTGAGAGAAACTGTGTAATAAGTGTTTTCCGTTTGGCACCCGTTACTTTGCGCACCCCTATTTCTTTATAGCGTAGTGACGCCCGAGCTGTGGAAAGTGTCATGAAATTGAATGCACCCATAAAGATGACCAGAATGGCTAACGCCACAAATAGGTACATAGTGGCAAGGCTACCATGATTCTTAACGTTTTCATCAGAGAAAGTTGTATGTAGATGAATATCTCTTATCGGCTGGAAACGCAATAGCGTTCGTTTCTCACCAAACTTTTTGAGAGCATGCCTCATTGTTCTTTGCTCCTGACGATACAACTTACCCTTGTCACCCTGTTTCATTTTTACATAAACATGCATTCCACGACGCATGCTATCCCAATTCCACCCCATGGAGAAGAGACCGTATGCATCTATCGAAAAGGCAACATCAAACTGTATGTGACTTTTCGCAGGTATCTTAACCACGGCAACAACAGTGTGTACATCAGTCCGTCCAACATAGTTTCTTTTCACTTTTTTTCCTATGGCAGAAGCATTTCCAAATAGTTTTCGTGCCATAACCTCGGATAATACAACATTATCAAGATTATCCCATAGTTGTTCGGGGTTACCTTCTATTATAGGGAAGGGAAAGACATGAAAAAACGTACTGTCCACATGGACATATTTACCAATTATTCTTTTCTCATCATCTGTCTCCAGTGTAAGGTTATCTTCATATTTGATAGCTGTCGCATCTTCTACTTGTGGAAAATCTTCCTTAAAAACTCTCACAAGTGAGCGTATACTTTCAGGAGATTCCTTTATCTCGCCACTTGTCTCCCGACTCACTTCTATCACTCTGGAAATACGGTCTGCATCCGGAAAACAATTATCATACGTCAGCTCGTTTATCACCCAGAGATAAATGAGAAACGCTGCCGTCATGCCAAATACAAAGCCCAGCATATTGATGGTAGAAAATAGGAAGCTCCGCTTGATCAACCGGAGTGCAACTTTTATATAATGCTTTACCATAATCGCATTTATTAGAATAAGACTTTCTTCTACGGAAGTTTCGCAAGAACTATACCAAAAGAATAATACATTGTTTTTCATTTACTTAAGCACAATATCATTTCACAAAATTGCACGATATCGTACACCAAATGCACGCTTCCGTACACTTCTTTTTCAAAAACTTTACCTATCTTTGTACATGTCCGGAAAAGAGCCCTGTATCCGCACATTTTAAACTTAACTTTAAGTATGATGAAACGAGGAAAGATACTCATTGTAGACGATAATGAAGACATTCTCTTCACCTTGAAAATGCTACTGCGTCCTTTGGTAGAAAGTATCACTATGACAACTGACCCACGTGAATTGCTGCCGCTCATCTCTCGTACCCACTTCAACGTCATCTTGCTTGACATGAATTTCCGTCGGGATGCCGTCAGTGGAAAGGAAGGATTCCACTGGTTGGACGAGATACTGAAGCTGGACGAGAAAGCTGTTGTCATCTTCATTACCGCCTATGCGGATACGGAAAAAGCTGTTCAAGCCATTAAACAAGGTGCCACAGATTTCATTCCCAAACCCTGGCAAAACGAGAAACTGATAGCCACCGTCTCCTCCGCACTGCAACTCAGTTTCAGCCGAACGGAAGTAGAAACCCTGAAACAACAGAAGGAGACTTTAAAAGAACAAACAGAAGCTTTGACCCTTCCCCTTGAGCCAACGCGCGTCATCGGTGAATCTGCCGCCATGCAAGCTGTTTTTCAGACGATAAGAAAGTTTTCCGAAACAGATGCGAACCTTTTGCTCCTGGGAGAAAACGGAACAGGTAAAGACTTGATTGCCCGCTATGTTTACGAACAGTCCCCCCGCAAGAATGAGATCTACGTACCTATCGATTTAGGAAGTATTCCTGATACGTTATTCGAAAGCGAATTGTTCGGATATGAAAAAGGTGCATTTACCGACGCCCGCAAGAATAAGCCGGGACGTGTGGAAGTAGCTTCAGGCGGAACGTTGTTCCTGAACGAAATCGGCAATCTGAGTCTTCCGCTTCAAGCGAAGTTACTTTCGGTCATAGAGCAAAGAAAGAGCTCACGGCTCGGCTCTACCACCTCCTACCCTGTAGATGTAAGGTTGATTTGTGCCACAAATACGGATTTATACAGTGCCATCGACGACGGACAATTCCGCCAGGATTTACTGTACCGCATCAATACAATTGAAATTCGTATTCCGCCTTTACGGGAACGGGGAAACGACCTGTTCCTGTTAGCCGATTTCTTTCTCCAACGCTATCGGAAGAAGTATAAGAAAGAGCTTCGGGGAATTTCCAAAGAAGCACGAAAGACGCTACAACTTTACCGTTGGCCGGGCAATGTGCGTGAACTGGAGCATGCCATCGAACGTGCCGTCATCCTCTCTACAGGAACCATGCTGGCTCCAGATGATTTCATGTTACGCAGCCCCCGATCTTCGAATACTGTATCTGAAAAAGATAAGTATAATCTGGAACGGATGGAAAAGGATGCGATCAATGAGGTAATGAGAATGTGCGGCGGTAACATTACATTGGCAGCAGAAATGCTGGGAATCACAAGGACTTCACTTTATAGAAGGATTGAAAAGTTCGGATTATGAAAAGACAAACTTGGGTAAAAACGCCTCTTTGGCTCACAATTGCATTATTGATATGTTGCCTCGTTTCAGCTTGGTTGGCTGTACACGGCTTTTATTTTAGCCTGTTTGTGGCACTCTGCCTCACGGCGTTTGTTGCTTATACCATATATAGGTATATCTTACGTTCTGCGCGTGCCATGGCCCAGTTTATCTGGGCTGTGCGCTACTCTGAATTTCTTTCTTCTCCCACTTCCAATCTCAATGCCACCCAGCCTCTTCCCGAAGAACTGCTGACTGAAATGCAGGATGCCCTTGAACATTACCGGAACAACCTGCAAAAGAAAGAAAGCAAATTGCAGTATTTTCAAGCACTTGCCAATCATATAGACATGGCTATTCTTGTTTATACGCCCGACGGGCAAATGGAATGGGTCAATGATGCAGCCAAACGTCTGATACATATCGATTGCCCGCATACGATAAATGATCTGGTCGACTTTCACCCCGATCTCCCGGCCAAGCTGCATACACTGAAAGCAGGCGATTTGTCCGTATGGCAAATCAAACAGGAAGAAGAGACTGTGCAATTCGCTCTTTCCGGTATGGAGTTTGTCATTCAAGGCAGGAAACTCTTGATTGCCGGAATGAAGAATATCCATTCTGCCCTAGATAACCGTGAGACGGAAGCCTGGCAAAAGCTAATCCGTGTACTGACACATGAGATTATGAATTCCATTACTCCCATCATTTCGCTTACAGAACTTCTTGCCAAGCACGCCGACAGTCTGGAAGGTGACGAAGAAACCAAAATGGAAATCAGACAGATGTTGCAAACCATCGGTCGCAGAGGGAACGGTCTAGTACGCTTTATGAATAGCTACCGGGAAGTATCGCCCCTGCCACACCCTTTATTAAAACTTTATAATGCCGGAGAACTGCTGAAAGGAGTCGTTCAATTGATGCAAAATGATACAGATGATCTACATCTCTCTCTTCCCAACGTTCCGTTGCACCTGATTGCAGATAAAGAGCAAATAGAACAGGTACTTATCAACCTGATACGGAATGCCCGCGAAAACGAAGCTACACAAATTACTCTTTCCGCGGGCATCACTCCAGGAAATCATCTTTTCCTGCGTGTTACTGATAATGGAACCGGCATCGATCCGGAAGTTCAGGAACGTATTTTCATTCCATTCTTCACCACAAAACCTACCGGTTCAGGTATCGGGTTAACCATCTCACGCCAAATCATGCACCAGCATCATGGAAGCATTACGGTGCAATCAAAAGTGGGAGAAGGAAGCACGTTTACACTTCTGTTCCCGATAGTTTAATAAGTGATTAGTGCTACGCTATAATGCCGCAAGGAGACTAATCACTAACCCCTAATCACTTATTACAACGCTTTTTTGTATAAATCCAGAATAATCTCCTTCGTCACCTCGCGAGGATTACCCGGTGTACAAACATCGGCAATAGCAGCCGTAGCCAGCTTGTCGAGATCGCTTTCCTTGATACCCAATTCAGAAAGGTGTTGCGGAATACCTACTCTTACTGACAGCGCTCTCACCGCATCTACGGCAGCACGTGCAGCTTCTTCCTGGCTCATACCTTCTTTATATACTTTCATCGCCTTAGCAATTTCCACATACTTATCAAGTGCAGCAGGAGCATTAAATTCCATAATGATAGGCAGCAACAACGCATTAGCCACACCGTGAGGTATATCAAAAATAGCACCCAATGGATGTGCCATACCATGAACAACGCCCAAACCTACATTAGAGAATGCCATACCTGCAATATATTGCGCTACCGCCATACCATTACGTGCCTCTGCATTTGTCGGCTCAAACACGGCCGTTTCCAAATAACGGGTAATCATTTCGATAGCTTTAATTTCAAACATATCGCTCATTTCCCAAGCTCCCTTAGTAATCAGACCTTCAATAGCATGTGTCAATGCATCCAGTCCCGTAGAAGCGGTCAGCCCTTTAGGCAAAGTGTACATCAATTCGGCATCTACAATGGCGATGGCAGGAATATCATTCGGATCTACACATACCATCTTCTTTTCATTCACTTCGTCGGTAATCACGTAGTTGATAGTCACTTCGGCAGCCGTTCCTGCTGTAGTAGGCAGAGCAATGATAGGCACGGATTTCTTCTGAGTCGGCGCCACCCCTTCCAGAGAAACCACATCACTGAATTCCGGGTTATTAGTGATAATGCCGATAGCTTTTGATGTATCAATGGAAGAACCACCACCAATAGCCAGAATAAAATCGGCACCGGATTCTGCAAACGCTTTCACACCTGCATTTACATTACTAACCGTAGGATTTGGTTTAATATCGCTGAATACAACATAGGGTATGCCTGCCTTATCCAGTACGGAAAGCACCTTGTCAGCTACACCAAATTTAATCAGATCTTTGTCGGTAGATACAAAGGCTTTTTTCAAGCCGAGACGTTTAATTTCCTGTGGGAGCACTTCGCGGGCACCCGGTCCGAAGTAGGATACTTCGTTCAAGACGAATCTGTTAATCATAATACGATAATTTAAGTTCCGCAGTGTCATTTTGAGATTGAGTGTGCGGAAGGTTGATACTTCATTTTGTTCCGACAAAATTAAGAAATATAGAGGAGGAAGGGACAAAAGATTCTGATTTTTATAGTGTGCGGAATGCTTTTTAGTAATCATAAAAAAATAAGTTCTTCATTTAAATGGCAGCAAATCATTGAAAGATAAAGCAAACATGCTATATTTGTACTATCATTGAAACGATTATTAAAAACGATAGATATGGGAAAGAAAGAGACCAAAAAATATTCTGATATTCCAGTGCAACAAACGAACGCTTCCGAACCGTCAGGTATCTACGGAGATATAAATGCGATGAAGGTTCAATTGGTCAATCGTATAATGCGTATAGACGAACCGGAAGAATTAAATTCTGTATTGGAGTTTGTGAAAGAACGCATTGCACAAAAAGATAAATTTGAGCAGGAATGGGAACAGGGACTAACCGTTGAGGATTTCCGCATACAGTGTAAACGCAAATTAAAAGAAATGTATGCTCGCAACTAAAATCCTTATACACCCTTCTGTTTCAGATTTTTTAGAGGAACTTCCTAATATCCTGATAACTGAAGGCTATCTGAATATTTATGAAAATGCAGAACTACTTGTAGACGAAATTATCGATTTTATTCAGGAAATTCCAACAGCAGTTCATTACCACCTCAGCCCTTCAGCCGAAAGCCATTTTTCCCGTTACGGAGAAAATATACAATACACTTTTTTCAAAAGAAGCAAGTCACCTCGTACAACATGGTATATCTTTTTCATTAAACAAGACGAACGTATTCTGGTTAAGTATATAACAAACAATCACAAGGAAGGACAATACATACGTTAAGATTTGCTCGTCACTATTTAAACCTCGACCTATCCACTTCCTCCCTCTTCTTCTCCCTGTATCCTCCGAATTTATACGTAAACGACACCCCGATTTCCCTGAAACAAGTATAATCATTCGTCACGTTCTGCGTACCAAAACGGATGCGTGGTTTTATCTGTCCCGTCTCAAAGATATCATTGCAATAAAGATTCAGAACAGCCTTTCCTTTGGCAAAGCCATACCGCAAAGCAGCATTTACATACCCTGAAGACGGTAAATCATAAATTCCCTGAGTCGCTTTACTACGAGCCATTCCCGTCAGTGTCAGTTTCAGATCAGGCTTCTTAGAAAGAGTGAAAGTATTTGTCAGTACGGCAATACCATAACAAATATTTCGGTTGAAAGGAATATCCCAGAAATCCTCATCTTTCTCATGATGCCATACACCAATCAAAGTTAAACGAGAATTTAACAATTGCTTTATATCAAATGGTATAGAAGCCTGTAATCCTGCTTGTTGCTGGTAATTAAAATTCAAATGCTTATAGATCTCCACCAGACGTTCGGAGGATTGATAAAGAGTCTGGACTGAGTAATCTTTCGTATGATTAAACCATGCACTGAAGATGTATTTACTCTTCAAAATATGTGTCAACTGAAGTTGATATTCCTGAGCCGGTTTCAGGAACGGGTTCCCATGTATTTCAGAATATCCACCGCCCAGATAAGAAATAGCATCCTGTACCGCCCAATAATCAGGATAATCTTTATCACTGCTCAAAGCCAATTGCCAAACATAGCCGGGGGCGGGCATATAACTCAGGTTAATGGTAGGATACCAATCCCATTGATTCCATACCGGTGTCTTATAATGCTCCACGGCAAGCGAAGCATCCAGGGAAAGTTTATCACCAAAACTTTTATTGAAACCCGCATAGAAGTTCAGAGTTTGTTCGCGACGGCGGGATTGCATATTATCGGGAATACCTGTGCTTACACCTGCCTTTGTTCCCGCACCCTTCTCCGTATCATAATAATATTGATAACTGTGGTCGATACTGGTAGTATAAACGGCACCATAATTCAATCCCCATCCACGCCCCAGATTATGCTCCTGGGCAAGGAAGAATTTCCAGCGATTGATGCGCTGACAGTCTTCAGTATAAAAGGCCAGCTCTTCACCTTGCATGCTGCTATGCAATAACTGATCGGATGGAGAACGGTAATAAGTCAGTTCGGCACCGGCTTTCAGTCCGAAAGGTGTACGGTAATCCAGACGCCCATTGTGCAGCCAATCGGTACTGCTGCTACGGGTGTTGGACTGCTGCGTACCGTAAATATCCATCAGACTGTGGTAAGTCGAATAACTTCCATTATAAACAAAACTCAGCTGATGATCCTTGGCAATATTGTAATCCGCCCCTACCCGGAAACTATGGGTATGTGAACGGCTCCGGCCCATCTCATCGGTTGTGATGTGATGAACCGAACCGTCCGCCAGAGAGTGCATAGCTTCTTTATCGGTTAAAGAATATCCCCGTCCGTGGTTGTGTGAGTAAAGAAAATCTGCTGAGAATTTATTTCCATTATAGATCAGGCTGGCACGTTCGTTGAAGCCCTCGTAATGTTTCTGATTATATTTGCCATAAAGCTCTCCCTGCCAGGAAGACGGGCCTCCGGTGCTTTGTTTCAGTGTGATATTGATAAGTGCACCCCGCACCTGATAGCGTGCCGGAGCATTGTACATCACTTCCGCCTTCTCAATGCGACTGGAGGGGATACTTTTCAGCAAAGAATAAAGCTGTTCGGTACTCATGGTGGTAACTTTACCATCCAGTATTACAGTTACCCCCTGCCCTGCCAACATCAACCCGCCATTCATCTCGGTTACGCCCGGCAGTTCCTTCACAGCGTCATAAGCATTATCTACGGGTAGATTACCGATAAGGCGCGGAAGATCGTACACCAGTTTACCTTGCTCCGCTTTCACGATGGGACGTTGCCCGGTAATCATTACTTCAGGAAGAGATTGATAAAGACTGTCCAGCTGCTTGTCTTGTGTTATAATACTGTCCGCGCTGAGCGTCCGTTCGCTCTCTACATCCGTACTCTTTGTTATTTCCTGAGCGGAAACTCCTGCACTCAATGCACATAGCATCAGGGAAAGATAGTAATAAGACTTCATGTTCATTTGTTTTAGATACGACATAAATGTGTTCAGACTTAGAGATGATTGGGTGTCAACCTTGGTTGACAGGTCGATTAAGCTTGGTTGACAGATCCATTAACCTTAGTTGACAGGCCGGTTAACCAAGGTTGACACCCAATTATGCAAGGGACTGCACAAGATTCTCCCTATACCTTTTGCAAAAGATGCCTTGTGCAAAAACGAATCATCCCTTAAGCTCTTGCACTGCAAAGTACGGTGAAATCTTCCGGACTTTGTGTTATCTGGAACTTACGTAGTCTTATCTAGTGTTATCTGAAGTGTTATTTAGTCTTACCGTCCATACATGTACCGGTTATCTTTCCTATCTTTGTCCATATAAATACAAGAGCTACATGAAACTGCCATTCAAACCTATTGCCATATTAGTCATAATCTCTCTGCTGGGTATCTTTATTTACCAGGCATACTGGATCACGGGGCTATACAAAACGATGAAGCACGAACTGGAACAAAGCATCGTAGAGGCCATGCGCATGAGTGTAAAGGAGATGCAAAAAGAAAATAAAGCCCACGGTTCCGTAGAGGTTTCAGCAGGATACAATTCCGATTCCGGAAAATCATTTGTCCGCAGCAGTACAACTGTTAACCAAACAGACAGTGCCGGAAGTCGTTCACTTTTAAAAGAAGGTATCCCTATGAAGTATGACAGTGTATCAGTAAGTTATCCGAATGACTCGACAAGAGATATCCTTTTCACACGAGGACAGGAAGGCACAAATATTTCAGTCTGGGCAGAAAGAGATTCAGTAAAAGAGGTCCTGGAAGATACAGTGATTAATGAGGATGAACCTCAGGCTTCTTTAAGAGCCGAAGGTGGAATAGACATGATGCTGCGTGACCAAAGCAGTATGGTGGAACTTGCCACTTTCATCCAGCGTGGAATGCACTCGGGACTGGATATTTTTATAGAACCTGATATAGCCGTTTATGACAGTCTGCTCAATACCTATCTGCAAGAACGGGGGCTTAAACTTCCCTACCGATTGGAACGTCTTCATTCCGGTGCCGATCCGGACTCAACGCTGGTTTACACTGATACGCTTGCCATTGTCGGGACTCCCGGATACATGCCCAGTGAAAAAGCAAAACAATATAATTATGCTTTCGACATTCACTCCAATCAAAGTTACCGCCTCACAATAGAACCTATTTATAAGATTGTATTGCGACAGATGAGCGGTATTCTTACTACATCATTCGTTATTCTTATTATATTAGGTTTCTCCTTCTGGTTTCTTATCCGCACCATTTTGCGGCAGAAAACACTGGAAGAGATGAAGAGCGACTTTACCAACAATATCACCCACGAACTGAAAACACCTATTGCCGTGGCGTACGCCGCCAACGATGCTTTGCTTAATTTTAATCTGGCAGAAGACAAGCAACAACGGGATAAGTATCTGGGTATCTGCCAAGAACAGTTACAGCGATTAAGCGGACTGGTGGAACAAATTCTCTCCATGAGTATGGAACGCCGTAAAACCTTCCGTCTGCATCCGGAGGCGCTCAGTTTGCACGATCTGTTCCCGGCACTCATCGAACAGCATAAACTGAAAGCAGGTAAGCCTGTAGAAATCAATCTCGACATTGCACCGGAAGACCTGACAATCATTGCCGACCGTACACACTTCAGTAATATTCTGAGTAACCTGATAGATAATGCCATCAAATACTCTCCGGATAAAGCCGACATAATGATCTGTTGCCGGAAAAAGGAAACGGAACAAGTGGAAATCTCGGTTACAGACCACGGTATTGGTATCCCTACGGATAAACAGCCTCACATTTTCGATAAATTCTACCGGGTTCCGACAGGAAATATCCACAATACCAAAGGCTACGGGCTGGGGCTTTTCTACGTAAAGACAATGGTAGAAAAGCACGGTGGAATTGTAACTGTACGAAGTGAAGCGGGAAAAGGAAGTACTTTTACAATAAGAATCTGAATAACGTTGCTTGTTATGATGCATTACATTGCTTGTTATAAAAAAGAATCAAGATATGGACAAAATCAAGGTACTGCTGGTTGAGGATGAACAAACCCTCGCCATGATTATCAAAGATACACTAGAAGGCCAGAACTTCATCATCCATACTGCTGCCGATGGCGAGGAAGGTCTGCGTATGTTCTTCGACTTACGCCCTGATGTACTGGTAGCAGATGTTATGATGCCCCGTATGGATGGTTTTGAAATGGTA
>ERZ773243.3296-NODE-3296-length-11705-cov-5.966695_pt1 | contig 11705 bp, 8 predicted proteins | sample MGYA00580520_ERZ773243 | MGnify/ENA primary metagenome ERZ773243 (study PRJEB29015, sample SAMEA2737747) | human gut metagenome | biome: human gut; feature: human-associated habitat; material: faeces | place: China | collected 2012 ... | reverse complement strand
ACCCGCACATGGTTTTCCAGCAGTTCCTGACTGAGGTAGTAAGCAATGGCACCGCCGCCCACGATGAGGGCGTTGCGTACCGGCTGCACCGGCAGATGCAGCTGCTGGAAGAAGGCGTGAGCTTTTTCCTGCGTAGCAAGGAAGGTGACCTGATCGCCCTTTTGCAGCACAAAGTTACCGTTGGGGATGATGACCCCTCCCTCACGCTCCACCGCGCATACCAGAATATCGCTCTTGAGCCGGGTGGGGATCTCGCGGATGGCCACGCCGTCCAGTGCATCGGGCAGCGCAAACTTGATCAGCCGCACACGGCCGTCCGCAAAGGTATCGATCTTGCTGGCACCGGGGAAACGCAGCAGATGAGAGATCTCCTTTGCCGCTGCCATTTCCGGGTTGATAATGGCGGAAATACCGATCTGCTTTTTGATAAAGTCCAGCTCGTGGCTGTAGGACGGGTTGCGCACGCGGGCAATGCCGTGGCAGTGGCCCGCCTTTTTGGCAAACATGCAGCAAAGCAGGTTCAGTTCGTCCGAGCCGGTGACCGCAATGAACACGTCCGCATCCTCAATGCCCGCCTCAGACAGGGTGGTGATGGACGAGCCATTGCCTACAATGCCCAGCACGTCGTAGCTTTCGGTCAGGTGCTCCACGCGCGCTTTGTTGGTGTCCACCACAGTCACGTTGTGGCCTTCCTCGCTGAGCTGGCGCGTCAGAGCCGTGCCGACCTTGCCGCCGCCCACCAGAATGATCTTCATAACAAGTCCTTTCTCCTTTGGCAGCCCCTTTTCCCGGGGCATACAAGTACAGTGTAGTATACCATATCCCGATGCAAAGTTCTACCGTTTGTCCCGCAAATACAGCGAATTGCTTAAAAAGCGACAGTTCTTTTGTGCAAGATGGCCTGTTCTCAGCGTGAAAGCGCAAAAAGGGACTGCCACACAGCTTTGTGCAGCAGTCCCCTTGGGACGAAACGATTTAGAATGCCCACCGCGTACGCTTTGGGCATCCTCAGCGGAAAAAATATTGTTATAAGAGCAAGGTCGGTCAGCCTGCGAGCTGCCCGGCATTGCATTTTCACAGAAAAACAGGTCTCCCCTGCCGTCCGGTCTCAGTACCGCTCTACGCCGTCCTTGGTGACAAGTGCGTACACCAGCGGGGCTTCCTCCGGCTTTTCAGTGCCGTACACAAGGCCGCTGCGGTACTCGGCTGCGGCAGCTTCAAACTTGTCCGCAGCGCCGTAGAAGGTGGCAAGGCTTTCGCCCTTATGGACGTAGTCACCGCGCTTTTTGTGCAGGGTGATACCGGCGGCAAAGTCCAGCGGATCGCCCTTTTTCTGGCGGCCTGCGCCCAGCAGCACGCTGGCAGAGCCGATCTTTTCCGCATCGTTGGCCACAATGTAGCCGTCCTGCTCAGCCAGCAGTTCATAGCTGGCGGCGGGCTGTGCAAACAGACTGTAATCGTCCAGCACCCGGATGTCGCCGCCCTGTGCGGCAAACATTTCCTTGCACTTGGCAAAGGCAGAGCCGTCCGCAATGACAGCCTCGGCCATAGCGCGGCAGTGGGCGGCATCGCCCTTGCCTGCCAGTACCAGCATGTTGGCCGCCAATTGCAGGCACACCTCGGTCAGGTCTGCCGGGCCGTGGCCTTTGAGCACGTCCATGCTCTCCATCACTTCCAGACTGTTGCCGATGTTGTGCCCCAGCGGGGTGTCCATATCGGTGATCATGGCAGCTACCCGGCGGCCATGGTGGGTGCCAATGGCGACCATCAGCTGTGCCAGCTCAATGCTCTGGTCAACAGTTTTCATAAAAGCACCGGTGCCGGTGGTGACGTCCAGCAGAATGGCGTCCGAACCGGAGGCCAGCTTTTTGGACATGATGCTGGAGGCGATCAGCGGGATGCAGCTGACGGTAGCGGTAACGTCCCGCAGAGCGTACATCTTTTTATCCGCCACAGCGATACCCTCGCTCTGGCCGATGACCGACAGACCGATCTGGTTCACCTGTGCAAAAAACTCCTCCTGCGAGAGGGCAGTTTTTGTGCCGGGCACGCTTTCCATTTTATCAATGGTGCCGCCGGTGTGGCCGAGACCCCGGCCGCTCATTTTGGCGATCTTCACCCCGCAGGCCGCCACGATGGGCGCGATGACCAGCGTGGTCTTGTCGCCCACACCGCCGGTGGAGTGCTTGTCCACCTTGATGCCCGGAATGGGCGAAAGGTCTACCATCACACCGCTGTGCGCCATCACATCGGTCAGCTCAGCGGTCTCCGCGTTGGTCATGCCGCGCAGATACACCGCCATCATCCATGCGGCCATCTGGTAGTCAGCCACTTCCCCGCTGACAAAGCCATTGACGATGGCCTCCAGTTCCTCCCGGGTGTGGGTGCCGCCATCCCGCTTTTTTGCGATCAGATCATAAATACGCATCGTTTCACGCTCCTGTTCTTATTGTTTTTGGGGCGTTTTATGCCCGGATCTCCTGCCATACGCTCTTGCCGTCCAGCGTGGAGGCGTCCACTTCCAGATATTCGCAGATGGTCTGGGCGATGGTGCCGAAGCACAGCTTAGTGCCCAGATCCGTCCCCGCCTTCACACCCTTGCCGCAGACCAGATACGGCACATACTCGCGGGTATGGTCGGTGGTCTTGGTGTAAGAGGGGTCGCAGCCGTGGTCGGCGGTGATCATGAGCAGGTCGCCCTCCCGCATCCCCGGCAGGAAATCAGCCAGAAAACGGTCGAACTCCGTAGCGGCGGCAGCGTAGCCTGCCACATCGCGGCGGTGGCCGTAGAGCATATCAAAGTCTACCAGATTCACGAAGGCAAGGCCTTCAAAATCCCGGGTCTGCAGAGCCTTGGTAAAGGCGATGCCGTTGGTGTTACCGGTGGTCTTGATCTTTTCGGTCACGCCCTCGCCGTCAAAGATATCGTAGATCTTGCCCACGGCGATCACGTCCTTACCGGCATCCTTCAGCAGATCCAGCATGGTGGCGCGGGGCGGCTTCAGGCTCAGGTCGTGGCGGTTGGTGGTGCGGTAGAAGGTATCGGCGGTGCGGCCCAGGAAGGGGCGGGCAATGACGCGGCCCACGCCATACTCGCCCTTGAGCATCTCGCGGGCGATCTCGCAATAACGGTACAGCTCGTGCACCGGCACCAGCTCTTCGTTGGCAGCCACCTGGAACACGCTGTCGGCACTGGTGTAGACGATGAGGGCGTTTTCCTTCATGGCCTGCTCGCCGTAGTCCTTCAGCACCTGGGTGCCGGAATAGGGCTTATTGCAGAGCACCTTGTGGCCGGTCTTTTCCTCAAACTCGTGGATGAGCTCTGCGGGGAAACCCTCCGGGAAGGTGGGCAGCGGCTTCGGGCTCACCACACCGGCGATCTCCCAGTGGCCGATGGTGGTGTCCTTGCCCATGCTCTGCTCCTGCAGGCGGGCAAAGGAACCGGTGGGAGCGGCGGTCTTTTCTCCGGCGGTCACGCCGTCGATGTTGAACAGGCCCAGCTTTTGCAGGTTGGGGCAGTTGAAGTTGGGATGCTTTGCAATGGCTCCCAGCGTGTTGGTGCCCTCGTCGCCAAAAGCGGCGGCATCCGGCTCGGCGCCGATGCCAAAGCTGTCGAGCACGATCAGAAAGACACGTTTTTCCATCTTGGTTTTCTCCATTTCTTCCGGGTCAGCCCGGATAAGTGACACTTTTACCTACCACCATTATAAGCAAAAACAGGCCCGTTTGCAAGGGCTGTCTTTCCATGCTGCACAGCTGTCCTGACGGGCAGGATCTTAGCCATTTCTTTAACGATTTCTCTGTGCAAAATCCGCAAAATTACCGCGTCCCTGCGTCAAGCATCTGTTCAGACCTCCCGGTATGCAAAAAAGTTGTATTCATCCTGAAATTTCACTTGCTCTCTTGTCAGAAAGCGATTATAATAGTAGTTGGTAAAGTTTTGGATTTTCGCTTTACCGTACATTCCAACCCACAGCACGGGGAGTTTTCCCTGTTGGTCGTGTGCGCGGGCCGTTCTGCATGACAGCAGACAGCCTGCTGCAAAATAAATGAGAGAGTGAGAACGTAGACGGAGGTATTTTGAATGAGAAAAACGAAAATTATCTGCACCCTGGGCCCTTCCACCGACAAGGACGGCGTCCTGCGTGAACTGATCGCCAACGGCATGAATGTTGCCCGCTTCAACTTCTCCCACGGCTCCCACGAGGAGCACAAGGGCCGTCTGGACCTGCTCAAGTCCCTGCGCGAGGAGCTGGGCAAGCCCGTGGCTGCTCTGCTGGACACCAAAGGCCCTGAGATCCGCCTGAAGGACTTCAAGAACGGCACCGAGATGCTGGAAGCCGGCCAGACCTTCACCCTGACCACCCGCGATGTGGAGGGCACCAAGGAGATCTGCTCCATCACCTACAAGGATCTGCCTCAGGACGTGGCCCCCGGCGGCACCATCATGCTGGATGACGGCCTGATCAAACTGCAGATCCAGACCGTGAACGATACCGACATCGTCTGCACTGTGCTGAACAACGGCAAGATCAAGAACAAGAAGGGCGTCAACGTGCCCGGTGTGCATCTGTCCATGCCGTATATGAGCCAGCGCGATAAGGACGATATCATCTTCGGCATCGAGCAGGGCTTTGATTTCATCGCTGCTTCCTTTGTGCGCACCGCACAGGACGTGTACGAGATCCGCAACCTGCTGAACGAGTACGACTCCAACATCCGCATCATCGCTAAGATCGAGAACCGTGAGGGTGTGAACAACATCGACAGCATCCTGGCTGCCGCCGACGCCGTCATGGTGGCCCGCGGCGACCTGGGCGTCGAGATCGACTTTACCGAGCTGCCCGGCATCCAGAAGACCATCATCGACCGCTCCTTCTCTTTCGGCAAGCCCATCGTCACCGCTACCCAGATGCTGGACAGCATGATGGTGAACCCCCGCCCCACCCGTGCTGAGATCTCGGACGTGGCAAACGCCATCTACGACGGCACCTCTGCTATTATGCTGTCCGGTGAGACCGCTGCCGGTGCTTACCCCGTGGAGGCACTGAAGACCATGTCCGCCATCGCCGAGCGCACCGAGCAAGAGGGTCACTACCTGCGCGGCCGTCTGATGGAGCCCAACACCGGCAAGATCAGCGTTTCCGACGCTACCGCTCACGCCGCCTGCCTGACCGCCAAGGACGTGAACGCCGCTGCCATCGTCACCGTGTCCGAGTCCGGCACCACTGCCCGCCTGCTGAGCAAGTACCGCCCGCAGCAGCCCATCATCGCCTGCGTCATGAAGGAGCAGGTGCAGCGTCAGCTGTCCCTGAGCTGGGGCATCACCTCCCTGATGATGCCTCTGGCGCACAGCACCGACGAGCTGATCGAAATGTCCACCGCTCTGGCCAAGGAAAACGGCTTCCTGCACGACGGTGAGCTGGCCGTGGTGACCGCCGGCGTGCCCGTGGGCATTTCCGGCACCACCAACATGATCAAGATCCACATGGTGGGCAACTGCCTGGCCACCGGTGTGGGCGTCGGCCCGGAGAACGCCGAGGTGTCCAACGCCACCGGCAAGGCCTGCGTGTGCCGCACCCTGGACGAGGTGCATGCCAAGTTCAAACCCGGCATGGTGCTGGTGGTGCCTTCCACCAGCAACGAGATGCTGAACTATGTGCGCGACGCCGCCGCTCTGGTGGTGGAGGAGCCCGGCCTGAACAGCCATGCCGCCATTGCCGGCAAGGCTCTGCTCAAGCCCACCGTCGTGGGTGCCGTGGGTGCCACCTCTCACATCCGTGACGGCCTGATGATCGCTGTGGACTGCGCACACGGCAGCGTGCAGCGCCTGCAGGCCTGAGAAAGAGGGCGACACAATGGAACGCATTGCGAGCTTCTGTGTTGACCATACCAAGCTGGACCGGGGCATGTACCTGAGCCGTCAGGACGGCGATGTGCTCACTTGGGACATCCGCATGAAGAAGCCCAACCAGGGCGATTACCTGTCCACGGCCGCTGCCCACACGCTGGAGCACCTGTTTGCCACCTACGCACGCAATAGTGCCTTCCAGGATGGTGTGATCTATGTGGGCCCCATGGGCTGCCGCACCGGCTTTTACCTGCTGACCCGCGGCCTGACCCCTGCGCAGGCTTTGGAGCTGACCGTGGAGTCCTTCCGCTTTATGGCCGCCTTTGAGGGTGCCGTGCCCGGTGCCAGCGAAGTGGAGTGCGGCAACTACCGCGACATGGATCTGCCTGCCGCCAAGGCCGAGGCTGCTGCCATGCTGCCGGTTCTGGAAGCCCTGACCGCTGACCGTCTGCACTACTGAGCCTCTGTGCCGGAACTCTAGACAAACAACAAAACCCGGAACTTCCTGTCGGACAGGAAGTTCCGGGTTTTTGGTTTTGTTCGGTTTATTCGTCCGGGTCGCCGCGCTCGGGCATGGTGCGCAGCTCCCGCACCAGCATGGCGCGCAGCTGGTACTGATGCTGCTCGGCCGCAAGGTCGGCTCCGGCATGCAGCTCCACCTCCGGTGCCCGCCCATCGTCCGTGTACAGCGGCACCGTGACCACGGCCTGGGTGCCCTTTTCCGGGGCACACTCCACGCTCAGCCCCCAGCCCATGCGGCGGCAGCACTCGCGGCAAAGCAGCAGCCCCAGCTGAGCCCCGCCCAGAAAGCTGCGCCGGTTTTCCAGCCAGGCTTCCTGGCTGCCCTCCGGCAGACCGCAGCCATTGTCCCGCACAGTCAGCTGCCACATGGTCTCGCTGCGGCGCAGCAGGATCCTCACCGTGCCGCCCTCGCGGCAGGCACGCAGGGCGTTGGACAGCAGATGCAGACACAGCAGCTCCACATCATCCCGGTCAGCCAGCACACGGCAGGTCGTCCAGCCGCCGTAGTCCAGCTCCAGGGTGACTCCCAGCTGCGCACGCACCATGTCGGCCTGGGCCGCCACCTGCTGCAGCAGCTCGCACAGATCCAGCGGGTAAAGCTTAGGCGGCTGCCCGGCACGCAGAAATTCCAGCGCAGACAGCAGTTCGTTGATGGTCCGTTCCAGCTTGGCCGTGGCCGCGCTGATGTCGCTGACTGCCTGCAGGGACTGGGCGTCTGCCCCCACGCGGGCCAGATGCTGCTCCAGATACTCGCAGTTGCGCCCGATCAGCCCCAGCGAATGGAAGCAGGCATCCTCCACCGCCTGCTGCGGGATGGCCTGCGCCGTCAGCTCCTGCGCTGTATTCTGCTGTGCCTGCTCCATTGCTACCGCCTCCAAGACTGTGTGCGTTATTCCCTGCTCTTCTGCTGGATGAGATACCGTTTGATTGCATAGATCAGCTTGCCCGTAGTGGGCTTTTCCGCTTCAAAGCCGCTTTCAGCCTTGAACTGCGTCCAGCCCTCGGCCGGTTTTGCTTCCAGCTGGTCGATCATGCGCCGGATGCCGCTGTCCACAGCCGAGACCGAAACACCGTACTGCTCACTGACCGCCTGCAGGATCTCCTTGCGGATGGCCAGCTTCTGCGAGGTGCCGTAGACCACGCCCACCGCACTGGTCAGATAGCTGCAATTGATGTCCGGGATGCGGATGCCCCAGCTGTGGTACAGCTGCTGGCACTGCTGCTCGGTGCGCTGCCACTGCTGGCCCGGCATCCGGTACAGCTCCCGCAGCAGGTTCTTGAGCTCCATGCGCTCCACGCAGCAACAGCTGCCGGAGTCCTCCATGCGCAGTGCCGAGCTGTTCTTGCGCCGGCCCTCGTCGAACAGCATCAGCAGCGGCTTGTGCTCCAGCTTGCGCAGTTCCATCATGAACTCGATGCTGCTCATATCCTCCATCTGGCTGCACAGCACCACGATGTCAAAATTGTGGCCCTGCTGCAGCTCCTGCAGCAGTTTGTGTCCGTTCAGAAAGCAGGTACAGGCCAGCACTGGGTTCTGTTCTTCCAGATAGTTTTTCTGTACCCGAAGCTCCTTGCGGTCATAGCTTGCAAGGGCGACCTGCAGCACATCTGCCGTCCGCTCATTGTCCACGCCACGCGCCGCCTTCCTGTTCGGTCTGCTGTGCCGCATCCAGCTCTGCCACCACGTCCTGCCAGATCTCCGGCTGAACGCCATTCTCACACAGATATTGCAAAACACGGTAGCCAAACTCCGGTGCAACGGCCATATACTTGCTGTCCATGCGCTGGCTGCTGCCGGTACGGCAAAGCGTCAGGCGACAGCCGGTTTCGCCGTCCGGGTCAAGGGAGTAAACCAGCGTATATGCCTGCTGCAACCCGGCGATGGCAGAAAACTGCCGGACCATGGGTGAAAACGTACGTTCCATAGAAATTCCTCCTTGCTACAAGGCATTGCGACGTTTTTAGTGCATTTCCTTGTTTTTCCTTTTTTATTGTATGGAGCAGGAAGGAACCATTCAACCCTGAAAAAGTGTCTAAAAGTGTCAGACTGTTTTTCTGTTCGATTTTGCGTCGTGTTGTTTTGCTTTCCGACGTTTTTGCAAATCATGTTGCCTGTGCCGCACCGTATTTTCATCGTTCCGGATGGTTTGCACGGCTTTTTTCAGTACCCTTACAATAACACGAACGCCGCAGGATTGCAACCCCTGCCGCCGGGTTGGGAAACTTTTCCTCTCTGACCCGGCCAGAACAGAGAATTTCTGCTTCCGCTTCCGGAAACATTTTCTTTTCCATACACAGTTTTTTCATATAGATTTGCTAAAATCATCTCGATTCTTCTGTGCAGTCTGCGCGCCTTTTGGCCCGCAGCGGCACAGCTGTCCGTTCCTCACCTCTCCGGCCCCGGCCGGAACCTTTTCCCCAGAAAGGCACACACATGCTACAAATCAAACAGATCTGCAAACAGTACAAGACCGGCGATCTCGTGCAGAATGCGCTGAACAATGTCAGCCTGAACCTGCGTGATAACGAATTCGTCGCCATCCTCGGCCCCAGCGGCTCCGGCAAAACCACCCTGCTGAACATTATCGGCGGTCTGGACCGGTATGACAGCGGCGATTTGATCATCAACGGCATCTCCACCAAAAAGTACACCGACCGCGACTGGGACTCCTACCGCAACCACACCATCGGCTTTGTGTTCCAGAGCTACAACCTCATCCCGCACCAGACGGTGCTGGCCAATGTGGAGCTGGCCCTGACCATCTCCGGCATCTCCAAGGCCGAGCGCCGCCGCCGGGCGGCCAAAGCGCTGGAGGATGTGGGCCTGGGCAGCCAGCTGCACAAGCACCCCAGCGAGATGTCCGGCGGCCAGATGCAGCGCGTGGCCATCGCCCGCGCCCTGGTGAACAACCCCGACATCCTGCTGGCGGACGAGCCCACCGGTGCGCTGGACAGCGAGACCAGCATCCAGGTGATGGAACTGCTGAAGGACGTGGCCCGGGACCGGCTGGTGGTCATGGTCACCCACAACCCCGAGCTGGCCGAGCAGTACGCCACCCGCATCGTCCGGCTGAAGGACGGCGTCATCCGCGCGGACTCCGACCCCTTTACGCCGGACACCGCCGCGCTGACGCCGCCGGTGCACAAAAACCTGGGCCATGCGTCCATGTCCCCCCTCACGGCCCTCTCGCTGAGCTTCAACAACCTGCTCACCAAAAAGGCCCGCACCCTGCTCACCGCTTTTGCAGGCTCCATCGGCATCATCGGCATCGCGCTCATTCTGTCGCTCTCGAGCGGCGTGCAGTCGCTCATCGACCGCATGGAGCGCGAGACGCTCTCGTCCTATCCCCTGACGATCCAGAAAAACACCGTGGACTTTTCGTCCATGATGAACATGCAGGCCGATGTCGAGCAGACCACGGATGAGCAGGACCCCGACCGGCTCTATTCCGTCAGCGTCATGGGGAGCATGATGGACTCCATGATCCAGGGCTCCAAGACGAACAACCTGGCCGACTTCAAGGCCTGGCTCGACTCCGGCGAGAGCGGCATGGAGGAGCTGACGACGGACATCACCTATACCTACTCCACGCCCCTGACGATCTACCGCACAGACAACGGCCTGGAGAAGGTCAATCCCAGCACGCTGTTCTCCGACCTCGGCGTCATACCCGCCGATACCTCCGCCACACTGCTTGGCCAGAGCATGCAGATGGACGTCTGGACGCAGCTCACGGGCAACGAAGACCTGCTGAAGGCGCAGTATGACGTCGTCGCGGGCCGCCTGCCGGAGCAGTACAACGAGGTCGTGCTTCTCGTGAACGAGGACAACCGCATCACGGACTACACGCTCTATACGCTCGGCCTGCTCGATGCGCAGGCCCTGCAGGACGCCGTGGAGGCCGCGGCCCGCGGTGAGGACGTCAGCATCGACACCGAGGTGCACAGCTATTCCTATGACGACATTCTGTCGCTGCGCTTCCGTCTGCTGACAAACACGGACTGCTTCGTCCGGCAGGACGGACAGTGGGTGGATAAGTCGGACGACGAAGCCTATCTTCTGAACGTGCTGAACAGCTCGGACGAAATCGCCGTTGTCGGCATTCTCCGCCCTGCCGAGGGCGCAACGACCGGCAGCGGCCAGAGCGGCGTGATCGGCTACCGCGCCGACCTGATGACACATCTGCTGGACAAGGTCACCAGCGCGGAGATTGTCCGCGAGCAGCAGGCGGCCCCCACAGTGGACGTCTTCACCGGTCTTCCCTTTGAGCAGGAGGAGCTGAAGGACGCCTACACCATGGAGGAGCTGCAGGCCTATGCCGCGCAGCTGCCCGCAGAGGCACAGCAGGAGCTCATGGGCTATGTCAGCTCCATGCAGGCCGCCGGGATGGACGACGGCACGATCGCCACGCAGCTCATGCGCGCCGCGCTCTCGCAGTCCGACGGCGCGACCTACACCGGCAACCTCAAGCGCCTCGGCGTCTCCGACCCGGACGATCCAGAGGCCATCAACCTCTTCCCGAAGGATTTCGAGGCAAAGGACCGGATCGCCGACCGCATCGCGGAATACAACAAATCTCTGCCCGAGGACGCGCAGCTGGCCTACACGGACTATATCGGCCTGATGATCTCGTCCATCACGACGATCATCAACGCCATCAGCTACATTCTCATTGCCTTTGTCGCCGTTTCGCTCGTCGTCTCGTCGATCATGATCGGCATCATCACCTATATCTCCGTGCTGGAGCGGACGCGCGAGATCGGCGTTCTGCGCTCCATCGGCGCTTCCCGCCGCGACATCTCCCGCGTCTTCAACGCCGAGACGCTGACCATCGGCTTTGCGGCAGGCGCCATCGGCATCGGCATCACACTGCTGCTCATCCTGCCGCTCAATGCGATCATCCGCCATCTGAGCGGTCTGAGCGGCGTGGCCGCCCTCCCGGCCGGGGCTGCTGTTATCCTCGTGGCGATCAGTATGCTGCTGACATTCCTCGCAGGCCTCATCCCGTCGCGTATCGCCGCGAAAAAGGACCCCGTCATCGCTCTGCGGAGCGAATGATCAATATACGCAAGGCAGGCTGCGCGGCATAAAAACCACGCAGCCTGCTTTATTTTCACTTTTGGGCATATTTTGAGACACGGCTGGATTTACCGCGTGATCAGTGCAGCATACCAGTGATCCGCCAGACGGCAGACAGCTTCGCCGTAACCGATTTTCCCCTCGTCTGCATCGTCCGCCCGCCAGTACACAATGGTCGGGTCCCATGAATACTCACTTTCATCTTTGAGATGGAATCGAACTGCCTCCTGCGAGAAGGAGATGGATTCAATA
>ERZ773243.3294-NODE-3294-length-11707-cov-4.715671_pt1 | contig 11707 bp, 8 predicted proteins | sample MGYA00580520_ERZ773243 | MGnify/ENA primary metagenome ERZ773243 (study PRJEB29015, sample SAMEA2737747) | human gut metagenome | biome: human gut; feature: human-associated habitat; material: faeces | place: China | collected 2012 ... | reverse complement strand
CATAAAGGTATCAACCAACTGACCTGCCACTATTGCGGATATACCTATCAACTGCCGAAGTCCTGTCCCGCCTGTGAAGGAACAGAACTGGTCAATCGTGGCTTTGGTACGGAAAAGATTGAAGATGATATCAAAGTCCTTTTCCCGGAAGCGGCTGTTGCCCGAATGGATTTAGACACTACCCGTACCCGCGCTGCCTACGAGAAGATTATCGCCGATTTTGAACAGGGAAAGACGGATATACTGATCGGTACGCAAATGGTATCGAAAGGTCTGGACTTTGATCATGTAAGTATAGTGGGCATCTTGAATGCGGACACCATGCTCAATTATCCGGATTTCCGTTCTTACGAACGTGCTTTCCAACTGATGGCACAAGTAGCAGGACGAGCCGGGCGTAAGAATAAACGCGGGCGGGTGGTACTGCAAACGAAAAGCATTGATCACCCCATTATCCATCAGGTTATCGGTAATAACTATGAAGAAATGGTAGACGGTCAACTCGCTGAACGACAAATGTTTCATTATCCCCCTTACTATCGGTTGGTGTATGTCTATCTGAAAAACCATAATGAAGCATTGCTGGACCAGATGGCTGCGGTCATGGCAGAGAAATTAAGAACCGTGTTCGGAAACCGGGTATTGGGACCGGACAAACCTCCCGTTGCTCGTATCCAGACATTATTCATCAAAAAGATAGTGCTGAAGATCGAACAGAATGCCCCGATGGGACGTGCGCGGGAATTGCTACAACGTATCCAGAAAGATATGCTGGAGGATGAACGCTATAAATCCTTGATTGTCTATTATGATGTAGACCCCATGTAGCACTCGATACAGACCTAATATTTTTCTTATAATAACCTTTATAAATTAACTAACCATGAAACGACTTACGATTTATTGCTTAACATGTCTTATTGGTGTGAGTCCTCTTTTTGCCCAGCAAGGAGTGACTCAGTGTGGAACCCCTACGGGGCAACCGAAATTTCCAATAGAAACTTATCAGGAACTGCCCGACCCTTCCTCCCCCTCTGATAAAGACTGGGCAGCAGTTACCAACCCTCAGATTTCTTGGGGAACTATTGACACCCGCTATGCGAAGCATCGGCTTCCCCGGCTGAAAAAGCAGCAGCTTACCACTTTAAAAGGCTGGCGTGGCGAACGTGTAAATGCGCAGGCTGTTGTCTGGACCGGCACTGAGGTGAAAGATCTGAACTTCAGCTTTACCGATTTTAAAGATAAAAAGGGGAATAACCTTTCGGATGAGGCGTTTAAAGCCGGTTTCATCCGTTATGTAATGACCGATGAACTGAATAAAGATGGCAGAGGCGCATGCGGTCACCGTCAAGCAGTGGATTACGATTCGTTGTTGGTAGCCGACCCGATTGATACGAACTTGAAATCAATGTCTGTTCCGGCACGTACTGTTCAACCTATCTGGGTGCAATGCTGGATTCCTCAATCGGCTACTCCCGGAACCTACAAGGGTGCCTTGCTGATAAAAGACGGTTCCCGTCTGTTGCAGCAGCTTAATCTCGAAATCCTCGTTTCTTCCCGTGAACTTCCTGCACCGTCCGAATGGGCTTATCATCTGGATTTGTGGCAGAGTCCGTTTGCCGTAGCCCGTTATTATCAGGTTCCCTTGTGGAGTCAGGAGCATCTGGATGCTATGCGCCCGCTGATGAAAATGCTGGCGGATGCCGGTCAAAAGATTATCACAGCCACTTTGACACATAAACCCTGGAACGGTCAGACTGAAGATTATTTCGAGACGATGGTTACATGGATGAAACGTGCCGACGGCACTTGGGCTTTCGACTATACGGTTTTTGATCGCTGGGTAGAGTTTATGATGAGTGTCGGTATCAATCAGCAGATTAACTGTTATTCTATGGTTCCCTGGGAATTATCTTTCCAGTATTTTGATCAGGCAACAAATTCATTGAAATTTGTGAGGACAGCACCGGGAGAACCTGCTTATGAAGAAATGTGGGTTGCGATGCTTACTTCTTTTTCCAAGCATCTGAGAGAAAAGGGATGGTTTGATATTTGTGCGATTGCGATGGATGAGCGTCCGATGGATGTCATGCAGAAAACGTTGAAAGTAATCCGCAAGGCAGATCCGGAGTTTAAAGTTTCACTGGCCGGTAATTATCATACTGAGATAGAGCCGGACTTGTACGATTATTGCATTGTTATCGGACAGAACTTCCCGGAAGAAGTACGTCTCCGCCGTGCGGCCGAGAATAAACGTACCACCTATTATACTTGTTGTACGGAAGCACATCCCAATACATTCACTTTCTCCGATCCTGCTGAGGCTGCATGGATGAGTTTCTATTCTTCGAAGAAGCATCTGGACGGCTATCTGCGTTGGGCATACAATAGCTGGCCTTTGGAGCCGTTGCTCGATTCACGTTTCCGCACGTGGGCGGCTGGAGATACTTATCTTGTGTATCCGGGAGCCCGTAGCTGTATCCGTTTCGAACGTCTGATCGAAGGTATTCAGGCACATGAGAAAATAACGATTCTTCGTCAGGAATTTGAGAAGAAGGGAAATAAAGCCGGATTAAAGAAGATAGAGAAAATGCTGGCCCCGTTCAATTTGGGTAATATGCCGGAAATACCAGCAGCCGTTACCGTAAACCGGGCCAATCAGATACTTAATTCGTTTTGATAATAGAAACGAATGAAGCCTGTCAATTATTAAACGTAAATTATGAAGAAAATATTATTTGTCTGCCTCGGAAATATCTGCCGTAGCTCTACGGCGGAAGAAGTAATGCTTCACCTGATCAAAGAAGCCGGACTGGAAAAAGAATTTGTGATTGATTCCGCCGGAATCCTGTCTTATCATCAAGGCGAATTGCCGGATAGCCGGATGCGTGCACACGCTGCCCGTCGGGGCTATCAACTGGTTCATCGCTCCCGTCCGGTGCGGACAGAGGACTTTTATAATTTTGATCTGATTATTGGCATGGACGACCGTAACATAGATGATCTGAAAGAAAAAGCTCCTTCTACGGAAGAGTGGAAAAAGATTCATCGCATGACGGAGTACTGTACCCGCATTCCCGCCGACCATGTCCCCGACCCCTACTATGGAGGGGCCGAAGGATTTGAATATGTGCTGGATGTACTCGAAGACGCTTGTGCCGGTCTGCTTACTTCTTTAACTCAGGATAACTGATCCGTGTGTGATAAGCGATTTTCAGCTTTTCTTTGAATACCGTCTTGATGGTCGCAATGTCCTTGAAAGTGATAGGGCATTCTTTGAAATAACCTTCAGCAACTTGGGAGTCTATGATTTTGTCGACCAGGTTGCTGATAGTTTCTTCCGTATATTCCGGCAGACTGCGTGACGCTGCTTCAACAGCATCCGCCATCATCAGAATAGCTGTCTCCTTTGAGAAAGGATTGGGACCTGGATAGGTGAACAGTTCTTCATTCGGTTCCTCGTCGGGGTGCTCGTTCTTCCATGAAATATAGAAGAACTTCGTTTTTCCCCGTCCATGATGGGTGCTGATAAAGTCTTTGATTACTTTCGGCAGATTATGCTTGTCCGCCAGTTTTAATCCGTCTGTCACATGACTGATCACGACCTGGGCACTTTGCTCGTAATTCAGATTCTTATGAGGATTGACGCCTCCCGACTGATTTTCCGTAAAGAAAGCGGGATTCTCCATCTTGCCGATATCATGATACAAAGCTCCGGTACGTACTAATTGACTTTTCGCTCCGATACGGATCGCTGCTTCTGCCGCCAGATTGGCTACCTGCATAGAGTGCTGGAAAGTTCCGGGCACTGTTTCGGACATCTGCCGGAGAAGATCACTGTTGATATTGGAAAGTTCGACCAAAGTCACATTAGAGGTAAAGCCGAACGTCTTTTCCAGCAGAAACAGCAACGGATATGTAAACAGCAGCAGAATACCATTAATAAAGAAATAGGTATACATCCGTGCATTCAGCTTAGAGAAGTCATTGGCAAGTCCATTCTCGGTCATTAGCTCGAATGCGAAGTAAATAGCCGCGTAAGTCAGTATCACCAATAAGGCCGTGCGGAAGAGCTGTGACCTCTGCGAAAGTTCCCTTAAACTGAAAATGGCAACTAATCCGGCAGCCAACTGCGTCAGAATGAACTCATGCGGAAAACGCAGGGATATAGAGCAGATTAATATCGTAATGACATGCGTCAGGAAGGCTGTTCGTGAATCGAGGAAAACCCGTATGATAATGGGCAGCATCGCGTACGGAATCATATATACATTAAATATATTATGTGATACCATGAAAGCTGTTACTACACTATAAAATACAATCAGTGTAAACAGTAACGACAGGCTGCCTTTGCGCTCATAATAATCTTTTCGGAACAGGTCGAGATAGAGCATAAAGCAAAGCATCAGCATACCGACAAACAAAATCTGCCCGCCAAGAATCAAGCGGCTCTGATCAATGGATTCACTTCGCTTGATAGACTCTTTGCGTAATGATTCCAGAATATTGTACGTTTCCGGGCTGATGATTTCTCCACGGTCTATAATTTTCTGTCCGCTGACGACTAATCCGTTGGCCCAGGAATAGTTGTTCAGCATTTCCTCTTTGGCGGTCTGTGTCCGTTGCTGGTCGAATGTGAGATTGGGAGTGATGTATTCGTTTAAAGAACATTGTCTCAGAATCTCACGGTTGAAGTGGGTCGTATCTGCGGAAAGCAAGTACTCATAAGCTTTTTTGACCGTATATATATGATCGGTAGGCTTGGAGTTGGCGAGTTTATCGTCGATGATCATGATTGCCGAAGTACTGTCCTTGTGGAGTTCTTGTATGTTTTCTGTCGAAACGATGCCCTCTCCGTATATTTCTTTTAATGTCCGTTCGATGTATCGCAGATAATCTACGGAAGGAAGTATACCTTTCAGGTGAGTATGGTAATTCTCTTTCAGCTTGGCGATTGCGTCTTTCTCTACTTGTTTGTCAAGCAGATAATAAGGTTGGAAGGAAGCCAGCAGACTATCCTGTTCCCGGTTCACCACTGCGTCGTCTTTATAGATTGGAAAGTCAAAAGTGGCTATCAGCTGCCCGTACTTCCAGGGCTTGTTTATGTCAAACTGATAGTTGAATTTTCCGTCACGTGGCAGGAAATAGACAATCAGTGTCACTGTCGCTACAAACAGCAATGATTTATATAATATATCTCTTCTTGAGAACCTCTTTTTCTTCTTCATATGTTCCATACGCATTGAAATTTTTGCGAAAAGTACAAAAAAAAACAATAGTGTGGAAAAAAAGGTTTAATTTTGCCACGATTTACCTATACTAACCCAAATTATGGCAGAAAGAAAAGTAAGAGTTCGTTTTGCTCCGAGTCCTACGGGAGCATTGCACATCGGTGGTGTGCGTACAGCTTTGTATAATTATCTATTTGCGCGTCAACACGGCGGAGACCTCATTTTCCGTATTGAAGATACTGACTCCAACCGGTTCGTGCCGGGAGCGGAAGAGTATATACTTGAGTCATTCAAGTGGTTGGGTATCCACTTTGACGAAGGAGTGAGCTTCGGTGGAGAACACGGCCCGTACCGTCAGTCCGAACGTCGCGAAATCTATAAGAAATACGTGCAGATTTTGTTGGATAATGACAAGGCATACATCGCTTTTGATACTCCCGAGGAACTGGACGCTAAACGTGCGGAAATTGCTAACTTCCAATATGATGCATCGACCCGCGGGATGATGCGCAATTCTCTGACAATGTCGAAAGAAGAAGTGGACGCATTGATTGCTGAAGGAAAGCAATATGTGGTTCGCTTTAAGATCGAGCCGAACGAGGATGTTCACGTGAATGACTTGATTCGTGGCGAAGTCGTTATTAATTCATCTATTCTGGATGACAAGGTGCTCTATAAATCGGCTGACGAACTGCCTACTTATCATCTCGCAAACATTGTGGATGACCATTTGATGGAAGTGTCTCATGTAATCCGTGGCGAAGAATGGTTGCCTTCGGCACCGCTGCACGTACTTTTGTACCGTGCATTCGGCTGGGAAGACACGATGCCGGAATTTGCCCACTTGCCTTTGCTGTTGAAGCCGGAAGGAAACGGTAAACTAAGCAAGCGTGACGGCGACCGTTTGGGATTCCCTGTATTCCCGTTGGAATGGCGTCCGGAATCGGGAGAAGTGTCTTCCGGATATCGTGAATCGGGTTATTTGCCCGAAGCGGTGATTAACTTCCTGGCTTTGTTGGGATGGAATCCGGGCAACGATCAGGAAGTGATGTCTATGGACGAGATGATAAAACTGTTCGACATTCATCGTTGCAGCAAGTCCGGAGCTAAGTTCGATTACAAAAAAGGTATTTGGTTCAATCATCAGTATATCCAGCTTAAACCGAATGAAGAAATTGCCGAACTGTTTTTGCCTGTGCTGAAAGAGCATGGGGTAGAGGCTCCTTTCGAGAAGGTTGTTACGGTAGTCGGCATGATGAAAGACCGTGTAAGTTTTATCAAGGAACTGTGGGATGTATGTAGCTTCTTCTTTGTAGCTCCTATTGAATATGACGAAAAGACAGTGAAGAAACGCTGGAAAGAAGATTCGGCAAAATGTATGACTGAGTTGGCGGAAGTAATTGCCGGCATCGAGGATTTCAGCATTGAAGGTCAGGAGAAAGTAGTGATGGACTGGATTGCTGAAAAAGGTTACCATACAGGTAATATAATGAATGCTTTCCGTCTGACACTGGTAGGCGAAGGTAAAGGTCCGCATATGTTCGATATTTCCTGGGTGTTGGGCAAGGAAGAGACATTGGCTCGTATGAAGCGCGCCGTAGAGGTACTTAAATAATTAGGATTTGTAAATTATGCTTTACAATCTGGCAATAGTTATTTATGACCTTTTGGTTCATTTTGCTGCTCCGTTCAGCCGTAAGCCCCGAAAAATGATGAAAGGGCATTGGGTGGTGTATGAACTTCTACGACAGCAAGTGGAGAAAGGGGAGCAGTATATTTGGTTTCACGCTGCTTCGCTTGGCGAGTTTGAACAAGGGCGTCCATTAATAGAAATGATCAGGGAAAAATATCCCGATTATAAGATATTGCTTACATTTTTCTCTCCGTCCGGTTACGAAGTGCGCAAGCATTACCGGGGAGCGGACATTGTCTGCTATCTGCCGTTTGATAAACCGCGGAATGTGAAGAAGTTCCTGGATATCGCAAACCCGTGCATGGCATTCTTTATCAAGTACGAATTTTGGAAGAATTACCTGGATGAGCTTCATAAGCGTCGCATCCCGGTGTATAGTGTTTCTTCCATTTTCCGTCGCGATCAGATATTTTTTAAATGGTATGGTGGGACTTATCGCAATGTGCTGAAGGATTTCGATCATTTGTTTGTGCAGAATGAGGCTTCCAAACGCTATTTGTCGAAGATTGGCATTAGTCGTGTGACAGTGGTGGGAGATACCCGTTTCGACCGTGTGTTGCAGATTCGGGAAGAGGCCAAAGACCTTCCGTTGGTGAAAATGTTTAAAGGAGACAATGCCTTTACGTTTGTAGCCGGCAGTTCTTGGGGACCGGATGAAGATTTATTTCTGGAGTACTTCAACACCCATCCGGAAATGAAGTTGATCATCGCTCCGCATGTGATTGATGAAAATCATCTGGTGGAGATTATCAGTAAACTGAAACGTCCTTATGTACGCTATACTCGTGCTGACGAAAAGAATGTACTGAAAGTTGATTGCTTGATTATCGATTGCTTCGGACTGTTATCTTCTATTTACCGCTATGGAGAAGTGGCTTATATCGGAGGTGGTTTTGGCGTCGGTATTCATAATACGCTGGAAGCTGCTGTATATGGCATCCCTGTTATCTTCGGACCGAAATATCAGAAGTTTATGGAAGCAATCCGGTTGCTCGAAGCTAAAGGCGCATACTCTATTAAAGACTATAACGAGTTGAAAACCTTGCTGGACCGTTTTCAGGCAGATGACGTTTTCATGCGTGAGACTGGTGCGAATGCCGGTTATTATGTGACCAGTAATGCCGGAGCTACGGAGAAGATCATGCACATGATTAACTTTTAGAGACGGATAAGGTTGGGCGTCGCCTGAAAAACAGGTAAGCCCTATCATTTCGCTCTGCTGTTCTGAGCTTGTCGTCTCGTTTTTCTTAAAGAAGAGAGATTCGTCAATGAACTCAGAATATAACAGAATAAGATAAGAATAAGGAGATGTGTCAGAACTCCCCTTTTAACGAATTCATCTTTGCCACAACTATCTGTAGCGAAGATGAATTTTAATTTATAAAGGTTTCGATACACCCGCTTACCAGTACATCTTTTGAAAATGTTGGTATTCTATTTGTTTATTTCCTGTTTTAGTAACTCTTCCAGTTCTTTTCGTGTCACATGGGTGAATCGTTTCACTATATTTCCTTGCTTATCTATCACCAAATACATGGGCAAACCTTTCATCTGAAAATGTTTCCAAAGATAACCCCATTGCTTTTCGTTTAACCAATAATGTTCACCGACAATGTCTTGTATGAGTATTTTCCAAGTCTTTTCGATGGAACTGGGGCCAGTTAGGTAGACAAAAGCTACGTTTTCGCCTAATTCTTTTTTAATAGGTTCATATTCTTTAATCGTCCTTCGGCAGCCACCGCACCAGGTAGCCCAAAAGTCAATGAATTGTACTTTTCCTTTATGGCGGTCGACGAGAGCAGACAGTAATTCTTCTTCTGATACTTTAGGTGCTTCGCAGACAGAGTATTTCTTTGTTGTCGCTTTTGCGCGTGGTTGCATCTGTCGGTTCATGTCTTGAATGATTCCTAAGAAAATCGGGTTTGTAATTTCCGTTGCCATAGCTTCTTGTTGAGTGGTTAGTGGTTTTAAATTATATAGGCTGGAGCGCATATAGATTGCCCGTATATAATCGACCATTAAACAAGTGCTGTCTTGCATGATATGGCTCAGATACTCCTTCGCTTTGGTGAATAGTTTCTGACTGAATTCATTATATTCTTTGGGGTATTTTGCAATAAGCGAGATCAGCTCGCTGCCTTGTTGGAAGGGGATACCTGTTTTGAGAGCTGTCTCGTATTGGCGAATAAGCGCTTGTTCCTCCTTTGTAAGCGCTGCTTTTGATAGTAAATACTTCTCAAATTTTAAAGGATCATGATGTAGCTCATAGAGTTCTCCTGAGATCACGTTGCGGTAATTGTAGCAATAGAGCGCTAAGGGATGATTGACAGGGAAATTCTTTAGGAAATCATAGAAATTGGCAGGAAAATCAAAATTGGCAAAGGCTGTACTGGCTTGTTCACGCGTGATGTTTTCCTTCTTCTGATAAGCCGTTTGCAGACAATAACGGGTTGCATTCAGATTCTCTATGCAATCGAACGCACATGAGAGATTGGCAAGTGTGCGGGTATCTTCACTAAATTGCGTTTTTGTGTTGTTGTGTGCCACGCACTGTTTGTATTGGTCGATGCAGCGTTTCTTAAATTCATTGGCGCTGATGCCTGCAATAGAATCCAGTATGTCGCCATTTCTATAAACCGGAGCTATTCTTGTAATCAATTCTGGCTGGCACCATTCATTATTGATGGTAGCATATTGTCCGCTGAATACAAATTGTTTTCCTTGCGGATTGCTTAGATTGACCGCTACATTAGTTTCTTTATCGGGACTTAGCAGAATGACTATATCGGCTTTCCCTATCGTCATCCGTACTTGTGTGTTATGATAGAGAGGAATATTGATTTTGAAGCTTCCGTCTGCTTCGATAGTCGGGAAGAGGGTTTCGGCTGCCCCCATCACAATATTAGGAGCTCCGATTTTGAGGTCCGGATGATCATCAGGGCTATAATTAGCTATTGTGCCGCTTAGTATGGCTTTTCCTTTTTGATATTCGGGACTCCGTAATTGTGCTTGTACTATGTTGAATAGCAGAGACAAGAAAAGGAAGGTAAACAGTCTGTTCATAATAGTTCTTTGATTGCATTTATAATTTCTTTATCTGTATTCTCTGTGCTATATCCTCTGATTATTTTTCGTATGATTCGTTTCTGGTCCAGTATGAAAAAGAAGGGTGCAGCACCACCTGTCTGGTATTGTTTGATAACTTCGTTCGTGGCATTTAGAATCGTATAATTCAAATCTTTCCGCTTGGCGTAGTTTCGGATGGCGGATGCATTGTGGCTCCAGGATTCTATAGCAATGAGATCAAACTCCTCGTTGCTGAATAACTCTTTTAACTTTTTCAGAAAAGGTACAGCTGCCTGGCAGGCGCCACAGCCAATGCCGGTGAAATTGATTAGTATGACTTTGCTTTTGCAGTTGGCAAGTGATAGAGACTGTCCATCTATATTTTCTAATATCCATCCCGGAGCTTTTTTGCCTGTGAGTCCGGATGTGGATGGCGAGTCTCCGCTTTTCTTGTGGAGATCGCTGTATTTAACTGTTTCATAATCTTTGGGGAAATAATCATTGATGTTAAAGTCTCTGATGTTGAGCTTGTTAATCTGAAGGTTGGAACAAGTTGAAACGGAAATATCATGTGACATTTCCCTTCGCTCCTTAAAAGGTAAATTATCCGATTTATTAATCCATAATTCATAAATAGAAGTCGTATTGCCGATATCGAATGGGGGAAGAGGCATGTGGAAGGCTTTTCCAAAGAATTCAACCTGTTGTTCCTCATTGATTGTTAGTTTGAAATAGTAATCATTACCCTCGTCTTTCAGTTCTATGGTGATATTATCATCAGTGGTAAGCGCATACTTGATGATGTTCTTTGCGAAATTGAAGAATGGAGGTCTTACTAGCCTGAAAGGGAGTGGTTTGAATGTGAAGTCATCAATTACTAACTTTTTATTATCGTGATAGGCTTCTACTCTTACGTTACCATCATAACAAAAGTTTAGCTTTGTAGTATCCTTGGCATCCAGTGAAACATAGCTTGCGCCGATGGTTGAATCTATGGGGTGATTATATTCTTTGATGAATCCATGTAGAATGGATAATGCGGTGGAGTCCCCGGGTTGCCAGCTTTCGTTAGCAACATAATATGTTGCGGATTCAATTTTCTCTAGATTGGCAAATACCTTTTTTAAATAGTCTCTCTCTCTGTTTTGAGCATTGACTGCCGGCATTGTTGCAAAAAGGAGAGTAATAAGCAGTAGTTTTGTTTTCATGATTGATCGTGGAGTAGTATGTTTTCTATAGTTAGATGTTTTTATTCTGTTTGATTACAAATCTACGAATAATTCGTAAATTAGAGGCAGGCAATTGGTTAAATAAAACAAATGAATCCATGAACTCCTTCATGGATATTAGCTGATCCAATACGCTCCTTTGCTAATTTTTCAAAGATCAGAGATGCATTGAATATAGTACCCTGAAAACACATGAACTTACTAATGATCTGGAACCTGATATTTATATTATTCATGTGAATCAGTAGTTGAATGTTGTTCATTTCTTTGCGGTTTTGAACTAAATGATAGTCAATAGTATCTTAAATGGGCTGTCTAAAAAGTCAATAGTATCTTAACTCTCCTCCTTCTGGAAGGAGGAGTACCCGTAGGGGGAGGTGGTAGGTGAATACATAATCCTATCATTTACAAAGAAATAGGAACAAACATTATTTCTCCTACCACCTCGGTCTTCGACCACTCCTCCTTCCCGAAGGAGGAGATTC
>ERZ773243.3279-NODE-3279-length-11760-cov-9.256642_pt1 | contig 11760 bp, 10 predicted proteins | sample MGYA00580520_ERZ773243 | MGnify/ENA primary metagenome ERZ773243 (study PRJEB29015, sample SAMEA2737747) | human gut metagenome | biome: human gut; feature: human-associated habitat; material: faeces | place: China | collected 2012 ... | reverse complement strand
GTTTCCAAAGGGCGATCGGAAAGCCCTTTGGTCGCGTCCGCAGACGCGAAACCCTGCATAAACACGCGGACACGGCATGAAAGCGTGTTCAACGCAATCGCGTGAAGGGTGTCGAGAGGGTCGAAGACCCTTCGCGGGTGCAGGGCAGCGCCCTGCTGGGGTCAAGGGGCAAAGCCCCTTGGGTCTCCCTCACAGCTCCGCACCGTTCTCAATCGCTGTAATCATGTCGATGCGGCGCTGGTGACGGCCGCCTTCGAACTCGGCGGTCAGCCAGTGGGTCGCAATCATCTTCGCTAAGTCAACGCCGACGACGCGCGCACCCATCGTCAGGATGTTGCTGTTGTTGTGGCGCTTGCTCAGCTCGGCGCTGTATACGTCCGAACAGGTGCAGACGCGCGTGCCCTTCACCTTGCTTGCCGCAATGCCGATGCCGATGCCCGTGCCGCAAATCAGGATGCCGCGGTCGCACTCGCCGGACGCAACCGCCTTCGCCGCGCGGTAGCCATATACGGGATAATCGCAGGAGACCGCCGTGTCCGTGCCGAAATCCTTCCATTCCAGCCCCATCGAATCCAGCAGCTTCATCATTTCCTTTTTGAGTTCAATGCCGGTGTGGTCGCAAGCCAAAGCAATCATGAGAAAATCCTCCTTTATCCTCCGAAAACGTCCAAGCGGACGATTCGCTCTTCTTTATGTTAATACGCGAAAAAATGCGAAACTCCTGCCGATGGAAAAAGAAAAGGGTAGAATCCGCGCGGAAAGCATGGTATACTAACATGGTGCAAGAATCGCACGAATCTCCCAAGGAGGGAAACAAAATGGCAGATAATTGCAAGCTGTGCCGCATTGCGCTGGAGAATGTCTCCGTGGTGCGTGGCGGACAGACGCTTTTGCAGGATGTGTCGATGCACATCCACTGCGGTCAGCTGACGGTGCTGATCGGACAGAACGGCGCGGGCAAAACGACGCTCATCCGCGCCCTGCTGGGGGAATACGCTCACGGCGGTACGATTCGCCATGTGGACGGCGAAGGGCGCGACGTGGCGCACATGCGCACGGGGTATGTGCCGCAGCACCTGGAATTCGACAAGGAGATGCCCGTGACGGTGGAGGACTTCCTCGCCGCCAGCCTGACGCGCCGCCCAGTGTGGACGGGGGTCGGCAAAAAGACCCGCGCGCAGGTGATGGAGGCGCTGAAAATGGTGGAGGGCGAAAAGCTGCTGCACCGCCCGCTCGGTCGCTGCTCCGGCGGTGAATTGCAGCGCGTGCTGCTCGCGCTGGCGCTGCATCCCGCCCCTGACCTGCTTGTGCTGGACGAGCCCGTCTCCGGCGTTGACCAGAACGGCTTGCAGATGTTCCTGGATACCGTCGTGCGCCTGAAGGAGCATCACCATATGGCGATTCTGCTCGTCAGCCACGACCTGAATGTCGTCCGCCAGTACGCTGACCATGTGGTGCTGCTGGACAAGACGGTGCTGAAGCAGGGCAAGCCGGATGACGTGTTCGCATCGCCGGAATTCCAGAAGGTGTTCGGGCTGGGCGCAAAGACGCTCAATGCCCAGCGGCTGCATGGCGCGGAACGCTGGATGGGGCGCAAGGCGGAAACGCCCGAGGAGGAAATCGCCCGTGCCGCCGCCGTGGTGGACGACGAGACGAAAGGAGGCCAGGCGTGATGGATGCGATTCGCGCGTTTGTGCAAACGCTGCTGCCCTTTGAATTTCTGCAATTTGACTTCATGGTCAATGCGCTGCTGGCGATTCTGCTGCTGACGCCGCTGCTGGGGCTGCTCGGCACGATGGCGGTCAACCAGCAGATGGCGTTCTTCTCCGATGCGCTGGGTCACAGCGCGCTGACGGGCATCGGGCTGGGCATTTTGCTCGGCGTGTCGAGTGATTTGTTGGCGATGCTGGTGTTCGGTATCGTCTGGGCGCTGCTGATTTGCCGAATCAAGCAGACCGGGGCGGCATCCACCGATACAATCATCAGCGTCTTTTCGTCCACGTCAGTGGCGGCGGGCGTGCTGGTGCTGTCCATGGGCGGTGGATTCGCGAAGTATTCGTCCCTGCTGGTCGGCGACGTGCTGGCAGTACAGGACAGCGACCTGCTCTATCTGTTGATTGCGCTTGTGGCGGGCATTGCGCTGTGGGCGGTGATGTACAATTCGCTGCTGCTGTCGGGCATCAGCCCGTCCTTGGCGCGCAGCCGAGGCATCCATAATCGGCTGGTGGAGTGCGCGTTCGTAGTGCTGGTGGCGGTTGCGGTTATGCTGGCGATTCGCTGGGTTGGCGTGATGCTGATTAACGCATTGCTGATTCTGCCCGCGGCGGCGGGGCGCAATCTGGCGCGGTCAAGCCGTCAGCACGCGGTGTACAGCGTGGTGATTGCGCTGGTGTGCGGCGTGGCAGGGCTGATTTGCGCGTATTATCTGGATACGACGGCGGGTGCGGCAATTGTGCTGTTCGCGGCGGTGTGCTACGCCATCTCGCTGGGCATTCGGGCGCTGAGAAAATGATACTATTTTCAGATTCACCTGCGCCATCTTGGCACATGTTCATCTAAAAATAGTATAACGGAGGAACGATATGGAGCGAATCCTGATACTGATGCAGGCGGCGAACTGGGCGGAAGCGACCGAGGCGCTGACCTCCGCGCGGGAGAACGCCCTGCACCGCAATGCGCTGTCGTACGCGCTGGTGCTGCCGGAAGCCCCGACATCCCCCGAAGAATGCAATATGGCGGCGTTCGGGGCGCTGCAATACCTTGTCAGCCCGGAAATGACTTTTGCTGCGATGGAAACGCTCTGGCACGGCGAACGCTATGCGCTGCTGGCGCATCCGGCGATGCGCTTTGAGCGCGACTGGGAGAAGAAGCTCCTGCGCGCGCTGAACGACTGCCCGGTGGAAAACGCTCAGGCGGTGCTGACGGGCTATCTGCCGGCGCAGGATGACCCGATTGGCGCGGTCTGTCCGGTTGCGGCGGAGCGCATTGACCCGGACGGCACGCTGCGCTTTGCGCACGGAATGCCCCTGACGCTCGCGGCGCACCCGATGCCGGGCGCATTTCTGCATCCGGACTTCTTCTTTGCGCGCGCGGGCTTCATCCGGGCAATGGCGCAGGGGAGCGGTACAGCGTTCCTGCGCGCGATGGTGCAGGGCTGGCAGTGCTGCACGCTGAATCAGCCCGTCATCACCCTGACGCACGATTTGCCCGTGCCGCCCGCGCGGATAGACCCGCAGGAGGATGGCTTGGCGCAGCTGAAGGAAGAATACGGCGTTGATTTCGCGGCGGGTACGCTGTCCGCGGCGGCGAAGCGAGGCTTGAAGTCAAACAGCCTCGACATGACGCTGGCGGTGACGCCGCTGATGCGCATCAAGTCGGCAGTGCAGCGGCGGCGCAGAAAACGCACCGACCCGCTGCCGCTGTGCGTGACGGTCTGCCCGGCATCGCTGGACGAAGAGGGGATGCACTGGCTGCGCCAGCTGACGCAAATGCAGGATTTGGCGCTGCTGTGCTATGCCGAGGGGCTGAAGCTGCGCGAAGTGGCGGAGTTCCACCCGAACGTGCTGGAATACAAGCCGCGCTATGCTCTGCCGATGCCGACAGGCAAACCGCCGCTGTTTAGCCGCGCGGCGATGCTCAGCGCGGCGCGCGACCGGGTACTCTCCAGCACGCACTATATCTGGATGGCGCCGGACTGCGTGCGCTATCCGCTCTATACCGGCATGGCGCTGCCGTGGAAGCGGCTGTGCGGCGAGAAAATCGTGCTGGCAAGCGTCAGAAACCGCCTCGACCTGTCCATGGTCGTTGTGCCGGACAAGCAGATAAAGCCGCTGATGAGCGCCATTGGGGAGCAATTACGAGCATTGCTGGCGGCAGGAACAATTCCGGAGACGGAAGAGGCGCTCTGGACGGGCATTGTGAAGGAGCATCCGGACTGGTTTGAGTTCCGGGCGCTGCCGGTGGAAAAACAGCTGTTCACATTCTTGCTCTGAGGAAAAATCATGCAGACGATTGCGTTTCGGCTCATCAAGGGGATTATGCTGCTTCCGGGGTCAGCGGCTGCTGCTGGAGGAGTAATCCGATTTTCAAATTCATATGCGCACTCCCCGCAGACAAGCGCATAATACGGACAAATCTGCCGTATCAAGCGGGGAAAGTTCGGAAACGCAGAAAAAACGTTTTTTCGCCCGATTTTCGCCGCCAGTGGAAGCTGTTCTGTTTACCGGGCTTGCGGCGCTTCGGGCGGTTTTCGGCTGTCCATTTCGACCAGATTCAGCATTGACAAGAGCCGCTCCTGTGGTGTATGATGGCATTCGTTCCTGCCTTGCAGACACTATATGTAGCATGGGCAGGAGAAAACATCCACAACTTATGCCGAATGAACGGCTGGTTATCAATTGGTTCTCAAATGGGAAATAATACGGATAGAATAGAGAATGATGGAGGCACCGACCATGGGCATTGATATGATTCGCAAACGCGACGGACGCGAAGTTCCTTTTGATCAGGACAAGATTGAGCAGGCCATTTTCGCGTCTTTTCAGGCATCGGGCAGTGCGCGCGGGCATGAGACGAGCCGCAAGCTGACGGAGGAAGTTGTCCGCCTGCTGGAGAACAACGAGAACATCAGCGCCATTCCCAGCGTGGAGCAGGTGCAGGACACGGTGGAGCAGGTGCTGATGCGCAACGGCTTCACCCGCACGGCGAAGTCCTACATCCTCTATCGCGCCGAGCGCAGCCGCGTCCGCGAGATGAACTCCCGCCTGATGCGCACGTTTGGGGACATCGTGTTCAAGGATGCCAGCGAATCCGACATCAAGCGCGAGAACGCCAACATCAATGGCGATACTGCCATGGGCGCAATGCTCAAATTCGGCAGCGAAGGCGCAAAGCAGTATTACGAGAAGTACGTCATGGATCCGCGATTTGGTCAGGCGCACATGGACGGCGATATCCACATTCATGACATGGACTTCTACACGCTGACGACGACGTGTTGTCAGATTGAACTGAAGAGCCTGTTCAAGGGCGGCTTCTCCACGGGGCACGGCTATTTGCGTGAGCCGCAGGACATCACGTCCTACGCGGCGCTGGCGTGCATTGCGATTCAGGCAAACCAGAACGATCAGCACGGCGGTCAGGCGATTGTGGACTTCGATTACGGCATGGCGCCCGGCGTGAAAAAGACGTTCATCAAGCGCTACCGCATGAACCTCTCCCGTGCGCTGGAGCTGCTGCTGAACGACGCGGAGTGTGACGCGCACGCCAATGAACTGGTGGCGCAGACGAAGGCGGAGAACCTCGAACCCACGCTGGAAGAGAACGCCGACCACCGCGCACGCATGGCGGAACTGCTGACGAAGTATGTGGCGGACGAGCAGATGATTGCCCGCATTCTCGACTTCACGCAGCGCCGCTCCGAGCAGGAGACAGACAAGGCGACCTATCAGGCAATGGAGGCGCTCATCCACAACCTGAACACCATGAACAGCCGCGCGGGCGCGCAGGTGCCGTTCTCGTCCATCAACTACGGCATGGACGTGTCGCCTGAAGGCCGTTTGGTGATGAAGAATGTGCTGCTGGCGACGGAAGCAGGTCTGGGCGGCGGCGAAACGCCGATTTTCCCGATTCAGATTTTCCGCGTCAAGGAAGGCGTCAACTTCAACCCCGGCGACACGAACTACGACCTCTACCGCCTCGCCATCCGTACGAGCGCAAAGCGCCTGTTCCCGAACTTCTCCTTCGTGGATGCGCCGTTCAACCTCCAGTACTACAAGCCCGGCCATCCGGAGACCGAAATCGCCTACATGGGCTGCCGCACCCGCGTGATGGGCAATGTCTACGACCCCGACCGCGAAATCGCCCCGCGCCGCGGCAATCTGTCCTTCACGTCCATCAACCTGCCGCGCATCGCCATTGAGGCGAACGGCAACGTCGATGTGTTCTTCAAGGTGCTGCAGGAGCGCATGGAACTGGTGATTGACCAGCTGAACGAACGCTTCCGCATCATCAGCAACAAGCGCGTGAAGAACTTCCCGTTCCTGATGGGCGAGGGCGTGTGGATTGACTCCGAAAAGCTGAGCTGGAACGACAAGGTGGGCGAAGTGCTCAAGCACGGCACGATGACCATCGGCTTCATCGGCTTGGCGGAAGCGCTGGTGGCCTTGCGCGGCAAGCATCACGGCGAGGACGAGGAAAGCCAGAAGCTGGGCCTGAAAATCATCCGCACGATGCGCGAATACACCGACAAGGTGTCCGCGGAGACGGGGCTGAACTACTCCGTCATTGCTACGCCTGCGGAAGGTCTGTCCGGCCGCTTCATTCGCCTCGACAAGCAGCGCTTCGGCATCATCCCCGGCGTGACCGACCGCGAATACTACACGAACTCCTTCCATGTGCCGGTTTACTACCACTGCACGGCGTTCCATAAGCTGAGCGTGGAAGCGCCGTATCATGCGCTGACCAACGGCGGCCATATCTCCTATGTGGAGATGGACGGCGACCCGCTGAAGAACCTCGACGCGTTCGAGAAGATTGTGCGCTATATGCACGACATCGGCATCGGCTACGGTTCGATTAATCACCCGGTTGACCGTGACCCGCTGTGCGGCTATAATGGCATTATCGACGATACTTGCCCGTGCTGCCACCGTGGGGAAACCACCCGCGTGACGGAGCGCATCAAGCGCATCAAGGTGGAGGGCTAAAAGCCACTTTACCCCAAATGCCGGGTGACGCGCTCAAGCCGGGCGCCGAAAAAAGGGTCAAGGGGCAATGCCCCTTGCGGAGTCCAGAGGCAGCGCCTCTGGTAGGGTCTGGGGCAACGCCCCAGCGTCCCTCCCTATAAAACGCCTTCTCCTTCGGGGGAGGGCGTTTCCGTCATTCATTCATCCACCGCGAAAGAGGGTCAATTACCATGGAAATCCGCATCTTTGGTTTGGCAGACGACAGCATCGTCGATGGGCCGGGCGTCCGCTATACTGTGTTCGTGCAGGGCTGCCCGCACCACTGCCCCGGCTGCCATAATCCCGCGTCGCATGACTTCGCCGGCGGCACGCTGATGGACACCGACGGCATCATCCGCAAAATCGGCGAGAATCCGCTGCTGGACGGCGTGACGCTCTCCGGCGGCGAACCCATGTGCCAGCCCGAAGCCTGCCGCGCGATTGCGGATGCGGCGCACGCAAAGCACCTCAATGTTTGGTGCTACACGGGCTTCACGCTTGATGCGCTGCTGAAGGAGAACGACCCGGCGCGCATGGCGCTGCTGCACGACATCGACGTGCTGGTGGACGGGCGCTTCGTGCAGGAGCAGAAGTCGCTGTCGCTGCTCTACCGCGGCAGCAGCAATCAGCGGCTGATTGACGTGCCGAAAACGCTTGCGGCAGGCGAAATCACCCTCTGGACACCGCCCGTGTGGTGATTGCTCTGCGAATTTTACAAACAATTCACAGAATCACAAGCGAAAACTGGGAAATAATAGTTGAATTTCCTGCACAAGTGTGCTATACTGATAGCAGGGAGGCGAATGCGGGTGAAAATCCTATTTGTGTGTCACGGCAATATTTGCCGCAGCCCTATGGCAGCAATGGTGTTCCGGTACTTGGCACAGCAGCGGCATGTGTCTGGCGAGTTTGAAGTGGATTCCGCCGCATTGAGCAGCGAGGAAATTGGCAATGGGATTTATCCGCCCGCGCGCCGAATTCTGGTCAAGCACGGGGTGCCCTGCACGGAGCATCGTGCGCGGCAGATTACGCTGGAGGATTTTGAAACGGCGGATCTGATTATCGGCATGGAGTGGGGGCACTTGAAGAAGCTGCGTGCTCTGTGTCCGAAGGAGCAGCAGGCAAAGCTGCATCTGTTGCTGGACTTTGCCGAGCGGCAGGGCGACATTGAAGATCCGTGGTATACGGATGACTTTGACCGGGCGTACCGTGACATTCTGCGCGGCTGCGAGGGTCTGCTGCGGAACCTGACAGAAAACAAGACGGCATAACAAAAGGATGTCAAGGAGCGAAATCATCCTGACATCCTTTTTGATTTCAGCGATTATTCTTCCGTTTTCGGCGCTTCCTCCGGCGTACTTTCCGTCTCATCCCAGCGGCGGACCGTGCGCTGCGCCAAACTTACGAAGTCCAGCATGAACGAACGCTCGCGGTTATCGTTGGTATAGGGGAAATCCACCGCGTTCTCGGACAAGCTCGCGCCCAGCAGAAGACATGGCGACACTGACAGCACATTGCAGATGGAGACCAGCGTATCAATGCTGGCAATGCGCGTGCCGCGCTCGATGTGCCCCATGAAAGACGAGGAAATGCCGACCTTCTCCGCCAGCTGCTCCTGCGTTAGATGCTTCGCTTTGCGGGCATCGCGCACTCGAAGCCCCAAATCCTGATAATTTACGGTCATGTTCATATTCCTTCTTTCTTATTGCCCCAATTGTTCGGGTTTTATCTATTATAATGGATGAAGGAAAATCGAAGAAGAGACGATAAGCAATATTATGATTCTTTTGGTGCAGATTACACGAAATAATGGACACTACAAGAATCTTTTTTCGACTATGATTCCCCTTAAAAACGGGACGAAAATAATTTTCCAGAAGGTCTGTACATTTTCCGCAAACCGTGTTATAATATTCCCTGCAGCCCAACCAGGAATCCAAGGTTCTAATCTCCCTTTGGTTGTCACATGACCTGCGCCGGGAAACTGGAGCAAAACCATGGAAGCAGATGACCTCAAGGCAACGGTATGGGTGACAATTTGAAGGAGGTTTCCCAACCATGTACGAAGATGAAACGCTTGTCTGCCGCGACTGCGGCCAGGAATTCGTGTTCTCCGCGTCCGAGCAGGCTTTCTTCGCCGAGAAGGGCTTCATGAACAAGCCCTCTCGCTGCCCGAAGTGCCGCGCGGCTCGTCGCGCCCAGAACGGCAACGGTTCTTCCGCTCCCCGTCAGATGTATGACGTGGTGTGCGCGAACTGCGGCAAGGCCACCCAGGTGCCCTTCCAGCCCCGTGGCGACCGTCCCGTGCTCTGCCGTGAGTGCTTCGACGCTCAGCGCGCTTCCCGCTATTAATTGACGGCTCCTCCGGGAGCAATCAATTAGCGGTGCAATAGCACACGAAAAACCCCGTCGGTGTTTCCGAGCAATCGGAGTGCCGACGGGGCTTTTTTGCTGTTTCAGAGGAAATCAAGCTGCAATTTGGGCAGGTGCTTGGAAGAACGAAAGGCACCGAGGATTCCCCAAGGGCGAACGGAAAGCCTTTGGGTCGTCTCCGCAGAGGCAAAACCCTCTGTAATAGAAATATCATCCGTATAATGTGCTATGCACACTGGCTATGGCGATGCTTCCAAATAAGCAGGCAAGGCAGATAAAACAAAAAAACCGCCCTTTCAGACGGTTTCTTGAGGTGAACCCATGAAGAGCACCCTCTGTGCTGGAGCGGGTGATGGGAATCGAACCCACGTGACCAGCTTGGAAGGCTGGAGCTCTACCATTGAGCTACACCCGCATGTGGAGCGGTAGACGAGGCTCGGACTCGCGACCTCCACCTTGGCAAGGTGGCGCTCTACCAACTGAGCTACTACCGCATAACCACGCGACTGCATGGTGCGAAGGAAATTTGTGCGGGCGAAGAGACTCGAACTCTTACGCCATAGGCACCAGATCCTAAGTCTGGCGCGTCTGCCATTCCGCCACGCCCGCACGAGAGGCGAAATCAGAAGGCAGATGGGAATGACCCATTGGAGATTCGAACTCCAGACACCTTGATTAAAAGTCAAGTGCTCTGCCAACTGAGCTAATGGGTCAAAAAGCTGGGGTGGCAGGGCTCGAACCTGCGAATGCGGGAGTCAAAGTCCCGTGCCTTACCACTTGGCTACACCCCATCGCAGCAGGCTTTCGCCGCATCCGCAGCAACCTTGAGTAGGGAAGAAAGGGAGAATAGTGGGACTCGAACCCACGACATCCAGAGCCACAATCTGGCGCTCTACCAACTGAACTATATCCTCCATATGCGCGCCTGGAGGGTCTCGAACCCCCGACCCACGGCTTAGAAGGCCGTTGCTCTATCCAACTGAGCTACAGGCGCAGAGCCGCAAAATCAGAAGCCGGATTCTTTCCTTCCAGACTGCCAGCGAAGGAAACACCCTTGCTGACAGATACAAATTATATCATCAGCAAGGGCGTTTGTCAAGCACTTTTTTGCGTTTGACGGAAATTTTTCGCTGCTTTCGGTAGAAAACTCCGGGAAGCCTGCTGCACAGGCGGATTTAGCGCATTATCAATAGAATGGATTTTGTCCGTCGCCTTGAGCGCACGACTTACAGGACAATATCCCCCGGCCGATAGCCCTTGGGCAAGGGCTCTTCCTCCAGAAACCGGAAATCTGAATCCTCCAGTGTCGGCAAAAAAGCCTCGAATGGAATCTGGTCAAACTCGCTGTGGTAGCTGCTTGCGCCGAACCAGCCGCCTTCCTTCGCCCGCAGGTTCAAATCGCGCGCGAATTTGGTGTGGTTCGAGCAGTCATGCACGACAATCCCCCAATGTTCCACGGCGCATTGGCGCATCAGCCGGAACGTTATCTCCCGGCTCCAAATCGGTGATACATAGCCGCGGCGCGTCATGTACATGGGCGTGCCGATGTAGTTCGGCAGATTGTTGGGGTTCAGGTGCAGCTCGGCGCAGTTGATAAAATCAAGACCAGTGGCCAGAATTGCATCCTTTTTCTGCTGGAAATGCTCGTAAAAATCGGGCGTCATGGGCGTTTCAACCGCGACGGTGGGGATATACTTCTTCGCCGTAGCGATGCTCTGGATGACGTTGTCGGCGCAAGACGTTGCGCCAAGGTTGAAGCGCAGTTCGTCCAGCCCGGCCTCACCCAGCGCACGCAGATTTTCCTCCGTGCAGAGCGTGCCGTTGGTGTACATGTGCTGATGAATCCCGGCGGCGCGGAACTTGCGGATGATATCGGGATACAGTTCGATTTCCATGAACGGCTCCAGATAGACGTAGCTGACGCCGGTTGGTCGGTTCGACGTGCTGAGCAGCAGGTCGATATCCTCCACGCGGAAGTACGTCCCGCCGATTTCCCACAGCCCTTCGCCGATGGTCTCTTGGCAATCCAACTCGCCGTAATTGTAGCAGAACGGGCAGCGGATGTTGCACTTGTTCGTCCTGCGGATGGCGCTCAGTCCCGTGCCGGTCAGGCAGGACGTGCATCCCTTGGAAAATTTCGCCGGGTCACCGACGAAGTACGTCCGCCCGCCGAGCGTGTGCAAATCGGGAATCTGCGCCATCAGTTCCTTGTGGCGCGCGTCCACCGCGGTTTCAATCTGGCTGATGACGGCCCAAGCCAACTCCTGCTGATGCGGCATCAGCGGCTCATCTTCCGGCAGCTCTGCGAAGAAGCGAAACCACATTAGCGCGTCTTTCTTGCTGATTTTCATGCGTTCATCATTCCTCCTGTGAATTTCGCTTCCATCATAGCACAATTTTATACCGCGCGCAACCATTCAGCGCATCGGCTTGCGCCGTGAAAGCATCATTCTGCGTCCATTTCGTGAAAAATTTTCATTTCCCCCTTGACAACCCATCCACACCGTGCTATACTATTTTGTGTTGCGGGGCATTAGCGCAGCTGGTAGCGCACAACACTGGCAGTGTTGGGGTCAGCGGTTCGAATCCGCTATGCTCCACGAGCCGAAATCCTTGGAGATGCAAGGGTTTCGGCTTTTTTTGTGCTGCTGTATACCCACAC
>ERZ773243.3278-NODE-3278-length-11761-cov-2.600888_pt1 | contig 11761 bp, 8 predicted proteins | sample MGYA00580520_ERZ773243 | MGnify/ENA primary metagenome ERZ773243 (study PRJEB29015, sample SAMEA2737747) | human gut metagenome | biome: human gut; feature: human-associated habitat; material: faeces | place: China | collected 2012 ... | reverse complement strand
ATAATGCCTCAATGTCTTCTAATAGCCGTTCATCGTTTACCGCCATTAGGCGTTGAAACAAAAGTTGTTTACGTTCTCCTGTCGTCATAAAGTACCGTATTAATTACATACTACAAATATAGAGTTTTTATTTATGATTCATCCTTTCGATGTTTTTATACATACTTCTGCTTTCCTAAACATAAAAGCCTAAAATACTTTTCCTTATCTAAAGATATGTTTATCTTTGTACCCGCTTAGGTGATGTGAAGTGTGTTCAACACTCCACATAAAAGGGAATCCGGTGAGAAACCGGAACAGTGCCCGCTACTGTAAAGCCTTAATTTTGTTTCAGATAACGCGAAACAAAAAACGGGAAGTATTCATTGAAGAACTTCCAGAAACCACTGTCCAACAAATGGGAAACCAAGGATGGGAAGGTTACTTTCCGTAAAGGCTGAGTCAGGAAACCTGCCTGGGTAATCACATAATTAACGCCGTCTCGGGGTCAAGAAGGCAAGTATTAATTCTTATTTATCAATCAATGAAGAAACAGAATTGGCTGTTCATCCTCATGGGAGGATGTGTAGCAATGAGTGCATCTGCACAAGAGACAAAACAGAGTCAAGACCTGAGTGTAGAACTTAATCCCGTTGTAGTAACAGGTACAGGTACGCATCACAGACTGAAAGACACCCCAACACCAGTGGAAGTAGTAACAGCGAACGACATTAAAAAGGCTGGAATTACAGATTTCCGTGAGGCGATGACTGCTTTGGTTCCGTCGCTGTCTTTCTCTACCAACTCAATGGGAGACTACCTTATGCTAAACGGACTGTCGAACAAGTATGTGCTTATACTTATTAATGGCAAAAAGCTAACAGGAGACAGCAGTAACAACATCGACCTGAACCGCATTGACATGAGTAACGTAAAACGTATTGAAGTCCTGAAGGGTGCCGGTTCCGCTCTTTATGGTAGTGATGCTATTGGTGGTGTAATCAATATCATTACAAACCAACCGATAAATGACATAACAGTTACCAGCAATACAAAGGTAGAAGAGCGTGGACAATTCACCCAGACTGCCAACGTAGACATCAAAACAGAGAAGTTTGCTTCTTATACTTCTTATCAACGTCGTCAGGCCGATGGTTGGACTCTCACACGTGTAGATGCAGATGGTGAAGCGAGAGACCAACATGATGCTAACGCTTTCTATACGGACAATTATACCCAGATGTTTCAATTTACACCGAACGACAAACTGTCAATGTATGTTGAAGGTAGTTATTATGACCGTACAGTTAAACGTCAGCCCGAATACCTGAAATACAATCTGACATACGATGCATACAGTTTAGGAGCAGGAGCTAAATATAATTTCAACAAACGTTCTTATATCCAGTTTGATATTAAGAATGATAATTACGATACCAATTATCTGTACACCAATGAGGATGGAGATAACAAGGTTGGAGACGAAGTGCGTCAGAAACGGCAGCACTATTATAGCGGAAACCTGAAGTCATTATTCCGCTTTACGGAAAATACCCGTACCATATTCGGAGTGGAATATATACAGGAAACTCTGGATCGACCTTCATTCAACGTTGATGAACGCGCATACACTTGGGCTACCTATGCACAAGAAGAAATCACTTTGTTTAAGAACTTACAGATACAGGCAGGATTGCGCTATGTATATCACGAAACAGCCAAGAGTAACGTTACACCCAAACTTGCCGTAATGTATCGTTTGGGCGATTTTACCATTCGCGGACAATATTCGGCAGGATTCCGTGCCCCAGGACTTGATGAGCTATACAAATACTCTTATTCTCAAAGAGGAACCAGAGCAGGAACATTAAGTGCCGGAAACAAGAATCTGGATGCAGAGAAAAGCAACTATGGCTCCATCAATTTAGAGTTCAATAAGAAATGGTTAACAGTGGGAGTAACCGGATATATCAACGAGTTACGCGATATGATTGTAGCGCGTACCGTTAAACTATCCGAATTTTCAGAGGCTGAACAAGCAGCTTTCCAGGAAATCGCAAACGAATTATATGGTGGCAATGCCAAGCTGGGTAATATCCAAAACTACGTTAACAACGATAAAGCGTTAATCAAAGGATTTGAAGTGAATCTGAATGCAAATCTGGGTTATGGTTTCTCTTTAGGCGGTAATTATACCTTTGCCGACGCCAGAACTAAAGACAGTGAAACCGGCTGGCACAAAATAGAGCGCAGTGTTCGCCACTCGGGTAATGTAAACGCAAACTATGCGCATGCTTGGAAGAGCTATCGGCTAAATATCAACCTGAATGGTCGTGTACAAAGCAAACGCATCCATGAGACTTTAAAAAGTGATGAATGGATTGACGAATCCGCTCCCGGATTTGGTTTATGGAATATCAGCACAAGACATACTTTTGACGGCTTAAAATACTTTACCATAGAACCGGGCGTAGGAATCAGCAATATTTTCGATTACAGCGACCGCCGTCCGGATGCATCCCATCTGGCCTCTCTTACACCGGGACGCACATTCTATGTAAGCCTTTTATTACGTTTCAAAAAATAATCCCACAATATCTATTTATGAGGAGGGTTATCCTACACTGGACGCTACACTGGCACAGTTGAAAGAGACACGCCCGAAACAAGTAACACTGATACCGTTGTTGCTGGTATGCGGTAATCATACGAAAGAAGACATCGTCGGAGTATGGAAGCCGGAAATGGAAAAGGCAGGTTATCAGGCCAATGTCCGCATGCAGGGACTGGGCGAACAACCCGCTATCCGGAAGTTATATATGGAACACATTGAGGCGTTGCTGAAATAGCTACACCCTTTCCTTCTCAGGGCTACACCCTTTGCCTCGGATGGCTACACCATTCCGGGTAAAGGGTGTAGCCCTTTTTACAGCCTTTTATGCCCGAAGTTTAAAGAATAGAGCGTATCTTTGCGCCGTAGAAATAAAAGCGATATGAAACAGCCAAAGATAATAGTTGCCGGCATCGGTCCGGGCAGCGAACAAGACATCACGCCCGCAGTTCTGAATGCGGTTCGCGAAGCGGATGTAGTAGTGGGATATAAATATTATTTCCGTTTTATCCAGCCTTATCTCCACCCTGAAACAGAATGTATAGATACGGGCATGAAGCGGGAACGCACTCGTGCGGAACAGGCATTTGAATTGGCGGAACAGGGAAAAACGGTTTGCGTCATCAGTTCCGGTGACGCGGGGATTTATGGAATGACTCCGCTGATTTACGAGATGAAGCGGGAACGGAACAGCAACGTCGAAGTGATTGCCTTTCCGGGTATCAGTGCTTTTCAGAAAGCGGCTTCACTGCTGGGTGCTCCTGTGGGACATGATTTCTGTGTGATTTCCCTTTCCGATCTGATGACACCGTGGGAACGGATCGAGCGTCGCATCCGTGCGGCAGCCATGGCTGATTTCGTAACGGCTGTATACAATCCGAAAAGCGAAGGGCGGTATTGGCAACTCTATCGACTGAAAGAGCTGTTTCTCGCAGAAGGACGCGCTCCGGAGACTCCGGTAGGTTATGTACGCCAGGCCGGACGGGAAGAACAGGAAGTGCATCTGACGACACTCGCTGATTTCAATCCCGAAGAAGTGGATATGTTTACGGTCATCCTGATCGGTAACTCGCAGTCTTATGCGTGGAACGACAAGTTCATTACTCCCCGGGGATACTATAACCGTCCGGATAAGGATGAACAACCGACTAAGGGGATAGGTCAAAACATCATGATACAAAGCTTCCGGACCATTGAGTCGGAACTAAAGAATAAGAATATTCCTCTGGATCATAAATGGGCTTTGCTGCACGCCATCCACACCACGGCTGATTTTGAAATGGAAAAGCTGCTATATACGGACAAAGGTGCTGTGGAAAAGCTTTATCAGAGAATAGCGGACGGCCGGTTGAAAACGATTGTTACGGATGTGACGATGGCTGCCAGTGGTATCCGTAAAGGAGCTTTACAACGGCTGGGGGTAGAAGTGAAATGTTATCTTTCCGATGAACGGGTAGCAGCAATGGCAGCGGAAAAAGGGATCACCCGTACACAAGCCGGTATACGTCTGGCGGTGGAGGAACATCCGGATGCCTTGTTCGTATTCGGTAATGCGCCAACGGCTTTGATGGAACTTTGTGATCTGGTACGTAAAGGAAAGGCTGTACCAAGCGGTATTATTGCCGCGCCTGTGGGTTTTGTACATGTACAGGAATCCAAACACATGGTGAAGCCGTTCATGGAAATACCCAAATTGATAGTGGAGGGACGAAAAGGAGGAAGTAATTTGGCTGCAACGCTGGTGAATGCAATCTTGTGCTACAATGATGCGGAACAGTTAAGGCCGGGACGGGATGTGTAAATAAATACGCTATGATACGAAACTTTATCATCATAGGTATGGACGACAACCGGGAACCTTTCTTCCCGCCCGAAGTGCTGCAACATATCCGGGAAGGAAAAGTTTTCTCCGGTGGCTTGCGACATCGGGAAATTGTAGAGAAGTTACTTCCGGAAGGTGCGGAGTGGATTTCCATAACAGTTCCACTGGATAACGTCTTTGCCCAATACGAAAACATTTTTGCAGACTTTGAGAAGAAGGCTTCCGATGCATCGATTGTCGTATTTGCATCCGGAGATCCCCTGTTTTTCGGCTTCGCCAATACGGTAAAACGAAAACTGCCCGATGCAAAGATACGCCTCTACCCGGCTTTCAATTCCCTGCAAACATTAGCACACAGGCTGGTGATGCCCTACGACGATATGCGTACCGTCTCTCTGACAGGACGTCCGTGGCAGGAACTGGACAAAGCACTCATAGAACATGCCCACAAAATAGGTGTACTGACAGATCGGGAGCATACCCCTGCTACTATCGCCGCGCGGATGTTGGAATACGGATACACCGATTACACGATGTACATCGGTGAGCACCTCGGTAATCCCGAACGCGAACGCATCCGGCAACTGGGCCTTGAAGAAGCCTCAGAAGAGGTCTTCGAGCACCCCAACAACCTGCTGCTCTATGCAGACACCTCATACAAATCTATGCAGACACCCTGTACTGATCTATCAGAGTTCAGGAATCACCTCACCCGCCCCTTCGGTCTTCCCGACGAACAATTTGCCCATTTGGACGGACGTGCCCGCATGATTACCAAAGCTCCGATCCGCCTCCTTACCTTGCAGGTATTGGAACTGAATCGCCGCCGTGTTTTTTGGGACATAGGTTTCTGCACAGGCTCTGTCTCCATCGAAGCCCGCCTGCAATTCCCGCATCTTACGATTGTTTCGTTCGAGATACGTCCCGAAGGAGAAGAACTGATGCGCATCAACTCCCGACGTTTCGGTGCGCCGGGAATCACAGCCTTAATCGGAGATTTCCTGCAAACTGACCTGGAAGCTCTCCCCCGCCCCGACGCTGTCTTTATCGGCGGACACGGTGGAAAATTAGAAAATATACTGGTACGCCTGAAAGAAGTATTGCAGCCCAACGGTTGCATCGTCTTCAACTCCGTGTCCGAAAGTAGTAAGGAGCTATTTCGTCAAGGAGTTCATGCTGCAGGAATGACCTTACATTCCTCTCTGCGTATCATCATCAACAATTTTAACCCTATAGAAATAATGAAAGCAACGATATGAAAACAGCTATCCTTTTAGTAACAGGCAACAGCCTCAGCCTGGCCGAGACACTGCACCAAGAAATGAACGACTCCGAAATATTCACACTCGAACATTTTCCCGGTTGCACTTATATCTCATCCCTTTCCGATTTCATAGAAGAGAATTTCGACGAATATGATGCATTCATCTTCATTTGTGCCATGGGCATTTGTGTCCGCACCATTGCCCCCCATGTAAAAGATAAGCACACCGACCCAGCCGTGATCTGCGTGGACAGTATGGGGCGCAATGCCATATCCGTATTGTCCGGTCACATCGGGCAAGCCAATAAAATCACCCAAGATGTCGCCCACATTTTAGGGGCGAATCCCGTCATCAGTACCTTGAGCGACAATAGCGGATTATGGGCTCTTGACACCCTCGGACAAGAGTTCGGTTGGGAGGTTTTGGTAGGTATGTCGCACGCATACTATAAAAATATAGAACTCCTCGACGACGAAGAAGAAAGCGATGAGGGGGAAGAGTACAATGAAGAAGAAGAGTACGGCGAAGATGAGAATGAAGAGTACGACGAGGATGAGGATGAAGAGTACGACGAGGATGAGGATGAAGAGTACGACGAGGATGAAGAGTACGACGAGGATGAAGAGTACGATGAAGATGAGGATGAAATTGAGGATGATAACAGTATCATACTTCAAATGAGGGACGGTACCAATTACAACGAGAGAACCAAGGAATTCAACGTCATCATTAACCTCTTCGTCAACAAATACCGTACCGCCCTGTTACTTGAAATCCGCGATGAAGGTACTGACTACCTGGAACGTACCCGACCCCAACACGTCGACGTCTATTACCATCGCAGCGACATGGATCTCAGCCAGTACAAACTGCTGATTATCGTCAGTCCCTTTATGTTCTTCGACCCCGCAATAGCCCACATACAGTATATTCCTAAAATATTGCATGTCGGCCTCGGACTCGCACTCGATCCCCCCGAATTCGAAGAACTATTCGTCAATCTCGTTGTAGGCGCACCCGGTAAAAACATCTGCGGGCAAGCCATCAAAGAAGTAGCCACCATCGATGTGAAACGCAACGTAGAAGTGATAAAAAAATTACAGAAACTGGTCGACGTCCGCTTCTATACGGCCGAAGAACTGAGCCAGGTAGAAGTTCCCAATCCCAGCACCACCGTACAAAAGTACATGGGCACGCCCAGTGTATGCGAAGCAGCGGCCATACTCTCATCGCATCACGGTGTGCTATATGCCGAGAAATTCAAAGGCCTCAGCAATAAATCCACCTTCGCCATCGCCATCGAGAACGGATACCTGCGTCAAGGGCACATCGAAATCGTCGGTGCCGGTCCGGGTAATCCCGACCTTATCTCCGTATGTGGAAGGCAAATGCTGGAGAAGGCAGATCTTATCCTCTACGCCGGCAGTCTCGTCCCCCGCGAACTGACATTCTGTGCCAAACCGGGTGCTACCGTCCGCAACTCAGCCTCTATGGACTTGGAAGAACAATTTGCACTGATGAAGAAATTCTATGATGAAGACAAATTCATCGTCCGCCTGCATACGGGCGATCCCTGCATCTACGGTGCCATTCAGGAACAGATGAACTATTTCGACCAGCATCACATGAGTTATCACATCACACCGGGCATTTCTTCCTTCCAGGCTGCTGCCGCTGCGCTGAAGTCTCAGTTTACCATTCCTGAGAAAGTGCAGAGTATCATCCTTACCCGCGGCGAAGGACGCACCCCCATGCCGGAACGCGAACAACTCCACCTGCTGGCACGCTCGCAAAGCACCATGTGTATCTTCCTCAGCGCCGGCATTGCCGAACAGGTGCAGGAAGAGCTCTTACAGGAATATCCCGAAACCACCCCTGTTGCCGTTTGCTACCACCTTACCTGGAAAGACGAGCGCATCTATCGTGGAGAGTTGAAGAACCTTGCAAAGATTGTGAAAGAGAACAACCTAACGCTCACCACCATGATTGTCGTAGGTGAAGCCATCGACAACCGCGAAGGCCTTTCCCGGCTCTACGCCCATGAGTTCAAACATCTCTTCCGTAAATAAGAAGGGAGTGATAAGGTGATAGGGTGATAAAGTATCTGTATTATATATCACGGAGTGTTATCACTTTATCACCCTATCACTTTTTGTTCAACTAAAACCTAAAAGTAATGATATTAATATTAGGTGGAACCACCGAAGGACGCATCGCTGCCCGTACCCTTGAAGAAGCCGGAAAACCATTCTACTACTCTACCAAAGGAGACGAGCAGGAAGTAACTATGCACCACGGTATCCGCCTGCATGGTGCCATGGATAAACTGGACTTGGAGCGCTGTTGCCGGGAACATAACATTCAATTACTGGTAGATGCCGCCCACCCCTTTGCCATACAACTACACCAGACCGTAGAGAAAGTAGCCCATACCCTGAACCTGCTTGTCATCCGATTCGAACGTATTTATCCGCCACGCGATGAAGAGCACATCACCTGGTGCGATGATTTTGAAGATGCCATCCGGCAAATCAGGAAAGAAGATATCTTCACCCTCCTGGCACTGACAGGAGTACAAAGCATTGCCAAGCTAAAGCCCCTCTGGCAGGAAAGTGCCTGTTGCTACTTCCGTATCCTTAACCGTGAGAGCTCCCGCCGCCTGGCCGAACGTGAAGGTTTTCCCGAAAAATATCTGCATTACTACCATGCAGGCGAAGACGAACGCATCCTGTTACAGCGACTTCACCCCGAAGCCATATTGATAAAGGAAAGCGGACTTTCCGGAGGATTCAATGAAAAAGTGGAAGCTGCCCTTCAGGAAGGTATCCGCATTTTTGCAATCCGTCGTCCGCCAATGCCCGGAAGTTTTATAATAGTGAACGGTGAGCATGGCCTACGCCGGATGATTGAAAAGCATCTGCCCGACTTTTATCCTTTGCGTAGTGGTCTGACTACGGGTACCTGTGCAGCCGCGGCCGCTGTAGCTGCAACCTGGGATATTTTCAATATTCAACGCCAGCCCCGACCCGAAGAATTCCCTGTTATTCTCCCTAACGGAGAAACCATTTATGTTCCCGTCGAAGAGCAAGAACGCTACCCGCATCCCAGCTGTGTAAACGATGACTGGATGCTGGAGGCAGATGCCACTGTCATCAAAGATGCAGGTGATGACCCCGATGTAACCAATGGCATGCAAATCAAGGCCAATGTTGCCCTACCTTTCCGTTTTGACGATCCAACACCCGCAGAACTTGGAGCTGATGATTATACCGTTATTGTCTGTGGAGGCGAAGGTGTAGGCATTGTTACCCTATCGGGTTTAGGACTGGAAGTGGGAGGACCTGCCATCAACGTTACTCCCCGCAAAATGATTGAAAACAATGTAAAGGCATGCCTTCAACGACTTGGCATTTCCAAACAACCCAATCCTTTTGCCGTCACTATTTCCGTGCCGGGTGGCGAAGAGATAGCCCGGCGGACTTTTAATCCCCGTCTGGGTATAGAGGGTGGTATTTCTATCATCGGAACTTCGGGTATCGTGAAACCTTTTTCTTCCGAAGCATTTATAGATTCCATCCGCAAATCTATGGAAGTAGGTCGAGCAACAGGAAGCCCGCGCATCGTCCTTAATTCCGGTGCAAAGAGTGAAAAGTATGTCCGAGGGTATTATCCCGAACTGCCTGTACAGGCATTTATTCATTACGGAAACTTCATTGGAGATACGATAAAGATTGCCGCAGATTTGGAAATCAAAGCGGTGACTTTGGGTATCATGATAGGAAAAGCCGTGAAGTTGGCAGAAGGCAATCTGGATACGCACAGCAAACAGGTGACGATGAATAAGGATTTCCTACGTGAAGTAGCACTTTCTACCGGATGCGGCGGGGAAACACTTGCTGTTATCGAAAAGATAACATTAGCCCGTGAGTTATGGACATTGCTCTCTGCTGAAGATTTGCAAGCTTTTTGTTCCCGTTTACTCGAACTGTGTCATCAATATTGTGACCCGTTGCTACCTGAAGGAGAGCTAACGATTCTGCTCATCAGCGAAGAAGGGAAAATAATTACATAGAATAAAAAAACAAGTTTTACATGTAGTCTATCAGACTGAAAGTCCTACGCTATATAATAAAAGCCCTTCAGGTTATATGCGAAACTTAAATTAAAAACCTCAAATATGAAACACCCTCAAATAATCCTCGTCACCGGTGCTTCTTCCGGTTTTGGAAGAGTCATTGCTACGCGGTTGGCTGCACAAGGACATATCGTTTATGGCTCCAGTCGGAAAGCAGTATCCGATAATCCCGGCTTCACAATGTTGCAATTGGATATTACTGATCCTGCATCAGTATCCAATGCCATATCGACAATTCTGAAAGAGCAAGGTAGCATTGATGTACTTGTCAACAATGCCGGGATGGGTATCAGCGGAGCTATCGAACTCACTACCGAGGAAGAGATACAGCGCCAGATGAATACGAATTTCACGGGTGCCGTCCGTATGTGTGCAGCAGTGCTGCCTTTCATGCGCGAAGCCGGACACGGACGAATCATAAATATCAGTTCCATTGCAGGCGTCCTTGCCGTTCCCTTTCAGGCTTTCTACAGTGCATCAAAGTTTGCGATTGAAGGATATAGTGAAGCACTTTACCAGGAAGTAAAACCACTGGGTATACAAGTTTGCGTAGTCGAACCGGGAGATTTCCAAACTGGTTTCACAGCGCAGCGGCAAGTGAGCCAGACCACTCTCTCCCATCCACAATACGAAGAGAGTTTTGCAAAAGCCATGCAAAATGTAGAGTTGTCTGAAAACAATGGTTGCCGACCGGAAAAGTTAGGCAAAGCAATCTGCAAACTGGTAAATAGCCGCCGCCCTACTTTCCGCACAAAGGTCGGTCCGTGGGAGCAAGTATTCTTTGCCCGCATCAAACCTATGCTGCCGTTTAGTCTGGTAGATTGGCTGATCAGGAAATTCTATTAATTAGCTGTGTAGCTCATCCCCTTTGGGCAAAACTTTATAGAATAACATTTTGTGTGTTCTTTCCAAAACACTACCTTTGTGGCATACCCATTCAAAAAGGAGGATGTATGACAACTTTTGAATTAAAACGTAGTATTTTACAATATATCAACGCATTGATGGATGATGAAGCGGCGATGCGCCGTATAAGTCGTTATATACGTCGTTTGCGTAATTCTACATCAACAAAAGATGTAGCACATGAAGACATGATTCCGTATACAATGGATGAATTACATGAGTGAATTGATAAAGCAGAAAAAGCGATCATCGAAGGAAATGTAATTGATTCTAAAACAGAAGACGCCCAATTAGCAGATTTCATGCGCACACTATGAAAATAAAGACTTATCCTGAAACTACTCAGGAGCTACGCAAGATTGCCGCTTTTTGTAAACAGCAATGGAGCATTGAGATTGCACACAGGTTGATTGAAACCTATCAGAGAAACAAAAAACGTCTTTCTTCCAATTCTTATATGGCTCCAATAGAGCCTTTATTAGTAAATCGGGAGTATGTTTACCGAGGATTACTCATTCATAAATATTGTAAGGTAATATATCGCATAGATGAAACTGCGGGCATAATTTATATCGTAGATGTATGGGATACCCGTCGTGAGCCCCACGAAATATAGCACAACCACTCGTAACCCGTAGCTTGTAGCTCGTAGCTTATAATATTCCCCCAACAGGAATTGTATGTAATCATATAATTTATATCTTTGCGAGCAAATAAACATCAACCCCTTACAAGGTTCAAGTAATGAAACAGACTATTCTCACTATTTTCTTTGCAATCATAGCATTGGGAGCAAGTGCCCAATCCCCTATCTCCTTTCAGGTAAAAGCCGGAGTCGGTACCTCCAACTTCTATGGAGAAAATGTAGAAAGTGATACACGTATCGCCTACAAAGTAGGTGTCGGCATGAACTATGAGCTCAACCGCACATGGGTGTTTCAACCATCACTGAACTTCGTATCAATAGGTGCCCGTGAAGAAGTGGAATACGTAGGCAAAGTGAATATGAACGAGTTGTATATCCAGCTCCCCATCATGATGGC
>ERZ773243.3275-NODE-3275-length-11769-cov-3.731262_pt1 | contig 11769 bp, 9 predicted proteins | sample MGYA00580520_ERZ773243 | MGnify/ENA primary metagenome ERZ773243 (study PRJEB29015, sample SAMEA2737747) | human gut metagenome | biome: human gut; feature: human-associated habitat; material: faeces | place: China | collected 2012 ... | reverse complement strand
ACCGCCCAAGAGTTCATATCGACGGCGGTGTTTGGCACCTCGATGTCGGCTCATCTCATCCTGGGGCTGTAGCCGGTCCCAAGGGTATGGCTGTTCGCCATTTAAAGAGGTACGTGAGCTGGGTTTAAAACGTCGTGAGACAGTTTTGTCCCTATCTGCCGTGGGCGCTGGAAGATTGACGGGGGCTGCTCCTAGTACGAGAGGACCGGAGTGGACTCACCTCTGGTGTACCGGTTGTCACGCCAGTGGCATTGCCGGGTAGCTATGTGGGGAAGAGATAACCGCTGAAAGCATCTAAGCGGGAAACTTGCCTGAAGATAAGTCTTCCTGGAGGCCAGACCTCCCTAAAGAGTCGTTCGAGACCAGGACGTTGATAGGTTGGGTGTGTAAGCGCTGTGAGGCGTTGAGCTAACCAATACTAATTGCTCGTGAAGCTTGATCCTATAACCGTGAAGCTTGATGACCTTTGAAAGGTTGTCGGTGAGAACGCGTGAATCCAAGCGATCGCAACGCGTTTCGTTTCATTTGCAAAGAATTCAAGAGCTTTGCCTGGTGACCATAGCGGGGCGGTCCCACTCCTTCCCATTCCGAACAGGACAGTGAAACGCCTTAGCGCCGATGATAGTCGGTTGTATTTCCGGTGAAAGTAGGACATTGCCAGGCTCCACCATTCAGAACCCCCGATTCCTTACGGAGTCGGGGGTTTTGTTTTTTCGGGTACACCCACTTTTCGAAAAGCTGCCGCCCTACGACACGCTTTATGCTCGGCAGTGCAGCTACAGAATCCCGCATGAAGAAGCCCTCCTCAGTCTCGTGACTGCGAAGCTGCTGTATGTTCGTCGCGCCGAATGGCTAAGCGCCCGAAGACGCTTTCGCATCTCCGGGCGCTTGAGTGTCAGTGGTGAATCAAGTTCGGCGCGATCAGAGCTTCGCGAGGTACTTGCCCACGTGACGGCCGAACGTCACGGTACGGCCGCAGGCCATGCCCGTCGAGAGGTTCGGATAGGTGTTGGCGAAGTAGGCGCCGCTGTCGTTGCCGATCACGTAGAGCCCCGGGATGACGTTCCCTTCCGTGTCGATGGCGTTCATGTTCGTGTCGATCACGATGCCGTCCATCGTGCAGAGGATGTCGCCCGTGTTCTTCGCGCCGTAGAAGGGACCCTGGTTGACCGGCGTCAGACGGAAGGGTTCCTTTCCGTAGTCAAGGTCGTTGCCGTTCTTGGCGAAGCCGTTGTAGCGCTCGACCGTCGCCTTGAAGGCGTCGACCGGAAGGTGAAGCTTCTCGGCGAGTTCTTCGATCGTATCGGCCTTCATGAGGAAGCCCTTTTCGAGGAGAACCGGGAAATACTTTTCCTGGAAGACCTGCCAGGGGATGTTGGGATCCGCGCCGTTTTCAAACGGATAGAGGCGCGAGCAGCCGTGCATCTTGAATTGTTGCGCGTACTTCACCCAGTTGCTGTCGAAGATGGTGTAGTGGCAGTGGCCCTTGTTGTATTCGTCGGCGTGAAGGATCGCTTCGTAGGTGCCCGATTCGTTGATGAATCGCTTGCCGTCGGCGTTGACCTTGAGCCAGGGCTGAGAGGCCATCCAGAACATGCCGACGTCTCCCGACTGCGCGGTCTTGGGACCGTTGGGCTGGTCCGGGCGCAGAGCGCAACGGTCGAACTTCATCGACGCGTGCGTTTCATCCATCTTGGCGCCGACCCAGAGGCAGGCCTTGATGCCGTCGCCGTGCGCTCCCGGCATCGAGCGGTTGCGGCCGATGACGCGCAGCGTGTGAGGCTGCAGGGCTTCGAGCATCTTGTAGTTAAGCGCGTAGCCGCCCGTGGCGACAACGACGCCCTTCTTGGCGTTGTAGCGGACATACTTGCCGTCGCCGTCCACCGCGATGCAGCCCGTGACGCGGCCGTCCTTCTTTTCGAGCTTCACCATGCGCGTGTTGTAGTCAAAGCGCGCCCCCTTCTTCGTGGCGTAGTCAAAGAGGATCTTGTTGCCGTTCAAGGGCTTGCCCGTGCCGTCGTCGGACGTGCGCCAACGAGGCGAGTGCCCGGTCGGAAAGTGGTGATGGTAGGCCGGATCGACCGAATCGCCCGATTCGTGCCAGAGTTCGACGCCGCGTTCGGCGAGTCGATCGCCGTACCAGTTGATGGCTTCCGCCGATTCGTCGGCCCAAAGTTTGACGAGGTCCTGCTTGAGATGGCCGGCGGCGTAGGTCGTCATGGCACGGATGTATTCGAACTTGTCGATCTTCGTGCCCTGCTTTTTCTGATAGCGCGAGTCGATGGCGGCGAGGTCGTCGCGGATGCCCGTGCCGGTGACGAAACGGTCGATGCCGATCACCTTGGCCCCCTCTTCGGCGGCGGCCGCCACGGCGAACATGCCGCCCGTGCCGCAGCCGACGACGAGAATGTCGGTGTCCACGGTCTTCGTGATGTCCTTTTCGGTGATTTCCGGCGCCTTGCCGAGCCAGTCGCCGTCGTCTTCGGCGGCTTCCTTCTTCGTGATCACTTCGACCGGAATTTCACCCTTGGCCTGCGCGATACATTTGGCGGCGGCCTGACGAACGGCCTTGGAGGTGATGGTGGCGCCCGAGACGGCGTCGATTTCGGCCGTCTGACCGGCAAGGAGCGACTTCTTCAGGGCGTCCGCGGCAGCCTGACCGATCGAGGGGGTTTCGTGCGAGACGTCGAGCACCACGTCGGTAATTTTGTCGGCGTCGAAAGTCATCGTGACGATGATGTCGCCAATCCCCGAGGCGCGGGCCGAGTAGGTGCCGGGCGTGTAAAGGCCCTTGGGCGCGGCGTGCAGACCGACGGCGGCGAGAGAGGCGCCGCCTGCCACCGTCGTGCGAAGGAACGCACGGCAGGAGAGAATTTGCTTGCTCATGAGTTCTCCAACGTTTTTTTTGATGAGGAAGATGGAAAGCCTTCACTCTAGAACTGAGGGCAGGACGCAAGTCAAGGGAGGAAGGAGGGAGGAAACGGTCTGGAAATCCTGGGGAAAACCAGAGGGAAGCGGACGGCAGTTCGCAGGAACACGGTGCAAGACGGACATCTTGAAATGCGAACGAAAGATTTTTCAGAGGGCGCGTCAAAAACGTCTACACTGACGAACAGTCCGAATTTTCAAGTTTTGCAAAGAGAAGAAAAACACTCATGGCCGACTCGTCTTCACACAAACTCTACCGAATCGGCGACTACGCCCGCTACATGGGGGTAACACCCGACTTTCTGAAGCACTACGAAGAAAACGGTCTGCTCGAAGTGCAGTACACGCAAAGTGGGTACCGCTACTACGATTTTGATCAGTCTTCGCGCATTCTCGAATACATGCGTCTTCGCAACTACGGCGTCACCGTCAAAGACATGAGCCGCATGCTGAGCGCGGAGGACGGCGAAGTCCTCAGACTTCTCGACGAAAAGGCGGAGAGTCTGCGCACGGAGAAGCGGCGAATCGAGGCCGTGCTTGCAGAACATGAACGCGTGAAGACCTGGTACGAGCGGCGTCTTGTCCGGCCGGTCGACTGGGAGGTCCGCGACGTGGAGCCCTGCTGGTTCCTGCCACACACGAATGCGCGCGACTTCGAGCAAGACGAACGGGTGTATCCGCTCCTGAAAAGTTGGATCGGTTGGATGCCGCTTGTGAAGTCCGCCCTTCGTGTCTCTCCGGGAAACGGCGGGGTTCGTTACGCCACGCAGTGGGGGCTCATTCTCCGTTCCTCTTTGGCGCGGCAATTCGGCATCCCCCTGGGCGACGGTCTCGTCTCCATGCCGGGCGGCAAGGCCTTTGTCTATCACTTCGTCGGGCTCGAGCGTGAGTTTTCGATCGACGAGATCGGAGCGGGGCATCACCCTATGTTCGAGCAAATGGAAACGCTCGGCCTTCGCGCGGCGAGGGACGGGTATCTCGTTGTGGAAATGAAGCTCACGAATGCCGATGGCGCTCGCCGCGGCGGAAGTGGGCGCTTCATCGTGCCTCTTGCCGACTGACGGGTAGGGGGCAAAAAGAAAGAGGAAGCGATCTCTCGCTTCCTCTTTCGGAATCTTTGGCTCCCCGAGCTGGGCTCGAACCAGCGACCTGCGGATTAACAGTCCGTCGCTCTACCGACTGAGCTATCGGGGAATCAAGGACACAAAGTATATCTCATCCATCAGAAAAAAGCAAGGGTGCGGTAAAAATAAATCAAAAAATTTTCTCCGCCCCTTTGGGATCCGCAAATCGTCCCCATATGGGAAAGATCCCATTCCACTTCCGTGATCGAGGAGACGCCCTTGGCCGAAGTCGTCCGTTATCCGAATTCGCCCTTTACGCTGCACATGCCTTTTCCGCCCGCCGGGGATCAACCGCAGGCGATCGAGAAGCTGTGCGCGGGACTCGAGGCGGGCGTGGCCTGTCAGACGCTTCTCGGCGTGACGGGCTCGGGGAAGACCTATACGATGGCCAACGTCATCGCTCGCGCGGGCGTGCCCGCCATCATCCTCGCTCCGAACAAGACGCTCGCCGCGCAGACCTATTCGGAAATGCGCGAGTTTTTCCCCGAGAATGCGGTGGAGTATTTCGTCTCTTACTACGACTTCTATCAGCCCGAGGCCTACGTGCCCGCGCGCGACCTCTTCATCGAAAAGGACGCGGCGGTGAACGAACACATCGAGCAGATGCGTCTGGCGGCGACGAAGTCGATTCTCGAGCGCCGCGACACGATCATCGTGGCGACGGTTTCTTCCATCTACGGCATCGGTGCGCCCGAAAGCTACACGGAAATGCGCTGCATTCTCCGGCGCGGGGATGCGCGCACGCAGCGTCAGCTCATCTCGCAGCTCGTTCGCATGCAGTACCGCCGCACCGACACCGAGTTCGTGCGCGGGACCTTCCGCGTGCGCGGCGACACGATCGACGTCTTCCCGGCCGAACACGCCGAGAGCGCCGTTCGAGTCGAGCTGTTTGATGACGAAATCGACGCGATTCTGCTCTTTGACCCGCTTACCGGACGGATCGAGCAGAAGGTGAACCGTTTCGTCGTCTACCCGGCGAGCCATTACGTCACGCCGAGAGAGGAGATCCTGCGCGCGATCGGGTCGATCAAGGCCGAATTGAAGGAGCGCCGCGCGGCACTCCTTGATGAGGGGAAGCTCCTCGAAGCTCAACGTCTTGAGGAACGTACGCGCTTTGACCTCGAGATGCTCGATCAGGTGGGTTTCTGCAAGGGGATTGAAAACTACTCGCGGCACTTGACGGGGCTCGCCCCGGGCGTGGCGCCTCCGTGCCTTATCGACTACCTTCCCGCCGACGCGATCATGTTCTTTGACGAGTCCCACGTCATGATGGGGCAGTTGGGCGGCATGTACCGCGGCGACCGCGCGAGAAAGGAGACGCTCGTTCAGTACGGCTTCCGTCTGCCTTCGGCGCTAGACAACCGTCCGCTTCGCTTCGACGAATTCGAGCGCAAGATGCGCCGCAGCATCTTCGTCTCGGCCACGCCCGCCGACTACGAGCTAGAACGCTCGGGCGGCGAAGTGGTCGAACAGGTCGTGCGTCCTACGGGACTCGTGGATCCGGAGGTGGAGGTGCGTCCTGCCGTCACGCAGGTGGACGACCTTCTTTCCGAAATCAGCGAGGTGACGAAAAAGGGCGAGCGCGTGCTCGTGACGACGCTCACCAAACGCATGGCCGAGGATCTGACGGACTTTTTGTCCGAGCACGGCGTGAAGGTGCGGTATCTGCACTCCGACATCGATACGGTCGAGCGCGTCGAGATCATCCGAGATCTGCGCTCGGGCACTTTCGACGTCCTTGTCGGGATCAACCTCCTGCGAGAAGGCCTCGACATTCCGGAAGTTTCGCTCGTGGCGATTCTGGACGCGGACAAAGAAGGTTTTCTCCGAAGCGACCGTTCGCTCATTCAGACGATCGGACGCGCCGCGCGCAACCTGCACGGCCGCGCGATCCTTTATGCCGACAAGATCACCGACAGCATGAAGCGCGCGCTCGACGAAACGAACCGGCGCCGCGTGAAGCAGCAGACTTTCAACGAAGAGCATGGAATCGTTCCGCGGGGTGTCAAAAAAGAGATCCGCGAAATTATCGACGGCGTCTACCGCGGTCCCGACGTGCCTGCGCCCGAGGTCGAGGCGCCGCGCGACCAGAAGGAACTCGCACGGCGTCTGCGCACGCTCGAAGAGCAGATGATGGAGCATGCGAAAAACCTCGATTTCGAAAAGGCCGCACGGCTTCGCGAGGAACTCATGGCGCTTCGGCGGGAGGCTTTTGGTGCGAGCGCGGCGAGTTGAGGTCCGCTCGGTTGTCCTTTCGTTGCAAATCGCGCTCTAGGCAGAAAGCGACAAGTGCGGTAGGATATTGGGGATGTTTTTGGGACCTTCCGTTTTCCCCGAAGTGAGAACTGATTTTCCCTCAGAGAATAAGAGACGACAGTGATTAAGATTTTGTTTGTTTGCACCGGCAATATTTGCCGCAGTCCGACGGCCGAGGCGATTTTCCGTCGGATGGTTCGTGAAGCGGGTTTCAGCGACGTGATTGACTCGGACAGCGCGTCGACGACGGCCCACCATGAGGGAGAAACGCCGGATTCGCGCGCCCAGCTCGCCTGCCGAAAGCGCGGGCTCGACATTTCGCAGCACCGTGCGCGCCAGATCCGTCCGGAGGACTTCGAAGAGGTCGACCTGATCCTCGCCATGGACTGGGAAAACCTCACGGAGCTTCAGCAGCGTTCGCCAGCCGCCTACCATCACAAGATTCAGCTTCTGATGCGCTACGCCAACGACTACGACGCGGCGGTGGTGCCCGATCCCTACTACGGAATCAACGAGGGCTTCAACCTCGTAATCGAGTACTGTACGGACGCTTGCAGCGGTCTTCTGGAGACGCTCGAAAAGAAGGCGAAGCAATTGCAGCGCCAGCGCGGCTTGTGATTTTTGACGCTTCGGCGCGAGAAGGAAGCCGGAACCTTTGTAAAGATCGGTTTCGGCTTCTTTTTTCGTCAATAAATCCAATTCCTTACTTGCGTGGTCAAGAACTTTAGCGTAATATCCGAGCAATTCAATCGGGTTTTTCCAAAGATCAGCAGAAGGAGGCGTTCGTGAAACTGACGACGAAAGGTCGCTTTGCCGTGACGGCCATGGTGGATTTGGCGCTGCATTTGAGCGAGGCGCCCGTGCGCATTGCGCTCATCGCCGAACGTCAGAACCTTTCGGTGGCGTACCTCGAGCAGATCTTCTGCAAGCTTCGTCGTGCCGGTCTCGTCACGAGCGCCCGTGGTCCGGGCGGCGGGTACCGCCTCGGCGATCTGCCGGAAAACATTTCCGTGGGACAAATCATCGATGCCGTCGACGAGGACATCGATGCGACTCAGTGTCATGGAGGCGACACCTGCAAGGGCGGCGCCGCCTGTCTCACGCACCATCTTTGGGAAGATCTCAACCGCGTCACGTCGGAGTTTCTCTCTCGCGTGACGCTTGCCGACATGGTTCGCCGCAACGAAGAGCGCGCCGCCCGCAAGGAGGCGCACGTTTCTGCCGACATTCCGGTTCGGCGCCGCAACTGATTTGTTTTGACCCCGACCATTACTGATCGTGCAGCGCCCGCTGACGCTGTCACCTCCTAAGGAGCTTCGATACACATGACTAAGCCCGTGTACTTGGACTACTCCGCCACGACCCCGGTGGATCCGCGCGTGGTGGACAAAATGGTGCCGTACCTCTACGAGCGTTTCGGCAATCCCGCGTCCCACAGCCATGCCTACGGCTGGGAAGCCGAAAAGGCCGTGGAAGAGGCCCGCGGCCACGTCGCGGCGCTGATCGGCGCCGATCCGCGCGAAATCGTCTGGACGTCGGGCGCGACCGAGGCCGACAATCTCGCCCTCAAGGGGATTGCGCACTTCTACAAGGAAAAGGGCCGTCACCTCATTACGGTGAAGACCGAACACAAGGCGATTCTCGACTCGATGCGCCATCTCGAGACGGAAGGGTTTGAAGTCACCTACCTTGACGTCGAGGAAAACGGGCTTCTCGATCTCGAAAAGCTCAAGGCCGCGATCCGGCCCGACACGATCCTCGTCTCCGTCATGGCGGTGAACAATGAGATCGGCGTCGTGCAGGACCTCGTCGAAATCGGCCGCATCTGCCGAGAACACAAAATCTTCTTCCATTGCGACGCTACGCAGGCGCCGGGCCACATCAAGATCAACGTCGACGAATGGAACGTCGACCTGATGAGTCTTTCGGGCCACAAGGTATACGGTCCCAAGGGGGTCGGCGCCCTCTACGTGCGCCGCAAGCCGCGCGTGCGCCTCGAGTGTCAGATGCACGGCGGCGGCCACGAGCGCGGGATGCGTTCGGGCACGCTCCCCACGCACCAGATCGTCGGCATGGGCGAAGCCTACCGCCTCGCCAAGGAAGAGTTCGACGTCGAAGTGCCCCGCATCAAGGCGCTGCGTGACCGTCTCTGGGACGGCATCCGCAAGAACATTCCCGAGGTCTACCTCAACGGCGACTGGGAACACCGTTCGCCCCACAACCTCAACGTGAGCTTCGCCTACATCGAAGGCGAAAGCCTCATGCTCGCCCTGAAGGACATCGCGGTGTCGTCTGGTTCGGCCTGCACTTCCGCGTCGCTTGAACCCTCCTATGTCCTTCGTGCGCTCGGACGCGACGACGAACTCGCCCACAGCTCGATCCGTTTTACGCTCGGTCGCTTCACGACCGAGGAAGACATCGACTTCGTCGTGAAGACCCTCACGGAGAAGGTGGCGCAGCTGCGCGAAATGAGTCCGCTCTGGGAAATGTTCAAGGAAGGGATCGATCTCTCGAAGATCACTTGGACGGAACACTGATCAATTTGTCGGGCGCCCCGAACGGGCGCCCTTCGGAGACCGCTATGGCTTACAGCGAAAAACTGATGGATCACTATGAGCCCCCCCGCAACGTCGGGACGCTCGACAAGAACGCCGACAACGTCGGCACCGGCATGGTGGGCGCCCCCGCCTGCGGCGACGTCATGCGCCTGCAGATTCAGGTGAACGACGAAGGCGTCATTGAAGACGCCAAGTTCAAAACCTACGGCTGCGGTTCGGCCATCGCTTCGTCTTCGCTCGTGACCGAATGGGTAAAGGGCAAGACCCTCGACGAAGCCGGTCAGCTCACGAACAGCCAGATCGCCGAGGAGCTCGCGCTCCCGCCCGTGAAGATTCACTGCTCGATTCTCGCCGAAGACGCGATCAAGGCGGCGATCGAAGACTACCGTTCCAAGCAGAAGTAAGGAGTGCAGTATGGCCGTTACGCTCACGGAAGCCGCCGCCCGTCACGTTCAGAAATACATTGACCGCCGCGGCAAGGGCCTCGGTCTGCGCCTCGGCGTCAAGACGTCGGGGTGCTCGGGGATGGCTTACAAGCTCGAGTTCGCCGACGAAATCCACGACGACGACAAGGTCTACGAAAGCTTCAACGTGAAGGTGATCGTGGACGAGAAGAGCCTTCCCTACCTCGACGGTACGGAGCTCGACTACACGCGCGAGGGTCTGAACGAGGGCTTCCGCTTCCATAACCCCAATGAAAAGTCTCACTGCGGCTGCGGGGAATCCTTCCATGTCTGACGTTCGAATGAGTCCCTACGAACTCTTCGGACTTCCCGAAACGTACGCGCTCGACGAGACGCTTCTCGCCGAGCGCCATCGTGCGGCGATGCAGAAGGTTCACCCCGACCGCTTCGCCGACCGCTCGGCCGCGGAGCGGCGCGTCGCCGAACAGTGGAGCGCCGTCATCAACGAAGCCTTCGAAACGCTGAAGAGTCCCGTGAAGCGCGCCGTGTGGCTCGCCAAAAAGCGCGGCGCCGAGGTGGAGACCGAGGGGCAGGTGCGCATGCCCGCCGACTTCCTCATGAAGCAGCTCGACTGGCGCGAACGTCTCGAAGAGGCGGACGAAACCGAACGCAGTGCGCTTCTCGAAGAGGTCGAATCCGAAGCGAAGTCGCTCGAAGCGGCGCTCGAGGCGGCCTTTGATCGAGAGAACGACCCCGTGCGTGGAGCCGATCTCGCACGCCGTCTGCTCTTCATCGTCAAGTTTTTGCAGGATGCGCGCCGCGCATCGGCTTGAGAACATTTTCTGTCATGGCACTTTTTCAAATTGCGGAGCCCGGTGAGTCGGCCGCCCCGCACGAACACCGTTTGGCCGTGGGGATCGACCTCGGCACGACCAATTCGCTCGTGGCGAGCGTGATCAGCGCAAGCACCGAAGTGATCGCCGACGAAACAGGGCGAAAGCTCCTTCCCTCCGTGGTCCGCTACCTCGCTGACGGAAGCGTCGTGACGGGAGCGGACGCCCTTGCGGCGGCCGAGTCCGACCCGGCCAACACTGTTTCCTCCGCCAAGCGTCTGATCGGCCGTCGTCTCGCCGACATCGAGCACGCCGAGCATCTGCCTTATGAAATCGAAGACGCCGAAGGGATGTTGCGCATCCGCACGGCGGCGGGTCCCAAGACGCCGGTGGAGGTGAGTGCCGAGATTCTCAAGACCCTGCGCGACCGCGCCGAAGCACGCTTCGGAGGCGAACCCCTTTCGGGCGCAGTCATCACGGTGCCCGCTTATTTCGACGACGCTCAGCGTCAGGCGACGAAGGATGCCGCGCGGCTTGCGAACCTCACGGTGCTTCGCCTTCTGAACGAACCCACCGCCGCTGCGCTCGCCTACGGGCTCGACAACGGCGCCGAAGGGCTCTATCTTATCTACGATTTGGGCGGCGGCACGTTCGATGTGTCGCTTCTCAAGCTCACGAAAGGGGTTTTTGAGGTGCTTGCAACCGGCGGTGACTCGGCTCTGGGCGGGGACGACTTCGACCACCGGGTCTTCTGCTGGGCGCTCGAAGAGGTGCGTAAGGAATTCGGTTCGATCGGAATTCTCTCGCAGGAAGAAAAGCGCCGTCTCCTCAACGCCGCCCGCGCGGCGAAGGAGGCGCTCACCGAGCTCGAGGAAACGCCGCTCACCGTGACGCTCGCCGACGGCAGGACGACGACCCTCACGCTCACGCGAAAGACCTTTGAAGACCTTACCTGTCACCTCGTTCGCAAGACGATCGACGCCGTCGGCCGAGTTTTGCACGACGCCGACGTCAAGACCGAGGACATCCGCGGGATCGTTCTCGTGGGCGGCGCCACACGCATGCCGATCATTTCGCAGTGTGTGGAACGCTCCTTCGGACTCAAGCCCCTGAGCGACATTGATCCCGATCAGGTCGTGGCGGTCGGGGCCGCGATGCAGGCGAACAAACTCGTCGGCAACGCTTCGGGCGACGACTGGCTCCTTCTTGACGTGACGCCGCTCTCGCTCGGTCTCGAAACAATGGGCGGGCTCGTCGAAAAGGTGATTCCCCGCAACAGTCCGATTCCGATCGCGCGGGCGCAGGACTTTACGACCTTCCGAGACGGTCAGACCGCGATGGCGATTCACGTCGTGCAGGGCGAGCGCGAGGTGGTGGACGCCTGTCGCTCGCTTGCGCGTTTCGAGCTGCGCGGCATTCCGCCGATGGCTGCGGGCGCGGCCCGCATCCGCGTGACCTTTGAGGTCGACGCCGACGGCCTGCTCTCGGTTTCTGCCCGCGAACAGGAGACGGGCGTCGAAGCCTCCGTTACGGTGAAGCCCTCCTACGGGCTTACGGACGACGAAATCGTCCGTATGCTGCGCGACGGCACGGGTTCGGCCGCAGCCGACATGGCGGCTCGCGAACTGCGCGAACAGCAGGTCGAAGCGCGCCGCCTTCTCGAATC
>ERZ773243.3270-NODE-3270-length-11773-cov-24.465267_pt1 | contig 11773 bp, 7 predicted proteins | sample MGYA00580520_ERZ773243 | MGnify/ENA primary metagenome ERZ773243 (study PRJEB29015, sample SAMEA2737747) | human gut metagenome | biome: human gut; feature: human-associated habitat; material: faeces | place: China | collected 2012 ... | reverse complement strand
ACTTCATAAAAAACACCCCAAAAGTTTTGTGTCTAACTTTTGGGGTGCAGTACAATTTCTTGAGGCAGCCCCTATCGTAAAAAGAATAAAACTTCAAATTACATAGTCAATTCCTTTTCCAAAGCATCATATTCAGCCTTATTCAATTTCCAATATATGTTCAACAAATATTGTCCCCATAATTGTCTATTGTCTGGCTTAAGTTCTTTAGCTTTTTCGTAGTTAGGTCTTGCTTTTTCGTAATATTCCTTGATCTTAGCTTCATTTGCAGCGTACTTCGGATCGTCCATAGAAATCTTACTGTTTTCTTCTACAATAACTTGTGCTGGGAAGAAATAGCAATCACCAATCTTAGAATATGCTTCAGCTACGAAATCAGAGTTCTTTGCAATGATAGAGTTAAATGTAGCAATAGCTGCATCATAATCTTTCTTTTCGTACTGCAAAACACCCTTTACATACAAGAAGTACGGAGTTTCATTCTTTGCCAAAACCTGATCGATTTCAGTTAATCCATCATCAATTCTACCTTTCTGGATATAATAGTCCATCAAGTTACCAATGAAATATTCCTGAGATGGGAATCTTTCTGTACCTTCCTTGATAGTAGCTAACCATTGAGTTGAATCAGGATTTTCACCTTTACCATAAGCTTCAGCCAAGCACATCAAAGCTCTATAGCCTTCTTCTTTGTGAGATTTACCTACAGTTGCATATTTAACAACTGCATCCTTATCATTCAAAGAGTTTGCAGCCAATGCAGCATAACATGCGATTAGCGGAGTCAATGTATCATTCTTTACTGCATCTTCTTCTTCAAACATCGGATTTTCTGCTGCATCAACATACAAGCCAAAGAATTTCAAAGCATTAGCATAATTTCCTGAATTGTAAGCATCAGAACCACCATTAGTCAAGTTAGGACGAACTGTAGCCAATGTCTTTGATAATTTCTTTCTTAATTTAGGCTTCTTCAATTCTCCACTCTTTACTTTTGCCTGTTCTACTTCATCACATTTTGTATAATATTCGAACATTTTAACCAAACTGTTATACAATTTTGATGTATCAGCCTGACCACCCGGCAAATAAAGCTTCATGTTTTCTTCATCGTAGATTGCCTTCTGGAAATCACCAGCCAATTTCCATGTTTCAGGATCATTGGCAGTTGAAGGATCAACCAAAGCTGGTTCAATTATCTGCGCTGCCTTTACAGGATCACTTTTTGCAGATTTAGCTTCCTTTACAACACTTTCCTGTGCTGACACAGCACATGCTGTAAGGAATAAAGCTGTAGTAAACAATACTTTTTTCATAACTGTTTTTGATTTAGTAATACAAATATATTCAATTTATTTTATTCTTGTTTTTCGTCGGCAGAACCTTCTTCATTAAAAGGTATACCATCTACAGAAACAGAGTCTTCATTATCTACATTCTCCTCTTCCGATTCAGATGTTACCTTACAAACAGAACCAATCTGATCATTACGCTTTTCAAGGTCTATCAGACGAACTCCCTGAGTTGCACGTCCCATAATGCGAACACTTGCTACATGCAAACGGATAGTTATTCCCGATTTATTGATAATCATCAAATCGTTTTCATCTGTTACAGACTTGATTGCAACCAGTTTTCCTGTCTTTTCAGTAATGCTTAAAGTCTTAACACCTTTACCACCGCGATTAGTTTTACGATAGTCTTCAATATCAGAACGTTTTCCGTATCCATTCTCAGAAATAACCATAATAGTTTCTTCCTGCGGATTTTTAATACAGATCATGCCAATTACTTCATCTGTACCGTCTTCATCGAGTGTAATACCACGAACTCCGGTTGCTGTACGTCCCATCTCGCGAACTGCACTTTCATGGAAACGAATAGCACGTCCGTTACGATTAGCAATGACAATCTCATTGTTTCCATTGGTCATACGTACTTCAATTACACGGTCATCTTCGCGAATTGTTATAGCATTTACACCATTCTGACGCGGACGAGAATATTGTTCGAGCAATGTTTTCTTGATTACTCCATTCTTTGTGCAGAACAATACATAATGACTATTGATAAATTCTGTATCATTCAGATTCTTAACACGCAGATATGCAGTAACAACATCATCAGAATCAATATTCAGCAGATTTTGTATAGCACGACCCTTCGATGTCTTGTTTCCTTCAGGTATTTCATATACTTTCAGCCAGTAGCACTTACCTTTCTGAGTAAAGAACATCATGGTATTATGCATTGTAGCCGGATAAATATGTTCGATAAAGTCTTCGTCACGAGTTTCACTACCCTTCGACCCTACTCCACCACGATGCTGTGCACGGAATTCAGACAACGGAGTACGTTTGATATATCCCAAATGAGAAATAGTTATCACCATTTCATCATCAGCATAGAAATCTTCCGGATTGAATTCTTCCGAAGCATATACAATTTCAGAACGTCGCTGATCACCATATTTTTCCTTCACTTCGATAAGTTCATCCTTGATAACCTTCTTACAAAGTTCTTCATTAGTCAGAATTTCTTCAAAGTAGGCAATCTGTTTCATCAGTTCTTCATATTCAGCATGCAACTGATCTTGCAGAAGTCCTGTAAGCTGACGAAGGCGCATTTCTACAATAGCACGCGACTGAACTTCTGTCAACTGGAAACGATCCATCAAATTTGTGATAGCTTCATTCGGAGTCTTGGCAGCACGTATGATGCGAATTACTTCATCGATATTATCAGAAGCAATTATCAGTCCTTCCAATATATGAGCACGTTCCTTAGCCTTGCGCAAATCGAACTGAGTACGACGGATCACTACTTCATGACGATGCTCAACAAACAAGCGAATCAAGTCTTTCAGATTCAGCAACTTCGGACGACCATGTACCAAGGCAATGTTATTTACACCGAAAGATGTTTGCAAAGCTGTCATTTTGAACAGCTTGTTCAATACAACGCTGGCATTCGCATCACGTTTTACATCAATTACAATGCGCATACCTTCACGGTCGGACTCATCGTTCACATACGAGATACCTTCTATTTTCTTGTCATTTACCAGAGCTGCTATATTCTCTATCAGCTCCTTCTTATTTACATTATAAGGAATCTCGTTAACGATAATCTTATCGTGTGTAGGATGTGATTCGATTTCCGTCTTGGCACGCATTACCACACGTCCACGTCCGGTTTCATAAGCATCACGCACACCGCTTATACCATAAATATATCCACCAGTCGGGAAATCAGGAGCTTTGATATAATGCATGAGTCCATCTACATCAATATCGTTATTGTCAATGTAAGCAACACATGCATCGATTACTTCCGACAAGTTATGAGTCGGCATATTGGTAGCCATACCTACTGCAATACCCGATGCTCCGTTTACGAGAAGATTAGGTATACGTGTAGGCATTACGGTCGGTTCCTGTAATGTATCGTCAAAGTTATTCGTGAAGTCAACAGTCTCTTTATACAAGTCCTGCATCATGTCTTCACCTATTTTCTTCAAACGAGCCTCTGTATAACGCATTGCAGCCGGACTATCCCCGTCTACAGATCCGAAGTTTCCTTGTCCGTCGACCAATGGATAACGCATAGCCCAATCCTGCGCCATACGCACCAATGCACCATACACAGATAAATCTCCGTGCGGATGATATTTACCTAAAACTTCACCTACGATTCTTGCTGCTTTCTTATATGGCTTGTCTGAAGTATTTCCCAGCTCCATCATACCGTATAAGATACGACGATGTACGGGTTTAAAGCCATCTCTTACATCTGGAAGGGCGCGAGCAACGATTACCGACATAGAGTAGTCGATGTACGACTTCTTCATTTCCTCCTCGATGTTGATTTTTATTATTCTGTCTTGTTCTTGCATTGAAACAAAATTAGTTATTATTTAGATCTCTCTGGCTTATTAAAAACCACGCTAAAGTACGACATTTTATTGAAACAGCAAAAAAAAATATAAAGTTTTAGCCATTCCCTACCTCGACCTCGGTTAAAACTATAAACAAACTCAAAGGCTTAACACCAAAGAATTTTACCAGGATAAAAAATCATTGGGAAATATTACCTGCAACGAGTTTGCTTTTTACCAGATCGATATTTCATTGACATAAAAGACAATCTTTCCACATTATACGAAGCAAAAGCGCAACATATCTGGCATGATTTTTGTTAAATAGAAAAAAAGAGCTTATTATAGTATTATATTTATAATGTATCTTTGCAAAAAGAAATGTTTTGAGGGAGAAAACCAAATTTATGAATAATCCATTTTCACAAAGAATATCCGACGTAATACAGTTTAGTAAAGAAGAAGCAAATCGCCTGCGCAATAATTATATAGGTCCAGAGCATCTGTTGTTGGGACTTATTCGCGAAGGTGAAGGAAAAGCTGTCCAAATATTGAAAGACTTATACGTAGACCTGGAAATGGTCAAAAAAACGTTGGAAAACGATTTAAGATCATCGGCTGTAACTCCTGAAAATTATTCAGAAGATATTACATTCGATGAGAAAGCATCGAAAATATTAAAAATGAGCATATTGGAGTCGCGCATACTGAAAAGTCCGGCTACCGATACAGAACACATGTTATTAGCAATTATGAGAGAAAATCAAAATAAAGCCTCACAGATATTGGAAGAGAATGAGGTTACTTATCAGAAAGTAATGGACAAACTTGTCCCCAAGGCTGAACCGCAAAGCGGACTGGATTTCGGAGAGGATGAAGAAGAGGAAGAGGAAGGCATACGCCGACAGCCAACAGGCAACGGAGAAAGCTCATTCTTCTCACAAGAAGCAAAGCAAACCACTCGTACACAGCAGCAAAAGCCTAACAATGACACTCCTGTACTCGATTCATTCGGTACAGACATGACAAAAGCTGCCTCAGAGGGCAAGCTCGACCCGATTGTCGGCCGTGAAAAAGAGATAGAACGTCTGGCTCAGATATTAAGCCGCCGCAAAAAGAATAATCCGATTTTAATTGGAGAACCAGGAGTCGGAAAATCTGCAATCGTTGAAGGTCTGGCACTACGCATCATCGAGAAAAAAGTATCACGTATCTTGTTTGATAAGCGCGTAATTGCACTCGATATGACGGCTGTAGTGGCTGGAACCAAATACCGCGGACAATTTGAAGAGCGCATCCGTGCAATTCTCAACGAATTGAAGAAGAATCCGAATATCATTCTGTTTATCGATGAAATTCATAACATAGTGGGTGCCGGTTCGGCAGCGGGCTCTATGGATGCCGCCAATATGTTGAAACCAGCATTGGCACGTGGTGAAATTCAATGTATCGGTGCAACCACTCTCGACGAATACCGTCAGAATATTGAAAAAGACGGTGCTTTGGAGAGACGTTTCCAGAAAGTTATTGTAGAACCGACTACACCGGAGGAAACACTTCAGATTTTGCAAAATATCAAAGAGAAATACGAAGAGCATCATAATGTGACTTATACAGACGAAGCTCTCGAAGCATGTGTCAAATTGACAGACAGATACATTACCGACCGTAATTTCCCTGACAAGGCCATTGACGCTATGGACGAAGCCGGTTCACGTGTACACCTGAAAAACATCACAGTTCCTAAAGAAATAGAACAACAGGAACAGATGATAGATGAAGCACGCACACATAAAAACGAAGCCGTACGTCTGCAAGACTTTGAACTGGCTGCCAGTTTCCGCGATCGGGAGAAGTCATTGATGAGCGAACTCGAAGATATGAAACAGCGTTGGGAGGAAAGTTTGAAGGAAAATCGGGAAACAGTTGACAAAGAGCAGATAGCAGATGTTGTTTCCATGATTTCCGGAATACCTGTACAGCGTATGGCCCAAGCTGAAGGTATCCGACTGAAGGGCATGAAAGAACAATTGCTTGCTAAAGTTATTGCTCAAGACAAAGCCGTAGACACCTTGGTAAAAGCTATCCAGCGCAGTCGTGTAGGTTTGAAAGACCCCAACAAACCTATCGGAACATTCCTTTTCCTGGGGCCTACCGGAGTTGGAAAGACTCATTTGGCAAAAGAACTGGCCAAGCAGATGTTTGGTTCGGCAGACGCTCTTATCCGTATTGATATGAGTGAATATATGGAAAAATTCACCGTTTCACGACTCGTAGGTGCTCCTCCGGGATACGTAGGTTACGAAGAAGGCGGACAGTTGACAGAAAAAGTACGTCGCAAGCCCTACTCTATCGTTTTGCTGGATGAAATAGAAAAAGCACACTCCGACGTATTCAATTTGCTGCTTCAGGTAATGGATGAAGGACGTTTGACTGACAGTTATGGCAGAACTGTTGACTTCAAAAACACAGTGATTATCATGACGTCAAATATCGGAACACGCCAGCTGAAAGAATTCGGCAAGGGAATTGGTTTTGCCGCACAAACCCGTACAGACGATAAGGAGTATTCACGAAGCGTCATAACGAAAGCGTTGAACAAATCGTTTGCTCCGGAATTTATCAACCGACTCGATGAGATTATTACATTCGACCAGCTTGATATCAATGCACTGGAGAAAATCATTGATATTGAACTGAAAGGACTTTACGAACGTATGGAATCTTTAGGTTATAAGCTGGTTATCGATGATGCAGTCAAGCGTTTTGTTGCGTCCAAAGGATATGATGTACAATTCGGCGCACGTCCTTTGAAGCGCTCCATCCAGAATAATCTGGAAGACGGACTGGCAGAACTTATCCTGAATGAAGATCCTCAAGCAGGAGATACTATTCATGTTGGTTTAAACGCAGAAGGAAATGAAATAAAGATGGAAATCGTAAAATAAAGCAATACGATAAACATTAAAGAAACAGACAAAATGTCAGGCGAAATTCGTCTGGCATTTTTTTTGTCAGTATGCCATCGTAATTTGTTACAAACGAATCAAAATAGTAAAAAATTAAAATATAAGAACTATGCAAAAAGGTAATATTGGGGTAACAACAGAGAACATCTTCCCCATCATTAAGAAATTTTTATATAGCGATCATGAAATATTTCTTCGTGAATTAGTTTCAAATGCAGTCGATGCTACACAAAAACTGAAAACTCTGGCATCTACAGGAGATTTCAAAGGCGAATTAGGCGACCTTACTATCCATGTAAAAATAGATAAGGATACAATTACCATCTCCGATAGAGGTTTAGGACTTACTGCCGAAGAAATAGATAAATATATCAACCAGATTGCCTTCTCTGGAGCTAATGACTTCCTGGAAAAATATAAGAACGATGCAAATGCAATCATCGGACATTTCGGATTAGGTTTCTATTCTGCCTTCATGGTAGCAAAAAAAGTAGAAATAGTAACCCGTTCTTATAAAGAAGATGCCAAAGCTATCAAATGGAGTTGCGACGGAAGTCCTGAGTTTACTCTGGAAGATGCAGAAAGAGATGACAGAGGAACAGATATCATTCTGTACATCGACGACGACTGCAAAGAATTTTTGGAAGAGTCACGTATACAGGGATTGCTTAACAAATACTGTCGTTTCCTGCCGGTTCCGGTTGCTTTCGGAAAGAAGAAAGAATGGAAGGATGGCAAACAGGTAGATACAGAAGAAGACAATATCATCAACAGCTCTTGCCCTATCTGGACTAAAAAGCCAAGCGAACTGAAAGATGAAGATTACAAGAAGTTCTACCGCGACTTGTATCCGATGTCGGACGAACCTTTATTCTGGATTCATCTGAATGTAGACTATCCGTTCAACCTGACAGGTGTACTTTACTTCCCTAAGATAAAGAGTAATATCGATTTGCAGAAAAACAAAATACAGTTATACTGCAATCAGGTATATGTTACAGATTCTGTAGAAGGTATCGTACCCGACTTCCTGACATTGCTTCATGGTGTAATCGACTCACCTGATATACCACTGAACGTTTCACGTTCTTACTTGCAGAGTGATTCGAATGTAAAAAAGATTTCTACATACATCACCAAGAAAGTGGCAGACCGTCTGCAATCTATCTTCAAGAACGACCGTAAAGAGTTTGAAAACAAATGGGATGACCTGAAGATTTTCATCAATTACGGTATGCTTACTCAGGAAGACTTCTACGAGAAAGCAAATAAGTTCGCCTTGTTCAAAGATACAGACAGCAAATATTATACTTTCGAAGAATATCAGACTCTGATTAAAGACAATCAGACAGATAAGAACGGAAGTCTGATTTATCTGTATGCCAACAACCTCGACGAACAATATACATACATTGATGCTGCAAAGAACAAAGGCTACAATGTATTGCTGATGGACGGACAATTGGATGTTCCGATGATAAACATGCTGGAACAAAAGTTCGAAAAGAGCCATTTCACACGTGTCGACAGTGATGTAATCGACCGTCTGATTGTCAAAGAAGAACAGAAAGGTGAAGAATTGGCAGATACCAAACGTGAAATTTTGGCAACTGTATTCAACGGCCAGTTACCTAAGGTACAGAAGACAGAGTTCCATGTAGAAACACAAGCTATGGGAGAAACATCCGCTCCTATCATTATAACTCAGGCTGAATATATGCGTCGTATGAAAGAAATGGCCAACATACAGCCGGGAATGAGTTTCTATGGAGAAATGCCTGATATGTTTAATCTGGTTCTTAACAGTGACCACCGACTGATCAAACAGGTATTGGATGATGCAGAAGCTTCCTGCTCAGAAAAGCTGGTTCCTGTAGAATCTGAAATCGCTATGCTGAAGCTTCGCGAAAGCGAATTCCACAAAGCTCACGAAGGCAAGAAGGATGAAGAAATTCCTACAACAGAAAAAGATGAACTGCATGACATCGAGAAGAAGCTTGATGAACAGAAAAAACAAAAAGACAGTATCATTAATGAGTATGCTGCAAGCAATAAGGTCGTACATCAGTTGATCGACTTGGCCTTATTACAGAACAACATGCTGAAAGGGGAAGCTCTGACAAACTTCGTAAAACGTAGTATTGACCTGATCTAAAAGCATTCTCTCTCAAAATATCTAACGCCGGATAAGGGCTTCAGCCTTTTATCCGGCGTTTTTTTGTCTATACATACAATTTTCAATATCAATCTTCTATAAATTCTTCATCTTCTTTTGTTAAAAATATCATGAATTTTTTAAAAAATTTGTACGAAAATAAGGAAGCTTTGTACAAATTTTCAAAAAACATCAGGTTCTTTTCCGGCAATGTTCTGATTCATCAAAATTATCTATAGCCAAATCTTCCTTAAAAGGACGCAATTTTTCCCTTTTTCTTGAATAGATAAGGAGTTTTTTTCTATCTTTGGTTTTATATCAAAAATAATTCTATTGATGAAAAAAGCATTATATATGTTCTTCCTGCTTTTTGTTCTGACATTCCAGATACAGGCACAAAAAGTTGGTCTTGTATTAAGTGGAGGCGGAGCAAAAGGCCTGACCCACATAGGTATCATCAGGGCATTAGAGGAAAATCACATTCCTATCGACTATATAGCCGGAACATCTATGGGAGCTATTGTGGGTTCGCTATATGCCATGGGGTATTCGCCCGATGATATGGAAAGATTACTGAAATCGGACAGTTTCAAACGATGGTATACGGGAAATATAGAGGAAAAATATATTTACTACTTCAAGAAAAACCCTCCTACTCCTGAATTCTTGAATATCAGGGTTTCTTTAAAAAATCCCCTGCACAAGGTAAAGACGCAGTTTCTTCCTTCCAGTGTGGTAGATCCGTTGCAAATGAACCTGGCCTTTCTCGAGCTCTTCGGTCAGGCCACTGCTGCATGCAACAATGACTTCAACCAGCTTTTTGTGCCTTTCAGATGTGTTGCTTCGGACGTATACAACAAAAGGCCGATGATATTTGAAAAAGGAGATCTGGGAGATGCTGTCCGGGCTTCCATGAGTTTCCCTGCCATGTTCAAACCCATAGAAATAGATTCGACACTGGTTTACGATGGAGGAATCTACAATAATTTCCCCGTAAATGTAATGGTAAACGATTTTCATCCGGATGTCATTATCGGAAGTGTAGTAAGTTCCAACCCGGGAAAGCCTCAGGAGGGAGATATCATGGGACAGCTGGAAAACATGATTATGCAAAAGACTGATTACTCTCTACCCGACTCATTGGGCATTTTGATGACTTTCAAGTACGACAATGTGAATCTGATGGATTTCGACCGCTTTGACGAACTCCACGACATCGGTTACAACCGTACCATACAGCTCATGGATTCTATTAAGGCACGTATCTCACGACGAATCAATTATCGTCAACTGGAGCTGAAACGTATTGCTTACAAGAAAAATATGCCAGAGCTGCGCTTTCGCGAAATCTCGATTACAGGCGGAAACGAGCAGCAAAAGAAATATATTCGCAAAGAGTTCCATTCATCGGATCACGAAATATTCTCTTTGGAAGACTTACGGAAAGGTTACTTCCGTCTGATGTCGGACAATATGATATCAGAAATCATTCCGCATGCAGTATACAATAAAGTTGATACAACGTTTACCCTACACTTAAAAGTAAAGATTGAAGATGACTTATCGCTCCGTGTAGGAGGAAACGTAGGCTCAAACGGTGCTAACCAAATTTATGTAGGAGCTACCTACCACAACTTGAACAACTTCTCAAAAGAAGTTTCGCTAGACGGACAGTTAGGACAAATTTATAACAATTTGCAAATAGCAGGACGCATTGATTTCCCTACCCATATTCCAACATCCTTCCGCCTGGTAGGATTAATCTCTTCATTCGATTATTTTAAGCAAGAAAAACTTTTCTCAAAAGGTAATTCTCCTGTTTTCAATAAAAAGAAAGAGAATTTTGTCAAGCTGCTGGTTTCAATGCCTTTCCTTACACGCCAGAAAGCAGAATTCGGCATCGGAATCGGAAAAATACAAGACCTGTATTTCCAGAACAATGTCATTGACTTCAACAATGACAAAAATGATATCAGCAACTACACTATTTTCGGAGGGTCTGTGGCAATGGATGGAAATACACTAAACAGCAGACAATATGCCACAGCAGGACGCAGAGAGAGACTTGTGGCACATATATACACCGGAACGGAATCATATGAAGCAGGATCAACTCCAGACCCGTATAACGGTACATATAATTATGTCCAGTCCTGGCTGCAATTATCCTATGAAATGGAACGATATTATTCGCTTTCCTCCAAATTCGTATTGGGGAACTATATTCGCGCCTACTATTCTTCACGTAATTTCAGCCATAATTATACCGCAACCATGATGCAGGCAGGTGAATTCTCACCTACACCACATAGCAAGATTACGTATAATGAAGCTTTCCGTGCCAATCAGTTCATCGGAGCCGGCATTATGCCTATCTTCCAGATAACACCAGTCTTCCATGCCAGAGCAGAATTTTATGGCTTTGCTCCTATTTTTCCGATAATGCGTGACGAAGAATCGAAAGCATATTACGGTGAATTATTCAGCAAAATAGAATATATGGGAGAAATTTCACTTGTTGCCAAACTTCCATTCGGAGCGATAAGCGTTTACCTAAATCACTATAGCTCACCGTCAAACAACTGGAATCTTGGCATTACATTGGGCTGGCAGATATTTAATTCACGATTTATCGAATAAAAAACTTAAAAAAAGAGCGAAAATATTTGGAAGTTTAGCAGAAACTCTATACTTTTGCACCCGTTAAGAAAAAAGACATGGCCGCGTAGCTCAACTGAATAGAGTAGCTGACTACGGATCAGCCGGTTACAG
>ERZ773243.3246-NODE-3246-length-11871-cov-9.136425_pt1 | contig 11871 bp, 8 predicted proteins | sample MGYA00580520_ERZ773243 | MGnify/ENA primary metagenome ERZ773243 (study PRJEB29015, sample SAMEA2737747) | human gut metagenome | biome: human gut; feature: human-associated habitat; material: faeces | place: China | collected 2012 ... | reverse complement strand
GAACCGGTCGGTTCGCCCCGTTCCCCCTTATATTCTCCGCTTTGCAATCCCTAAAAAGCATGGTATACTGAGTATAACACTTAACTTCGGAGGACGTTTCCATGAGTATTGTCGTGATGGGCGCGGTGTTTGTCGATATCAAGGGCTATCCCCTCTCTTCCTACATCCCCGGCGGGCGCAACGCGGGCCGCGTCGTGCAGGTGCACGGCGGCGTGAGCCGCAACATCGTCGAGGACATCGCGAACGTCGAGCTGCGCCCGACGTTCGTGAGCCTTGTCGACAACACGAGCGCGGGCGCGGACATCGTCAAAAAGCTCCAGAGTCACAAGGTCGACACGCGCTACATCCGCACAACGCCCGACGGCATGGGCATGTGGCTTGCGATCTTCGACAACACGGGCGACGTGACCGCGTCGATCTCCAAGCGCCCCGACCTGAGCCCCATTGCCGACATTCTTGACGAGCAGGGCGATGAAATTTTTTCGCAGGCCGACAGCATTCTGCTCGAGATCGACATGGAAAAGGACATCGTCAAGCGCACGTTCGCGCTGGCGGAAAAGCACCGTAAGCCCGTCTACGCGGTCGTGTCCAACATGAGCATCGCCATCGAGCGGCGCGACTTTTTGCGCTCGGTGCACTGCTTCATCTGCAACCAGCAGGAAGCGGGCATCCTGTTTTCGGAAAATTACGACGGTCTCTCGCCCGACGAAATGCTTCCCGTCCTGCGCGACAAAATTCGCGGCGCGCAGATCCACCGCATGGTCGTCACGATGGGCGCTCAGGGTGCGGTGTTCGCCACGCTCGACGGCGAGGACGGCTACTGCCCCGCGAAGAAGGTCGATGTCAAGGACACGACCGGCGCGGGCGACGCGTTTTTTGCCGGCGCGGTCATCGGCCAGACCTACGGCAAAACGATGATGGAATCCTGCGAGATCGGCACGCGCCTTGCTGCGTCCGTCATCACGACGGGCGAAAACGTCTGCCCGCGATGACGGACGAGCGAATTCGGGCTGGACGTCTCCACCGTCGACGACGCGCAGATCGCGCTCGAGCTTTGATCCCGGCAACTATTAAACACAGTAAAAAGCGAAGGACGCGTAGGCATCCCTCGCTTTTTGTTTTGCTTTTTTACTGCCCGCACAGCGCGCTGCGGTTTTCTTCCGCAAGGCGCAGCGCCGCGTCTCGGTCCACACCGTAGGCAAAGCGGAACGCATACGGCTTTGTCATCGTGATCGCGCTCACCGTGCCGTCCTTCAGGTAAAACGCAATGTCGCGGACGTCGTAGTTCCCGTCGTCCTGCGGCGTCTGCGGCTGCCAGACATAGGCGCGGTCGAAGTCATAGGCAGGCTCGCTGTAGCCGCTTTCGTCGCTGTAGCCGTCATAGAGCTCGGACTCGTCTGCATCAATGCAGTAAAGTGCCTCCGGGTATTCCGTCAGCAGCGCTTTCTCGCTGTCGCCGACCTTGACGCCGCGCGGCGTTCCCACGCCCACCGCATCGGTGCGCAGGTAGCTGATGACCTCGCGCCCCGTTTCGGGGTAGTAGTCCGTCCCGACGACGAGCCGCGCGTCCGCGTCGTAATGGCGCGCAAAGTCGTAGGGCAGCATCCCGTCGCTGTCATAGGTCGTATTCTCCGATTTCCCGTTCGGCTCGTAGTCCGCTCCAAGGCTCAAAAATCCGTCCGGCAGGTCCAGCGTAAAGTTCGCGTCCGGCTGCGGCTCGACCGTCAGATCTTCCTCCTGCATCAGGGGCTCATCTGGTGCGCCGTCCGGCGTTTCCTGCTTTTCTCCGCAGCCTGACGCCAAAAGCGTCAGCGCCGCCAAGAGCGCCGCAAGCGGCAGCGCTGTATTTTTCCGTCTCATATCGGTCTCCTCCTTGATTTTGTTTTTTATGCTTCCTTCAGCTTTTCTTCCAGCAGCTTGAAGGCTTCATCCGCCGCTTCCCCGCGAATTTCCTCGCGGGAAGCCGCGCCGAAGTCAAAGCGCTCGGCGATTGTCTCCTTGGGCGACGAAAATCCGATGAATACCGTGCCGACGGGATTTCCCCGCTCGTCGCGGTCGGGTCCAGCGACGCCTGTGACGCTGACGGCGCAGTCCGCCGCCGTCGCCTTGCGCGCGCCCTCCGCCATTGCGCGGGCGACGGGCGCGGACACCGCGCCGTACTCTTCCAGCATGTCCGCCGGAACGCCGAGCACGCGGTGCTTAACGATATTCGTATAGCTCACGACGCCGCCCATGAACACGCCCGACGCGCCCGGCACATCCGTGATGCGCTTGGCAATGAGGCCGCCGGTGCAGCTCTCCGCCGCGGCGAAGGTCACGCCGCGCGCCTTGAGCGCTTCATAGCAGCGCTGTTCGACTGTTTTTTCTGCCATGATAAGACTTCCTTTCAGAGCTTGATGCGCACGAACTCACGATTCGTCATTGCGCGGTCGATCAGCCCCTCGATATCGAGGACAGCCTCGGCCTCACGGACCTCGTCGAGGTTCGGCTTCGTGCGCGGATGACGCGGGGTGAAGACCGTACAGCAGTCCTCATAGGGTAAGATCGAGGTATCGAACGTGCCGATCTTACGGGACAAACGCACGATCTCTTCCTTATCCATGCCGATGAGCGGGCGCAGGACGGGAAGATCGACGACATCCTCGGTCACGCGCAGGGCCTCCATCGTCTGAGACGCGACCTGACCGAGGTTCTCGCCCGTGACGAGCGCCTTGGCCTTGACCTGATCGGCCACGCGCTGGGAGATGCGCATCATAAAGCGGCGCATGATGAGCGTGAAGAATTCCTCGGGGCAGTTTCTTCTGATCTCCTCCTGGATCTCGGTAAACGGCACGATCTGCACCGTCAGCCGCCCGCACCAGGGGACTAAGAGCTTGGCAAGGGAAAGCACCTTCTCCTTCGCCTCATCGGACGTGTACGGTGGGGAGAAGAAGTGCACCATTTCGAGCTTGACGCCGCGCTTGGCGATCATGTAGGACGAGACGGGCGAGTCGATACCGCCGGAGAGCAGGCTGACCGCCACGCCGCCCATGCCGATGGGCAGGCCGCCCGCGCCCTCTTCAGCGGGGCCGTGGACATAGGCCGCATCGTCGCGAATTTCGATATGCACGACGAGCTCGGGGTCGTGGACGTTGACCTCGCACGTCGGGAACGCCTGATGCAGCGCGCCGCCGACCTGCTGGGAGATCTGGATCGACGTCAAGGGGAAGGTCTTGTCGGCGCGCTTGCTCTCGACCTTGAAGCTCCTGGCCGTGCGCATCTCGCACGCAAGGTAATTTTTCGCCGCGGAGATGATCTTCTGGATGTCCTTTTCGCACGGCAGCGCCTTTGAAACGGCGATGATGCCGAAAATCTTCTTGCAGCTCTCAAACGCGGCCTCGATGTCGCACTCGTCGTCCTTCGGCTCGACGTAGATGGTGCTCTGCTTGGAGTAGACGCGGAAATTGCCGCATTTCGACACGCGGCGGTTGACGTTCGACATCAGCTTATCTTCGAAGCTGCGGCGGTTCAGGCCCTTGAGCACGACCTCGCCGAGCTTGCACAGGATCATTTCATGCATTGGTATTGTTCTCCTCATTTGTTATGGCCGCTTCCGCATCGGCGGAAAATGCGGCTGAATTTTCGTTGTCTTCGGATTTGGCAGGCTTTTTCCCTTTGCGGGTGAGCCCCAGTGTAAAGCACAGCGGCTCAACGGCGGCCAGCAGGGCAAAGAGCGCATAGCTGAACATCGTGCCCTCTCCGCTCACCCCGTTGATCCCGACCATGGCGGGCGCCATCGGCAGCTCCCAGATCACCGCAAGGATGCTCCCCGAGCCGAACGGGACAGGCATCACAAGAAGCGAGGCAAGATTCAGCACATAGAGCACGATCGCCGCATTCCAGCAGCAATTTTTGTCGATGCCCCGGTCCGGCCGCAGGCCCCAGCCGAACAGGAACGAAAGCGCCGACACATAGACGACGCCGAGCGCGAGCCCGACGGGCGTGGCAAACGTAAAGGACGAGGTCGTCCCCGTGCCTCCAAACGCCGCGAACAGCAGGATAAAAGCCGCGCCCTGAGCGATATGGCTCAAAACGGAAAGCGCGCCAAACTGGATGTAGTCATACCTTTTCATCTCATTCACCCCTGTAAAATATCCGTGTTGCGGTACTGGATGGCCTCGGCCAGATGATGCGCCTCGATCTTCTCGCTGCCGTCGAGGTCGGCGATCGTGCGCGCAACGCGCAGTAATCTATCGTGGCTTCGCGCCGTGAGGCCGAGGCGCTCGAACGCGCCTTTGAGCAGCTTTTCGCCCGCGGCGTCCAGCGTGCAGAACTCGCCCACCATCGCGGGTGTCATTTGCGCGTTGCAGGTGATGTTCGTGCCGGAAAAGCGCTGCTTCTGGATGTCGCGCGCGGCGTTCACGCGCGCTTTGACGTCGGCGGAGGACTCCGCCTTTTCGCGCCGGCGCATGGCTTCGAACTCGACGCTCGGCACGTTGACGTGTAAGTCCATGCGGTCGAGCATCGGGCCGGAGATTTTTTCGACGTATTTTTCCACCTGCTGCTTGGTGCAGCGGCAGCGCCCCGAGGGGTGGCCGTACCAGCCGCAGCGGCAGGGGTTCATCGCGCCGACGAGCATGAAGCGGCTCGGCAGCGTGATACTGCCCGCGGCGCGGGTGATGGTGACCTCGCCGTCCTCGATGGGCGCGCGCAGCACCTCGAGCACGTCGCGGTGGAATTCGGGGAGCTCATCTAAAAAAAGCACGCCGTGGTGCGCGAGCGAAATTTCGCCGGGCTTGGGCGTCTGCCCGCCGCCGGTCATCGCGGAGGCGGAGAGCGTGTGGTGCGGCGCGCGGAACGGGCGGTGCAGCAGCATCGGGTGCGAGCTGTCGGTCAATCCCGCGACTGACCAGATCTCGGTCGCTTCAAGTGCTTCCTTTCGCGTCATGTCGGGCAGGATCGACGGAAGCCGCCGCGCCAGCATGGATTTGCCCGCGCCGGGCGAGCCGATGAGCAGGATATTGTGTCCGCCCGCAGCGGCGATCTCCAGCGCGCGCTTGACATTTTCCTGCCCCATGACGTCGGAAAAGTCGGGGCCGGTCTCGCTCGTCTGCTCCGCCTGCCACTTCGGCTGGGGCGAGAGCTTCTTTTCACCCTTCAAATGCTGCACGAGCGACACGACGTCCGGCACGCCGTAAACGGTCACGCCGTCAGCAAGCGTCGCCTCCGCTGCGTTCGCCGCGGGGACGTAGAGCGTCCTGATGCCCGCGCGCACCGCGGCCATCGCCATCGGCAAAACGCCGTTCACCGCGCGAAGCGTGCCGGTCAGCGAGAGCTCGCCGACAAAGGCCGCGTCCTTCGCGGGGGGCTTGATCTCCTCTGCGCTGGCAAGGATGCCGAGCAGGATGGGCAGGTCATAGAGCGTGCCCTCCTTTTTCCGACCCGCGGGGGCGAGGTTCACCGTGATGCGCGAGACAGGGAACTTCACACCGCAGTTTTTCACTGCCGCGCGCACGCGCTCGCGCGATTCCTTGACAGCCGTGTCGCCAAGGCCGACGATGTCAAACGCAGGCAGGCCCCCGGATAAAAAGCATTCCACCGTGACCTCGTAGCCCGAGATGCCCTGAAGGCCGAGCGAGCGCACCGCTGTGACCATACTGTTTTCCTCCCTCTTTCGCATCGAATCGCACAGTTTGCAATTAGTATAGCACATTTTTTGCATCAGGCAAATCCCCCTCCGCGCATTTTTGCACATTTTGCACAAAATCAATAAATCCTCGCAAAAGTTCTCGAAAAATAAAAGGAATTGAACCTATTGTTGCAAAATAGTGAATGTTTTTGCGGGAACAAGGCGTTTACATAGCGAAAAAAGTGTGCTATAGTGTCATCGTTGAATTTTGCGTTCACACGCAGAAGAACCGTTTTTTGACGGTGAAATAAATAGGAGGTTCATTTATGGCAAGAAAAATGAAATCCATGGACGGCAATAATGCTGCGGCTCACGTAAGCTATGCTTTCAGTGAAGTTGCGGCAATTTATCCCATTACGCCGTCCTCCCCGATGGCCGACCTGGTCGACCAGTGGTCTGCAAATGGCCTGAAAAACATCTTCGGCAGCCAGGTCAAGGTCGTCGAGATGCAGTCCGAAGCCGGTGCTGCCGGCGCAGTGCACGGCTCCCTCGGCGCCGGTGCTCTGACCACCACCTACACGGCCTCTCAGGGCCTGCTGCTGATGATCCCGAACATGTACAAGATCGCAGCTGAGCAGCTCCCCTGCGTGTTCCACGTCTCCGCCCGTACTGTTTCGACCCACGCGCTGAACATCTTCGGCGATCACTCCGACGTCATGGCCTGCCGCCAGACCGGTTTCGCCATGCTGTGCGAGGGCAACGTGCAGGAAGTGATGGATCTCTCCCCCGTGGCACACCTGGCCGCGCTTTCCGGCAAGGTCCCGTTCATCAACTTCTTCGACGGTTTCCGCACCTCCCACGAGATCCAGAAGATCGCCGTGTGGGATTACAAGGATCTCGCCGACATGTGCGACATGGACGCTGTCAAAGCGTTCCGCGAGCACGCCCTCAACCCCGAGCATCCCGCCATGCGCGGCTCCCATGAGAACGGTGATACGTTCTTCCAGCACCGCGAGGCCTGCAACCAGTACTACGACGCTCTCCCCGAAGTCGTGGAAAAGTACATGGGCAAGATCAACGAGAAGCTCGGCACCGACTACAAGCTCTTCAACTACTACGGCGCGCCCGACGCTGACCGCGTCATCATCGCGATGGGCTCCATCTGCGACGTGGCCGAGGAAGTCATCGACTACCTCAACGCCCACGGCGAGAAGGTCGGTCTCATCAAGGTCCGTCTGTACCGCCCGTTCAAGGCTGAGCGCCTGATCGAGGCCATCCCCGCCACCGCCAAGAAGATCGCGGTCCTCGACCGCACCAAGGAGCCCGGCGCACAGGGCGAGCCCCTCTATCTCGACGTCGTCACCGCGCTGGCCAACGCCGGCATCACCGACAAGACCGTCATCGGCGGCCGTTACGGTCTCGGCTCCAAGGACACCCCGCCCGCTTCCGTGTTCGCTGTTTACACCGAGCTTGCCAAGGCGGAGCCCAAGCGTCAGTTCACCATCGGCATCGTCGATGACGTGACGAACCTCTCCCTGCCCGAGGACAAGAACTGCCCGAACACCGCAGCCGAGGGCACCATCGAGTGCAAGTTCTGGGGTCTCGGCGGCGACGGTACCGTCGGTGCGAACAAGAACTCCATCAAGATCATCGGTGACCACACCGACAAGTACGTCCAGGCCTACTTCCAGTACGACTCCAAGAAGACCGGCGGCGTGACGATCTCCCACCTGCGTTTCGGCGACAAGCCCATCCGCAGCCCCTACTACATCAACAAGGCCGACTTCGTCGCCTGCCACAACCCCAGCTACATCACCAAGGGCTTCAAGATGGTCAACGACGTCAAGCCCGGCGGCGTGTTCATGATCAACTGCCAGTGGGACTTCGATGAGCTGAACCACCACCTCAAGGCGGACGCCAAGCGCTACATTGCCAAGAACAACATCCAGCTCTACACCATCAACGCCATCGACCTTGCCATCAAGATTGGCATGGGCAAGCGCAACAACACCATCCTCCAGTCCGCGTTCTTCTCCCTCGCGAAGGTCATGCCCGAAGAGCAGGCCATCCAGTACATGAAGGACGCCGCGACGCACTCCTACCTCAAGAAGGGTCAGGACATCGTCGATATGAACCACAAGGCCATCGACCTCGGCGCCACCGCCTACACCAAGATCGACGTTCCCGCCGATTGGGCGAACGCTGTCGACGCTGACGAGACCGTCTCCTACGAGGGCAAGGCCGAGCTCGTCGAGCAGGTCAAGAACATCCTCGATCCCGTGGACAAGATGGACGGCGACAGCCTGCCCGTTTCCGCCTTCATGCCTCACGTGGACGGCCAGTGGGAGCTTGGCGCTGCCGCTTACGAAAAGCGCGGCGTTGCCGTTTCCGTTCCCACGTGGGACGAGACGAAGTGCATTCAGTGCAACAACTGCGCTTACGTCTGCCCGCACGCCACCATCCGTCCCTTCGCTCTCACCGAGGAAGAGGCCAAGAATGCTCCTGCCAATGCCAAGATCGTCGACATCAAGGCCGGCAAGGGCAAGGGTGTTTACAAGTACACGATGGCCATCTCCCCGCTCGACTGTATGGGCTGCGGCGTTTGCGTCGGCCAGTGCCCGGTCGGTGCTCTGACGATGGTTGGTCAGGAGTCCGAGCTGCCTGAGCAGGATGTGTTCAACTACTGCGTCTCCAAGGTCTCCGACAAGAAGGATATGCAGGATCTCACCGTCAAGGGCAGCCAGTTCAAGCAGCCCATGCTCGAGTTCTCCGGCTCCTGCGCAGGCTGCGCCGAGACCAGCTATGCCCGTCTCGTCACTCAGCTCTTCGGCGACCGTATGTACATCTCCAACGCCACCGGCTGCTCGTCCATTTGGGGCGGCCCCGGCGCTACCTCTCCGTACTGCACGGATAAGAACGGCCACGGCCCGGCTTGGTGCAACTCCCTGTTCGAGGACAACGCCGAGCACGGCTTCGGTATGTATGTCGGCCAGGAGAAGATCCGCGAGGATCTGATGGCCAAGACCGAGCAGCTCATCGCCATCGAGTGGACCCAGCCCGCGCTGAAGGAAGCCGCTCAGAAGTGGCTCAACACCAAGGACGACGGCAACGCCAACGCCGAGGCCACGAAGGAATACGTCGCGGCTCTGCAGGCGAACATCGCCACCGTCGACGAACTGGCCGCTGTGCCCAAGTTCGCTGAGCACGCCGCCGAGCTCAAGGCCAAGGGCGAGAAGTTCTGCGACTGCGACGCCTGCAAGCTCGTTGCTGAGATCCTCGACAAGAAGGATTACCTCTCCAAGAAGTCCGTTTGGATCTTCGGCGGCGACGGTTGGGCTTACGATATCGGCTTCGGCGGCGTGGACCACGTGCTTGCTCAGAACAAGAACGTCAACGTCTTCGTCTTCGATACCGAGGTCTACTCCAACACCGGCGGTCAGGCTTCCAAGTCCTCCAACATCGGTCAGGTGGCGCAGTTCGCCGCTGCCGGTAAGGAGACCAAGAAGAAGTCTCTGGCTGAGATCGCCATGAGCTACGGCTATGTGTATGTGGCTCAGGTGGCTATGGGTGCTAACCCCGCTCAGACCCTCAAGGCCATTCAGGAGGCTGAGGCCTATCATGGTCCCTCCCTCATCATCGGCTATGCTCCCTGCGAGATGCACAGCATCAAGGGCGGCATGACCAACTGCCAGGCTGAGATGAAGAAGGCCGTCGAGTGCGGCTACTGGAACCTGTTCCGCTTCAACCCCGCTGCTGAGACCGACAAGTTCATTGTGGATTCCAAGGAGCCCAAGGAAGAGGGCTACCGCGCCTTCCTGATGAACGAGGCCCGTTACAGCCGCCTGACCCGCGAGTTCCCCGACCGCGCCGAAACTCTGTTCAAGCGCAACGAGGAGGTCGCCATGGATCGCTATCAGCACCTGCTGAAACTGAAGGCCATGTACGACGAGAAGTAATTCTCATCCGACAGATCGAAAAGGAGCACGGCATGAGTCGTGCTCCTTTTTTGCGTTGACACCTTCGACAAAATGGGATACAATAAACTGCGGCTATGACGAGGCTGAAAGCCCTTGCTGTGCCGCGAAAAGTATGAGATCTATGCCCCGGTAGCTCAGCTGGATAGAGCGAACGCCTCCTAAGTGTGAGGTGGTCGCTCACCCTGCGAGCATAAAACTAAATACTGGCCTCGGTAGCTCAGTTGGATAGAGCGACTGCCTCCTAAGCAGTAGGCCGCTGGTTCAAGCCCAGTCCGGGGTGCCAAAAACGCTGTAATCTCAATGGATTTCAGCGTTTTTTCTTTTCTTGGCTCACCCCGAAAAAGCAACTGCTTTGTGATTTGAAATGCAACTTATTTCCAGACTGTTCCCTGCTGGACTCGAACGATTTTCGAGAAATCTGCTAATGAAATTCGGATTCTGCTAATGAACCCTGCCGTGGTGTTTTATGGTCGTTTCGAGTCCTCCCGTTACCCTGCGTGCAAAAGGGCTTTCAGTTGGCGGGCAAGTTCGGGATTTTCCTGAAGCTGTGCAAGAAGCGACTGGAGGTTTAGGTCGGGAGCCGGTTCCGGTTTCGGCGGATTCAGTTCCTGCTCCACGCGCCGCATATCCGGGTTCGCATAGAATGCGACCTCAAACTTCTGCGCGTTGATTTTCCGCTCCTCATCCAGAATATGCGCATAAACTTCTGTAACCATAGACGCCTGCGCATGGCCGGTATCCCCCTGCGTGGCCTTAATGTCACCATGATTGAGCTTCAGCTTATAGGTGGTGCTTGAGTGCCGCAAAGAATGAAAGACTACATTCGGGAGGTTCGCTGACTTTTTCAGCCGTTCAAACTGATTCCCGATTACCCTGTCTTCGCAGGGCCGCCCGGTTTCCAAAGCTAAAACAAGATTATAGTCGGCATACTCGTCACCCATAATTTCTTTGAGCTTGTCCTGCTTTTGACGCCAGTCCCGAAGAATATACGCAAGGGTCTTCGGCAGCCATACCTTCCGGATACTGGTTTCCGTCTTAGGTCGTTTGAGCACAAGCCTTGTTGTCGATTTGGCTTTCACGATCCTCGGGAACATAAAGATGATGTCTTTCTCTCCGAGCGCGTCAATCGCACGCTGATCGACACGCGCCAATTCCTTGTTGACAATGATATGGGCATCGTCTTTTGCGATGTCCGAGTCGGAAATGTGAACACAATCCCATGTCAGCCCTGTGATCTCGCCCATGCGCAGTGAACAGGCGAACGAAAGGTTGATTGCAACATACAGTTTCCCCTCAGAGCAGTTATCCAGAGCCTGTCTGATAATGTCAGCCGTCCAGATAGCGCGAGGATTTTTCTCTTTCTTGGGAAGAAGAACATCGTCAAACGGATTCTTCGGAACCATATCCCATCGGACGGCCTGGCGGAAAGCGCAGTGTAGCACCTTGCACACTTTTTCAATCGTGTTGGGAGGCAAGAATTCCGAGCGTGCGTTTCGGTATGTTGTGCTGACGGGTTTCATCTTTTGCAGTTGGGCGATGAAGCTGTCTACGGTACGCCTTGTCACATCCTGGACATTCATATCACCAATGACCGGATTGATGTAATTGTTGATGATCCCGGTGTTTCCAGAATAGGCTGAAAGCCCCCACCGCTTTGAACCGTAGAGTTCAACAAAATCTGCCAGGAAGTCACGGACAGTTACGCTGGATGGCGGAATGAAGGTTCCGTTGTTCATTTCATTCTCTACCTGTGCTTTTCTGGCCGCGGCCTCCTTCTTTGTTCCATAGGTTTCCCACTTCTGCCTTTTGACATCGGCAGAATCCGTATAGGTATATACGACGGCATACTTTTTACCGCGTTTTTGAATTGATGCCATAGCTCGTGGCTCCTTTCAGGTGTTGTCTCTGCCATCAAGCCAATCATCGAAAGCCTTCTTTGATATTCTCAGCCTGGTTCCAATCCGTACACATTTGAAGGTGCCGTTAGCACACATGTTATAGACGGATTTTTTGCTGACACCAAGAATTTCCGCTACTTCCATAACGGAATAGCTTCTTTTTTCAGAGTTGGCTTTAAGGCCGTTTGTATTTATCTCAGCCACAGAGGGCCTCCTTTCTTTGGTGGCTGGGGAAAAGAGCCTGTGATGTCCTCACAAATATATTATACGGATTTTCCCCACTATCACCAACAAGTAAATTACATTAGGTTCTAATCCAAGTTCGATTCCCAATTCCGGGCCATTTCCTGCGCCCTCGCTTCAGGCCGCGTATTTGCAGGCTGCCGCT
>ERZ773243.3236-NODE-3236-length-11899-cov-3.584009_pt1 | contig 11899 bp, 14 predicted proteins | sample MGYA00580520_ERZ773243 | MGnify/ENA primary metagenome ERZ773243 (study PRJEB29015, sample SAMEA2737747) | human gut metagenome | biome: human gut; feature: human-associated habitat; material: faeces | place: China | collected 2012 ... | reverse complement strand
CTGGGCAGCGCAGGCACTTGCGGCCAACGGATGGTTCGTGGACCGGCTCGACCTGAAACTGACGGAAAGCGTCGAGTTTCCGGAAATGATCGCCTGCATGGAACGCGTGGTCGACGAATGGCGCAAGGCGGCGCTCGAACATGCTGCCGAATCGGGTGAGGAGCCGCATTTGCTGGTCGTCACCAAATCGCTCTCCACACTCTCATATCCGCATTCCGCAAGACTAGGATTGCGTGTGGTGCTGCTCACCCCGGTACTCAATCCGCCGCCATTCGACAAGCACAAGTCGGTCATTCCCGCGCCGCTACCGGGAACTGCCGGCAGCCCGATGCCGCTAATCTGCGCAGGTGACGCCGACCCATACTACGATGACGCCAAAGCGCATCTGCTCACCGACCATGTGCGCACGTACGCTGGTGCCAACCATTCCATCGAAGTACCGGACGATTGGCAGACGTCGCTCGACTACCTGAAACAGGTCACGCAAGCCATCGTCGACTACGCCGGCTGAAAAGACCGGGACGGAATATGCGCATCGTATTGCAGAAGGTCGGCGAAGGATCCGTCGACGTGGTCGACGAGACAAGCGGAGAAGTCGACACCACATTCGAACCACAGCATATAGGCATCGGCTATGTGCTGCTCGTCGGAGTGGAAGACACGGACGGAGCGGAGCAAATCGACTGGCTCGCCCGCAAAATCGCCAATCTACGCGTCTTCGAAGACGAGAACGGCAAAATGAACCGTTCCATCCACGACGTGAACGGCAGTGTGCTGTCCATCTCCCAATTCACGCTATACGCGGACGTGCGCAAAGGCAACCGCCCAAGCTTCGTGAAAGCCGGAGCGCCCGCGCACGCCGAACAGACGTGGCACGGATTCAACGACGCCCTGCGCGTGCAAGGACTCGAAGTAAAAGAAGGACGATTCGGCTCCCACATGCGCGTGCGGCTCGCCAACGACGGTCCGGTCACCATCCTGTTCGACACGGAAGAGTAAACTGATTTCAATGAGGTGTGTCTTATGAAGATCCAAGCCTTGCAGGTGGGGTCCATCGGTACCAACTGCTACATTCTCTGCGACGAAGCGGCTAAGGTCTGCGCCGTGATCGATCCCGGTGCGGAGCCGGAGCTGATCCTCTCCGCCGCCGAAAAGCTGGACTGCACCGTGGATAAGATCCTGCTGACCCACGGCCACTATGACCACACCGGTGCGGTGGCGGCTTTGATGGAGACGCTGCCGCCGACGGCGGTCTATATCCATCAGGCGGATTTTGACAGTCCGCAGACCCAGCTGTTCCCTCTGAAAAGCGAACTGGCCCGGATTCCCTTCGGCGGCGTGAATTTCTACGGCGAGGGAGACCGCATCACGGTGGGCACGCTGGAGCTTCAGGTGCTTCACACCCCCGGCCACTCCGAGGGCAGCGTCACGCTGCTGTGCGGAGATACCCTGTTCTGCGGGGACACCCTGTTTGCCGGTTCCTGCGGCCGGACGGATTTTCCCGGTGGCAGCATGAAGCAGATGATGGCCTCTCTGGCCCGGCTGGCCGCCCTTCCCGGGGACTACCGGGTCCTGCCGGGACACATGGAGCCCGGCACTCTGGACCGGGAGCGGCGCTTCAACCCCTATATGCAGATGGCGCTGCGGGAGCAAGGCTGATATGAAGCTGGAATTTTTAGGTCATGACGAGCGCTATATCGTCGAACAGAGCCTGATGACCCTCTTTCCGCTGGAAAAACCGATCTATGACGCGGTGCAGCCGGGAGACGAGGCGTGGTGCCGCCTTGCCGCCGCGGAAACGGCGGCGGACTGTCAGGTCACAGCGGAGCTGCACTATCACGGATACACCGCCGCCGGGACCTTTGCATCCCCCCTCACCGGCACGGACTTTGAAAAAGAAGGCCAGCGGCGCTACGCCGTGGCGGCCTGCTTCTATCTGGCATTTCTGGATCTGTATCCCAAGCTGCCGGAAGCGCTCCGCGCCGCGGAAAAGCTGACGCTACCCCCCTGGGGGATGCTCACCGGCGTCCGGCCCGACAAACCCATCACACGGGCGTTGATGGAGGGCAAGACCCCGGAGGAAGCCAAGCGGGAACTGAAGGCGCGCTATTTCGTCCCTGAGGAGCGGGCGGCGCTGGCTTTGGAGACTGGTGCCGTGGGCTATCAGGCGTTGAAGCGGCTGGAAAAGCGGGATATCGACCTGTATGTGGGCATCCCCTTCTGCCCCACCCGCTGCGCCTATTGCTCCTTTGTGAGTCAGAGCGTGGAGCGGAGTTTTTCTCTGGTGGAGCCCTATGTAAAAGCTCTGATCGGGGAAATTCGCTCCGGCGGGGACATGGTGCGCAGCAATCGTCTGCGCCCCCGCGCCTTTTACATGGGCGGCGGCACCCCCGGCATCCTGACGCCGGATCAGATGGATGCCATCCTGACGGCTCTGGAAGAATCCTTCGACCTCTCCGCCTGTCCGGAGATCACGGTAGAGATCGGCCGTCCGGATACCATCACCGCCGAAAAACTGGCCGTTCTGAAAAGTCACGGCGTCACACGGGTCTGCGTGAATCCTCAGACCATGGAGGATCACGTCCTCGCCGCCATCGGCCGCCGCCACGCCTCTGCGGATACGGTGCGGGCCATGGAGCTGGTGCGGGCCTACCGGTTCCCCCACGTCAACATGGACCTCATCGCAGGTCTGCCGGCAGATACACCGGAGGGCTTCCGCCGTTCTCTGGACAAATGTCTGGAACTGGGGGCCGATGACATCACCATCCACACGCTGGCGCTGAAAAAGGGCAGCCGCATTCTCATGGAAGGTCTCTCCATTCCCGATGGAGCGGCCGTGCAGGCCATGCTGGACTATGCCGCCCCTACCTTGCGGGCCGCAGGCTTTGTCCCCTACTACCTCTACCGGCAGAAGTATATGTCCGGCAGCTTTGAGAACGTGGGTTGGAGCCGCCCCGGCGGGGAGTGCTGGTACAACGTGGACATCATGTCGGAGCTGTGTTCCATCCTGTCCTTCGGTGCGGGCGGTTCCACTAAAATGGTGGAGCCCGGCACCAACCACATCGAGCGGGTCTTTAACCTGAAGTATCCCAAGGAATACACGGAGCGGCCGGAGAAAATCCAGCAAAACCAGGCTGCTTTCGCGGAGTTTTATCAAAAATACGTTCCCGAAACTTAAACGGGCGGCCACGGCCGTAAGGAGGGTCATTCATGGAACATAGCTGTGAAGCGTATTGGACCAAGGCGGAAGGACTGGCGCGGGACGCCATCTGCACCATGGGTTTGGGGGCCAAACGGCTGACGGACGCCGCCAAGCGGCAGTTAGAGATCGCGGATCTCCGCGCCGGCGTCAACGTCGGTCTCCGGGAACTGGGCGAGCTGCTGTATGCCACCCACACCGGCACTCCTACGGATTCCGAGCTGCTGCTGGAAAAAATGCGGGAGATCGATGAGCTCAAGGCCCGGCTCCGGGAGTTGGAGGGAGAACCCATCATCCATCTGATCTGCCCCCGCTGCGGACATGAGGTCCAGCCGGAAGACGTATACTGCCGGGACTGCGGCGAAAAGCTGTAATGACGGGTATGTTCCGCTTCTGCGGCGCATACCTAACCAATAGCGGCGGTACGCCCGCCCTGTCTCAATCTGAAAATTCGAGGTAATATCCATGCCAACTCCTGCGAAAAAGCAATCCTTCTTAGGCGGCGCCGCCATTCTGGCGGCGGCGGTGGTCATCGTCAAGCTCATCGGCGCGGCCTACAAGATCCCTCTCAGCAATATTCTGGGCAGCGCGGGACAAACTTATTTTGACACCGCCTACCAGATCTACAACTTTTTGCTGACCTTTTCCACGGCGGGCCTGCCCCTGGCCATCTCCCGGATGACCAGTCAGGCCCACGCCAGGGGGCTGGAAAACGAGAAGCGGCGGATCTTCTCCACCGCCATCTGGCTGTTCTTCGGTCTGGGTCTGGTCTGCTCCGTGCTGATGTTCTTCCGTGCGGACGCGCTGGCCCGGTTCCTGAACAACTCTCTGGCCGCCACTGCCGTACAGGCGCTGGCCCCGGCGGTGTTCTGCGTGTGCCTGCTGGCCTGTATGCGGGGCTACACGCAGGGTCAGGGCAACATGACCCCCACTGCCGTCAGTCAGGTGCTGGAGGCCCTTTTGAAGCTGGGCATCGGCCTGCCTTTAGCGTGGTACGTGCTCCACATCGGCAAAACCGCTGAGCTCAGCGCGGCGGGGGCCATCGTGGGCGTCACGGCGGGCACAGCGGTATCCATGCTGTTCCTGTGCGCCTATCTCGTCACCCACCGGAACCGGAAGGAATCTTTGGACGTTCCCTCCTCCAGCGGGCAGATCATTAAGCAGATCCTGCTCATCGGCGTTCCCATCACCCTGAGCAACTCCGCCATGAGCATCATCAACATCATTGATACCAAGATCGTCATGGGCCGCCTGCAAAACGGGCTGGGCCTTTCAGAAACAGCAGCGGCTGTGCTGAACGGCCAGTACCGCATCGCCATGAATATGCCCAACATGGTGGCCTCCTTTGTTTATCCTGTCACCATGAGCCTGATTCCCTTCGCGGCGGCGGCGCTGGCCCGAAAGGACCACGCTGAGGCGGACCGCATCATTTCCTCCGCCTTCCGACTCATCGCCATTCTGGCGCTGCCCGCGGGCGTGGGTCTCTCCGTGCTGTCCACCCCCATTGAACGGCTCATGCTGCCCATGCAGCCGGAGGACGCACTGGCGGCGGGTCCCCATTTGCAGATTTTAGGCATTGCCCTGATCTTCATCTGCCTGATGATCCTGACCAACGCCATTTTGCAGACCTACGGCAAGGAGAAGCTGCCCATTTTCACCGTCATCGCCGGCGGCGTGGTGAAGGTGGTCATGAACTACATTCTGGTGGGCAACCCGGACATCAGCATCCACGGCGCGCCCATTTCTACCCTGTGCTGCTATCTGACCATCTGCGGACTGAACCTCTTCTTCGTGTGGAAATATTCCCCGGAGAAGCCCCGGTACACGCGGCTGTTCGGAAAGCCCATCGTAGCCTCCGCCGTGATGGGCGCCGCCGCCTGGGCAGTGTGCGGCCTTGTTGCCAGAGTCCTCAGCGGCCACAGTGCTTACGGTGCCAATGCCCTCGCTACCTTCTGCGGCATTCTGGCCGGTGTAGTGGTATACGGCGTTCTGGTCATTACCCTGCGAATCTTACGGGCAGAGGACGTAAAAGCTCTGCCTAAAGGCGAAAAAATAGCCAAACTTTTGCGCTTGAAGTGAACGATTTATAAAAAATCCTGTTATATCAACGTTTTCAGGATAAAATAGCTTGCAAAGGCAGTGGAGATATGGTAAATTTTCAAAGGAAACAACGCTATGGGTGGGAGGATCTTCTCACCATCATGCACCTGCTGCGTGCCCCCGAGGGCTGTCCTTGGGACCGCGAGCAGACCCACCAGTCCATCCGCCGGAATTTTCTGGAGGAGACCTACGAGGCACTGGACGCCATTGACCGGAATGATACCCCCGGTATGTGCGAGGAATTGGGGGACGTTCTACTTCAGGTGGTGTTCCATTCCGTGATGGAAGAGGAGCAGGGCCGTTTCACCGCAGATGACGTGGTGGACGGCGTGGCTCAGAAGCTGGTGTTCCGCCATACCCATGTATTCGGTGCCGCCGAGGCCGCCGACAGCGCACAGGCGCTGGAGGGCTGGGAGGCTCAGAAAAAGAAGGAAAAGGGGTTCACCTCCCCGGCGGACGCTGTGGAAGCCGTCCCCCATACACTGCCGGCGCTGTGGCGGGCGGAAAAGATTGTCTCCCGCTCTGTAAAGGCCGGATTCAACTGGGACTCCGCTGCCGGTGCGCTGGACAAGCTGGATGAGGAAACCGCCGAGCTGCGGCAGGCCGTGGAGACCGGACAGCCTGTGGACAGTCCTCACGGCATCCGGGAGGAGCTGGGCGACGCTCTGTTCATTCTCTGCAAGATCGCCCAGATGTCCGGTGTGGACCCGGAGGACGCTCTGCACCGGGCCTGTGACAAATACCAAGGTCGGTTCCGCCGGGTGGCGGATGCCGCCGACCGCCCGCTGAACGCTTATACGGAAGCGGAAAAAATCGCTCTTTGGGAGCAAGCCAAAGAAAACTAAGATCTTCATTGCGGAAACGCGATAAAAGATAAATGGAATTTTAATTATTTTACAGGAGGATATACTCATGAACAAAGCTGAACTGATCGCCGCCGTGGCCGCTGCCGCTGAAATTTCCAAGAAGGACGCTGAGACTGCTGTCTCCGCTACCCTGGACGCCATTACCGCCGCTCTGAAGGAAGGCGACAAGGTCCAGCTGGTTGGTTTCGGTTCTTTCGAGGTCAAGTCCCGCGCTGCCCGCACCGGCCGTAACCCCCGTACCAAGGAAGTTGTCGAGATCCCCGCTTCCAAGGTGCCCGTGTTCAAGGCCGGCAAGGCTCTGAAGGACGCTGTGGCTGAATAAATTCACACCGTAAAGGGGGCGTTACGCCCCCTTTTTCATTTTTCAAGAAAGGAAGCATCATGCGCTTAGACAAATATCTCAAGGTCTCCCGGCTCATCAAGCGGCGGACCGTGGCCAACGAAGCCTGCGACAATGGATTGGTCACCGTCAACGGTAAGCCCGCCCGGGCCTCCTACGAGGTGAAGGAGGGAGATCAGATCACCCTTCGCTTCGGCGTACGGACCGTCACCGTGGAGGTGCTGTCCGTTCAGGAGACCGTGCGGCAGAGCGATGCCGCCGCCCTGTACCGGCAGATCCAATAAGTTCTTCTATCTCCCTCCCTGTCCGCATACACTGAGGGCAGGGAGGGATCTTATGACCAATGACTTCAATATGCCCGTCACTCCTCATCGGCTGGAGCTGATGGACCGGGCACATCTCACCGTTTCCGGCGTGGAGGATGTGGAGCGCTTCGACGAGAGCGGCGTCATTATGACCACCTCCGCCGGGACCCTGATCGTCACCGGGGAGGACCTGCACATCGGTAAGCTGTCCTTAGAGGGGGGCGAGTTGTATGTGGATGGCCGCATCACCTCCATCTCTTATGAGGACACTCCGAACCGTCAGGGCGGCTTTTTCAGCCGTCTGTTCGGATAGGCCATGGCCATCCATGTCACAGAGCAGCTCCGCACGTTCCTCCTGTCGATTCTGCTGGGGCTGGGCGCCGGGGTCCTGTACGACCTGCTGCGGGCGGTACGGCTGCGGCACCCCCGACTGACGGCGCCGCTGGACCTGCTCTACTGTCAGGCCGTAGGTCTGGCGGTCTTTCTGTTCGTCCTGCGGCAGTCGGATGGCCAGCTCCGGGGGTTCATCCTGCTGGGAGGACTGGGCGGCGGCGTTCTGTTTTTTTCCCTGCTTTCCCGGCCCCTGCGGCCGGTTTGGGACTTCTGGATGGACCGGTGGATGGAATTGTTCCAATTTCTGAGTCTACCGGGACGGTTTTGCGCCGCAGTTTGTAAAAAATTTGCATTTCAGGCAAAAACCCTCTTTTATTTTCTCAGGAAATACGCTACAATACATATTGAAGGAGTATGGAAGCCCCTTCGCAAAGGAGGGATGCCCCATGGCAAAGCCCATCAAACCCGCAAAAAAGAAAAAATCAGGTAATCTGCTGGTCCATGTGGTGATCCTGCTGCTTCTGGCCACAGTGGGCTGGCGGCTTTATGCCCTTCAGGGGCAGGTCCGGGCCGCGCAGGCGGAACGGGATCAGTATGCCCGGCAGGTGGAGAATGTCCAGCAGGAAAATGAGACGCTGCGGAGCGACATCGCAGAAGGTCCCACTGAGGAGAAAATGAAAGAACTGGCCCGGGAAGAACTGGGCATGATCGACAGCAACAGCTATCTGTTTTTAGATCGATCCAACTGAGCATTACCGGCACAGCCGGTTACTATTATTTTAACAAGAATAAGAATAGGAGTAACACAGCACTTATGGAGTACGAGGTCGGAACAGTCTTAGAGGGCAAGGTCACCAGTATTACAAAATTCGGCGCTTTTGTGGCCTTGGAGGGCGGCAAGTCCGGCCTGGTACATATTTCGGAGATCGCCAACAGCTATGTCAACGATGTACATGACTTTTTGCAGGAGGGGCAGGACGTTAAAGTAAAGCTCCTTGCTATCAAGGACGGAAAGCTGGATCTTTCCATCAAAAAGGCGCTGCCCACACCGGAGCGCCCCGCCCAGCGGAGCTTCCAGCCCCGTCCGGCAGCAGCCCCCCGTCCCGCGGCGGCTCCCCGCCGTTCAGGCAGCGGACACCACCCCCTCCGGCGATCTGGCCTTTGAGGACAAGCTCAAGCAGTTTCTCTCCTCCTCGGAGCGGAAAATGGCGGACCTGAACCGGAACATCTCCGGCAAGCAGGGCGGCCGCAGAAGAAGATAAATCCATTTCAGACTGATAACAACGCAGCCGTCTCCGGGAGAGCATCCCAGAGACGGCTGCGTCAACTTATATGTGTGAAAAATCACGCAGAAAAAGCGTCCACGCCCGCAAGGACACATTTGATAGGGCCGATTTTCCGCGCCCCTTTTACGCCAGTCTGCGGAAGCATTCATTCTGGGTGTTGCTCCAGAAGTGAGTGTCATCGATGCCGGACACGTAGTAAACAAGCGGAGCGGAAAAGTCATTTTGCAGATAGTCAATGTCCAACTCCGGACAGTATCCCACGCTGCTGCGGTCCCGGATGCGGAAGGGATAGGCGGTTTCGCCAAACAGCTCCAGTTTCGGATACACGATGCGGCAGCCGTCCTCGGAAAACAGCAGAACGGTGGTACCCGCATCGTCCACCCAGATACCCGCAAGGGCTTCTTCCGTCACAGCGCTGTAATCCCCCGGCGCTTCGTAGCGGTACTCCGCGCGTTCCGTACGGTCTAAAATCTGCGTAAACAGGGGGAGCAGCTTCCACGCCGCCCACTTCACCCGGCCCGTGCTGCGGTACGGCTGTTCCAGGGTATAGCCCGCGTCATCCAGTGCGTCATAGGCCGTCTCATCGCCCCGCATGAGGGCCTCCGCCTCCGTCAGCACCGCCGCCCATGCCCGGGCCAGCTCCGCAGAGTTTTCCATGGGCACGTTTTCATCTATCCACCTGAATACGTCCTCCTGCTCCACCGAGTTCACATCGATCCAGTCCAGCAGCTCTCCGGCGGCATAGGTAGTCCGCAGAGAGCTGCCCGCCGTGCCGGGTGCCACGGTGTAGATGTCTGTCAGCACATCTTCCAGACTCAGCGGTTCTTTTTTCTCCGGCTTTGCAGGTTCAGGTTCCGGTGTTTCATCGGGAGGTTCCGCTGCCTCCTCCCCCGGTGCCGACGGCTTCGCATCCGGCGGATTCTCCGGCTCCCTGTTCTGCCCGCCGCAGGCGGTCAGCAGCAGCGCCAGCAGCAAACATACCGTCAAGATTCTGCGTTTCATCCCATTCACCTCTCGATCTTTGACCCCGCGGCCATGCCAACACACGCAAAATACAGGACCTCCACAGGTTCCGGCCATGGCCGAAGCCGGACGCCGCACATGGATACAGTGGAACGAACTTTCAAAGGAAACCTCAATGCCATAAGCAAGCACATCTGTATATGCTTATTATATCAATACTATGCGGAAATTCAAGCGGGCCTCACAGATCCCCGCTTCAAGGCGGCAAAGGAAGCACAGGAAATTCAGAATCACGGCTCCCCCGCCGCTTGCAGTCATGCGTTCTATCGACCTAAAAACCACGCGGTCAGCCTCTCGGCTGACCGCGTGGTTCCACAAGTATTCTGTTTTTACTGTACGGAATTTTTCATTCTCCACACGATGGCAGAGACCTGACCGCGGGTCAGGGTGTTGTTGGGCTTATAGGTGCTGGTGCCGTTGGAGAAGTACCCCTCAATGATACCGGCGGCATTCAGCGCCTGCACATAGACGTCATTGGTGTCGGTAAAGGGCTTCTTGCTGGGCAGGCCGGCGGTAGAAAGCTTCAACGCCTTGGCGGCGATCTGCGCGATCTGCAGACGGGTGATAGGCCCGTTCAGCTTGGGATTGCCGGACACCAGTCCGTCAGCCTTGGCCTTCGCCAGATAGCCGCTGAAGGTGCTGCCCTTCACCGTGGGGACCTGCTCGCCGTAGCCCGCCGCCAGCATGATGAGCTTCAGGGCCGCGCCGTAAGTAATGGTATTCTTCTCCTGGAACGTTCCGTTGCTGTAGCCGGAGATAACATTGGCGCCGGCAAGTTCCGTAACATACTTATAGCACCAGGTGGAGGTGGAGATATCCGTAAACTTCTTCACGCTGTCCACCACACCGATGGAGACCACACCGGAGCCAATGGCCGTACCGCTGCTGTTCAAAGCCACATAGGGAATGGAGACAGAGCCGGTGAACCCGCTGTTGGGAATAAAGCGGAGCTGGCTCATAGAGCCGGTCCCATCACCATAGCTATAAGCAGTGGTGACATCTGCCGCATAGGAGCCGCTGTACAGGACGCCAGCCTTAGAGGCAGGCAGCTCCAGCAGCTGGATGCTGCTAAGGCCGAAGCCAGTGGCGGATGCCACCGCGGAATACACAGAGTTTGCCGGGAAGTTCACGGAAGTGCCCTTGGTGGTCACGCTGTAAACCTCAGACACCGGAGAAGCCGTCACGCTGATCAGGATGGTCGCGGAAACAGCCGTGCCGCTGCTGCTGTATCCAGTAAAGGTGAGGGCCGTGCAGTAATTGCTGCCGCTGGGAATGTAGGTCAGTTCAGAGAGGTCGTATTCCGCAGCAGAGGCGGGGCTGTAGGAGAAGATCATACTGCCGGCCGTGGAGGCAGTGAGCTGCGTCCGCGTGGTACCGTATTTGCTGGTATTGTAATAGTTGTAGTATAGACTGCCGGTAGCGGGTACACTGGTCAGCGTCAGATACTGCAAGGACCCGCCGGAGGTGTACTTACGGAAAAGGCGGGCAATGTCATTGGCGTTGATCTGCAGGGCGGTGTTGGGCGTGGTATTGTAGCGGATGTTGCCCACATATCGGGATGTTACCGCAGATGTACCGGTGGTGATGACCAGTGTACCGGTGGTCGACTGATCGCATTTGCTGTTTTTTCCGCCGTAAAGGGTGAAGCTCAGCGTAATGCTGCCGGAGAAGGTCCGATCCGCCACAAAGCTCAGCTCGTCCAGATCGTAGTCACCATAGTCGCTGTCACCGTAGTAGAACTTGTTGCTGCTGAGGCTGGAACGGGTGAAGGCAGTCTCATTCCGCTTGCCATACCGGGAGTAGAGGGTACCGGCATCGTTGAACGCGCTGTCGGGCCGGCTGAATTCCACATACTTGAAGCTGCCGGTACAGCTGCTGTTCTCATAGATCTTCTCAAAATCGTCATCGTCAAAGGCAACTTCCTCACCGGCTTTCACCGTGTAAGTAATGTCACCCTTGGAGGAACCGGATTTGGAAGACGTGATCTTCAGGGTTCCGGTAACAGAATCGCTTGTCTTGTTGTTTTTTCCGCCGTAAGCCTTGAAGGTAATCTCAATGCTGCCGGAGAAGGACTTGTCTGCCACAAAGCTCAGTTCGTCCAAATCGTAGTCGCCGTAGTCGCTGTCACCGTAGTAGAACTTGTAATCGTCCAGTTCAGAGCGGGTAAAAGAGGTTGCATTCCGCTTACCATACCGGGAGTAAATGGTACCGGCATCACTGTAATCAGAGGAAGGCTTTTCAAATGCCACATACTTCATCGTGCCGGAGCCGCCAGCCTTGTCATAGGCATTGCTGAAATCTTCATCGCTAAATACAACTTCCTCGCCGGGCTTCACTGTGTAGGTGATGTCACCCTTGGAGGAACCGGAACCGCCGCCGACTTTGATATCCATGGTGCCGTACACATAATTCTTGCCGTCGGCGTCATAGATCTCAAATTTCAGCCG
>ERZ773243.3231-NODE-3231-length-11918-cov-2.857119_pt1 | contig 11918 bp, 8 predicted proteins | sample MGYA00580520_ERZ773243 | MGnify/ENA primary metagenome ERZ773243 (study PRJEB29015, sample SAMEA2737747) | human gut metagenome | biome: human gut; feature: human-associated habitat; material: faeces | place: China | collected 2012 ... | reverse complement strand
CAAATGCCTCATGATAAGCCAAGCCTGTATAGACACTGAACAAGTATAAATCTCTCACCTTTGCCAGTCTTTCCTGTGCAAACTGGTAATTTTCCAGCTTGTGAAGTTCTTCAGGAGTTAAAAATATCAACTCTTTCTCCACTTTCAATGGTGAATGATCAATAAAGGGATCCACTTTAATGTAATTACACCTCATGGCATAGGTGGTGACCTGCTTTACCCTTTGCATATTTTTATTGATGGTGACAGGTTTCTGCTTCCTAACAGAGAGAAGGTAGTCTTCCAATCCAGAAATGAACTTGAAATTGACCTTGTTCATGGGGATGTCTGCTGCATGATATGATTCTTTGATGTATGCCCTCACCAGTTCTAACACATCTTTAAACTTGTCCAGTGTGCTTTTCTTGAACTTTATTCCTTCCATCTTCTTTGCTGCCATGTACCTCTCTTCAAACAGGGTTATGAATGACCTGCTGACAGTTGTTTTTCCAATGTACAGGGCATAGAGGTCTTCCACAATATCTTCAGATCCTTCAATGATTAATCTTGTTTCAATCTCAACAAGTTTATTCTTTATAACCTCCATCTGTGTGTTAATTCTCTGTGCCATTTCTGACTTTCCAGTGGCCATTTGCTTGTTCTGGTTCCACTTGTTTCTTGTAATTTTAAACCCAATGGAGAAAATTTTTCTCTTGTTCTCATGCCATAACCTGCAATAAAGAGGTGCTTCCCCTGTTTCTGTTTCCTTGGAATGATACCTGAAAAATGAAATGTTTACTCTTGTTATCATAATATATTGGCTTTAATAGCCTATAAAACAATAGTTTATCTCTTGAAAAAAGGTGACCACTTTTTTTGATGAAGGTGACCACTTTGGTGACCACTTTTATTGATATTTCCCCTTGTAATCCCTTTAATTTTTATTGTTGGAATATACAGTGATTAATGATGTTTTGTAGTTAATATATTGATATTCAATACTTGAATCAAATATTTGAGCATAAAAAAAGTCAGTATCTCTACTGACTTTCAGCTTGTTGGCTCCTCAGGTAGGACTTGAACCTACGACCTACGGATTAACAGTCCGCCGCTCTAACCAACTGAGCTACTAAGGAATTTTCTCAAAAGCGATGCAAATATAGGGGTTTTCAGGAAAACTGCAAAATATTTTCAAGAAAATTTCAAGAAAAATGTGGATGGAAACTATTAATTCGTGAAAATGGAAGAACAACATGCTGAAAAATTGTAGTTTTGTGCATCAATTAAAAAAATGGCAGCTATGGATTACATGAAAGAATTGAACGTGGCCATCACGGTGTGCGATAAAGAGGGAAAGATCCTTCAAATGAACGATAAGTCACAGAAAACAAATCACGGTGATCTCGTTGGTCAGAATGTGTTAGATTGTCATCCGGAACCAGCCCGCACTAAATTGGTGCAGTTGATGACAGAACATGCTACGAATGCTTACACGATCGAGAAAAACGGCGTGAAAAAATTGATTTACCAAACCCCATGGTACGAGAATGGCGAATTTATGGGATTGGTGGAATTTTCCTTAGAGATTCCTTTTGAAATGCCACATTACATCCGTAAACCGAAAACGGAGTAGAAATTTTTGATTCGTTTGTAAAACTTTTTAATGATTAATAAGGTATAATCGGTATACATGATAACGAATATACCTATTAACCATGGAAAGAAAACAAAAACTAACCACCGAAGCCGGGACTCCGGTTGGTGATAATCAAAACATTCAGACTGCAGGACCTCGTGGGCCGGCTCTCTTGCAAAACGTTTGGCTAATCGAGAAATTGGCTCATTTTAATCGTGAACGGATTCCAGAACGAATCGTGCATGCCAAGGGAAGTGGGGCGTTTGGCACGTTTACGGTGACGAATGATATTACCCGTTACACGAAGGCGAGTATTTTTGCACGGGTCGGTAAGAAAACCGACGTGTTCATGCGTTTTTCCACGGTAGCGGGGGAACGAGGAGCTGCCGATACGGAACGGGATGTCCGGGGATTTGCCATGAAATTTTATACTGACGAGGGAAACTGGGATCTGGTTGGGAATAACACGCCTGTTTTCTTTATCCGGGATCCATTGAAGTTTCCCGATTTTATTCACACGCAAAAGCGGGATCCGAAGACAAACCTGAGAAGTAACACGGCGATGTGGGACTTTTGGAGTTTGTCTCCGGAGACGTTACATCAGGTCATGATCTTGATGAGTGATCGGGGTATCCCTCAAGATTTTCGTCATATGCACGGTTTCGGAAGTCATACATTTAGTTTTTATAACGAGTATAATGAACGTTGCTGGGTGAAATTTCATTTACGCTGTATGCAGGGAATTGCTAACTTCACGAACGAAGAGGCGGAAAAGATCGTGGCAAAAGACCGGGAACATTCTCAGCGGGATTTGTTCGAGAGTATCGAGAAAGGAGATTTTCCGAAATGGAAAATGTGTGTGCAGATCATGCCGGAGAAAGATGCGGAGACTTATCGTTTCAATCCTTTCGACCTGACGAAAGTATGGAGTCATAAGGATTATCCGTTGATTGAGGTCGGGGTGATCGAGTTGAACCGGAATCCAGAGAATTATTTTGCTGACGTGGAACAATCAGCATTTAATCCGGCCAACGTGGTTCCTGGTATCCATTTCTCACCGGATAAGATGTTGCAAGGGCGGTTGTTTGCTTATGGTGATGCTCATCGTTACCGTTTGGGGGTTAATGCCGATTCCATTCCAGTAAATGCGCCTCGTTGCCCGATGCATAATTATCACCGGGATGGAGCCATACGGGTAGATGGTAACGGTGGTGGTGCGGTGAACTACGAGCCGAACAGTTTTGGAGGCCCGGTAGATAATCACGCTTATAATCAACCGCCTTTCGAGATTCGGGGGATGGGTAGTCATTACCAACAGGATAAGGATTACTATACGCAACCGGGTGATTTGTATCGTTTGGTACCGGAAGATGAGAAAATGCGGATTCACACGAATGTTGTCACGGCTATGGAAGGTGTACCCATGAATATAAAAGTGCGAGTAGCTGCTCGTTTCTATCAGGCTGATGAACGTTGTGGTAAGGGGATTGCCGAGGCGGCAGGCTTGGATATGAATGAGGTTCTTGCTGAGGTGAAACGCCAACAGCAAGAAGATTAATAATTAATTTTTACTGACTGACGGTTGGGGAATACGTTGTGTGTTCTGGAATAATTCGTGATCGGATTTCCCCAACTGTCAGTTTTTATTTTGTCCCGTGTAAACAAGTGTGTGATGATTTCGGGGAATTACGTGGGGTATTATTGTTGTTATTTATGTTTTTTTTGCTTTTTCGGTATGGAATAAAAACCTTTTTTTGCACAGCGGTGAGTTTGTTTGAAATAATACCTATTGTCTTATGCCAGATGAGTTGATACTTTTCGAAAAAATGCAACGAGGAGATACTTCCGCTTTGGAGTACTTTTTTCGAGAGTACACGGATGTACTGTATTATCGTGCATTGGGCTTTGTAAAGGACAATTTGGCTGCAGAAGATATCGTGCAGGAGGTATTCATTCGTTTCTGGCAATTACGGAAAAATCTGAAAATAACGGATTCTGTTCCCGGTTATTTGTGCAAGGCAGTGGACCATCGTTGCCACAATTATCTAGAGCATTTGAAAGTGAAACATCGTTACGAGGAAAGTCAGAAATGGGAAGAGGTGATGGAGGAGGTTTCGGAGGATGAAGAGGAGTTGAATATCATGCGGGAACGATTGAAAATGTTTGTTGATTCGTTGCCGGAGAAATGCCGGGAGATATTCATTTTGGCTTGTATTGAAGGTTTAAAGTATAAACAAGTGGCTGAAAAATTAGATGTTTCTGTTAATACAGTTAAAACACAATTAAAAAGTGCTTATAGTAAATTGCGGGCCGAGTTTAATGAAAATGATTTGGAAATCATTGTATTACTAATTTTTTTAGGATATATGTAAAAAAACTCTTCTTTTTTCACCCTTTTTTCCCTGTTACCTGTCATTAGTGTGTTTGAAGGATAATAAAAATGTAAAGACAGGTTTTGCAAATGGAGAAAGAAGAACTACATAAGAAGCTGGATAATTTCTTGGTGGGTAATAACAAAGAGAGTGTGGATGGGGAATTATTTTCGCTATTGGTCCGCATGGATGAGTGCCGGAAAAAAGCTTGTCCTCCCAACAAAGAACGTATGTGGAAATATGTTCGCAACGCATTGAAGCTTTCCCGGAGGAGAGAATTAATGCGTAAATGGGCGGTAGCAGCTGTTATTGTGATGCCTCTTGCTGTCGGTCTCTGTTTTTATGATTATCGTTCTGACGAGGTAGTTCCAGTGCCGGAGAATATGGGGAAACGTCATCAAGTGTCGCTTACTTTGAATGACGGAAGGGTACTTCAAGTACAACAATGGAATAACGATTCGGTAATTCAGGAAAGCGGAACCGGGATTTTGGTCAGTGTCGGGCAACAAATGATTTATCATGCTGAGAAAGTACTGTTAAAAGAAGAGATCTTTAATACGTTGAGTGTTCCTCGCTCCACGGAATATCAGGTGCAATTGTCAGATGGTACACGAGTGTGGTTGAATTCGGAATCGGAATTACGTTATCCGGTTGATTTTGTCAGTACAGAACGAAAAGTTTTTCTTAGAGGAGAGGCTTATTTTCAGGTGGCGAAAGACACGACTAAACCTTTCCGAGTTGTGGTAAACGACATGATGGTGGAGGCTTTGGGCACGGGCTTCAATATCAACGCCTATCAGGATGACAATTGTTTGCGTACTACTTTGGTAGAGGGAAAAGTTCGGGTTTCATATTCGGATACTCGTCAGGAATGTATTCTTGTGCCGGGCGAGCAGGCTGTTTTGAAGGAAGGGGTACTTACATCTGGACAAGTAAATGTGGATGATATTATCGCTTGGAAAAAGGGACGTTTCGTGTTTAGTGATATGCCGTTGGAAATTATTGCTAATCAATTAGAGCGTTGGTATGATGTGGAGATTCGTTTTGATGACACGGTGGCGAAATATTATCGTTTTACCGGAGTTATGAAACGTTATAATGAATTAGAACAGGTGTTAGGCTTAATAGAAGAGACGACCAATGTCAGGTTCAAAGTGGAAGGGCGGCAGGTGAAAGTATTTCGTAATTTATAATAAAAAAACGGTAACCGTTGATGCGATTACCGTAGGTGTGTTTTAATCGGCCGGGCACAAATTGCAGTAGGCGTCCGGTAATTGTTAAACCCATAACTACAAATGTATGAATTTTTTATTGAAAACATGGAGGTTTATGAAATTAACCGTTTTTTTAATCCTCTTTGGAATTTTGAGATTAAATGCGGGCACTTATGTTCAGGCAGACAGCATTAGTCTCGATCTAAGTAATGTGACCTGTAAAGAGGCGCTTGATGCGATAAAAAAACAGACTAATCTGGATTTTTTTTACAACAATCAGGAAATTAATGCCATGGGTAAAGTTTCTGTGCGTTGTCGGAATGTTTCATTGGAAGCGGCTTTGCGACAAGTTCTGGGAAAGAATTTCACGTTCCGAATCGTTGATAATACCGTTGTTATCCGTCCCGAGAAAATGAAACCAGATCCCGTGAAACAACAGGTCGTCAAAGGTGTTGTTGTGGATGCTCAAGGATTGCCTCTGCCGGGTGTGACTGTTTTATTGAAAGGTACAACTTTGGGAACGTCAACAGATATGGATGGAAACTTTACTCTTTCTTTCCCCCATACAGCAGGTTCAGTTTTACAGTTTTCATTTATCGGTATGAAAACGGCTGAAGTTACATTTTCCGGGCAGGCGAATCTGAAAATCGTGTTGGAAGAGGAAACAACCCAGATGGATGAGGTGGTTGTGACCGGAATCTTCGAGCGTAAATCTGAAAGTTTTACCGGTTCTGCGACGACATATAAGAAGGAGGATTTGAAAATGATGGGATCGCAAAATATATTACAGAGTCTGAGAACTTTGGATCCTTCTTTTCATATTACCCCGAATAATGAGTTCGGTTCTGATCCGAATAAATTACCTGACATTGATATTCGTGGTAAAACGAGTATTGTTAATTTGAAAGAGGATTATGCTGTTGATCCCAACCAGCCTTTGTTTATTTTAGATGGTTTTGAGGTAGATTTGCAGACGATTGTTGATTTGAACATGGAACGAGTAGCTTCTGTTACCATTTTAAAAGATGCCGCATCTACGGCAATCTATGGTTCTCGTGCTGCTAATGGTGTGGTGGTAGTTGAAACTAAGCGTCCTGCTCCGGGGACATTGCGATTATCTTATAATGGAGACTTCACGGTGCAGATGCCAGATCTCAGTGATTACAATATGATGAATGCCGCTGAAAAATTGGAATTTGAGTGGTTGACCGGATATTACACGAAAACTTCGAATGCAGAATATTTGGTTGATCGGATGAATCTTTATAACCAACGGTTGAGAAATGTGCAGAGTGGAGTGGATACTTATTGGTTAAGTGAACCGGTTAGAACGGGGTTTTCTCATAAACACAATATGTATGTTGAAGGGGGTGATGATGCTATGCTGTATGGGGTCGGTCTAAGCTATAACGGTACTCAAGGGGTGATGAAGCAATCTGGACGGGATGTTTTGAGTTTCAATATTGATTTGCGCTATAGGAAGGGTAAATTCAGTTTTGGATTATACAGAAAGTCAGAATGCTCCTCAAAGTTTTTCCGTGTATGTGCAGACAAATCCTTATTACCCGAAAGATTATGAAGGTTCTGTTCCAAAGTATTTGGAAGAATCTTCTATAGATGGTGGTTTTTGGGTGAATAAAGTAGAAAATCCTTTGTATAATGCTAGTTTAAATTATTTGGATGGTTCAAAAGAAATTTCTTTTCGGAATAATTTCCAAATGGAATGGCGTCCGATGGATGGTATTATGGCACGTGGACGAATCAGTTTAACAAAAGCTAATAACAAGGGAGAAAAGTTTAAATCTCCATTCCATACTGATTTTGACGAGACGGAAAAGACAGAACGGGGTTCCTATTCGAAATCAACGACAGATCGTTGGGGGTATGACGGGGATGTAACCGTGACGTATGGAAAGTTATTGGCTGATATGCATCAGGTAAATGCCGTGCTAGGTTGGAATTTCTCGTCTACACGCTTGATTAATGATGCGTTTACGGCTATCGGTTTTCCGGATGATAATGTCCCGAATCCCGCTTTTGCCAACGAGTATGCCACGGAAAGTAAACCATCATACAGTGAATCCACGACACGTAGTACGAGTTTTTATATGAATCTTAATTATGCTTATAATAATCGATATTTGTTGGATGTAAATTTCCGTAAAGATGGATCTTCCGTATTCGGAACGAACAAACGATTTACAGATAGCTGGTCAGTGGGAGTTGCTTGGAATATTCATAATGAGGCTTTCATGGGAGATTGGGTGGATTGGTTTAAATTGCGTTTTTCAGTCGGTAATCCGGGAAATCAGAATTTCTCTGCTTATAAAGCTTACACAACTTATGTGTATAATACGAACTTGCAAAATGCTTTCGGAATGGGAGCCAATGTTTCGGGATTCGGGAATCCCGACCTGAAATGGCAGAAGACGATGGATTATAACTTGGGATTGGATTTGACCGTGTTGAATAATCGTTTGAAATTCAATACTGATGTTTATTGGAAAGATACCGATCCTATGCTGGTAACCACTTCTATTGCTTCTTCAACAGGACGTGATTCTTATATTACGAATTTGGGAGCGCAGCGAACGAAAGGGGTTAGTTTCAATGTTGTGGGGACTATTTTGGAAAACACCGAGGATCGCCTTAATTGGTCATTGTCTTTGAATGGACGGCATCAAAAGCAGAATTACCGTAACATCGGGTCAAGCCTGGAGTTACTGAATGACGAGTTGAAGTCTACTTCTTTGACGAGATATCGGGACGGTGGAAGTCCGACAGATATATGGGCAGTTCGTTCTGCTGGTATAGACCCGATGACGGGTAAGGAGATTTACATTAAAAAGGATGGAAGTTATACTTTCGATTATGATATTAACGACGAGATGGTGGTAGGCAATACCGAACCTTTATTGGAGGGGGTGTTTGGGACGAATCTTTATTATAAAGGATTTTCTTTCAGTGCTTATTTGCGTTATCGGATAGATGCAGACTATTTCAATACAGAATTATATAATCGCATTGAAAATTTAAAAACGACGGAAATGACTAGTTATAATCAAGATAAGCGAGCATTGTACGATCGTTGGCAGCAACCAGGAGATCAAGCCCAATATAAAAAGATTACCGAGACTGTCAGCGATAATGAAACGGCTCCCATGACTTCTCGGTATGTTCAGAAAGAAAATACACTTAGTGGTGAATCGATATCATTGGCTTATGAATTTGGGGAACAGAAATGGTTGAAAAAAGTGTTTTTAAAGAATATGACTATTCGTGCCAATATGAATGACATTTTTCGTTGTTCGACCATTAAGGCGGAAAGAGGTACTTCTTATCCGTTCGCTAGAACTGTTTCTTTTTCAGTGAATATGACATTTTAAGAATAAGTAAAGAATGAAACTATGAGAAAAGTGATTATTATATTGACAGCTCTGGCGGGAAGCTTATTCTTCAATAGCTGTAATAGTTGGTTGGATGTAAAGCCTTATGATTCTATGGCAGAAGAACAGCTTTATTCTACGGAGAATGGGATTCAGCGGGCTTTGAACGGTTTGTACCTGAGTCTTGCGTCGAATGACTTGTATGCAGAGAATTTAGGAGGGGGTGCTATTGATGTATTGGGACAGCGGTATAAATTGTCCAGCGAACATTCTTATTATGATTTAAGCGAATATAAATACACGAATGACGGTCCGAAAGAGACTTTTGAGGCAATTTGGAAGGCTGCTTACAAGTTGATCGCAGATTGTAATGAATTTTTGGAACAAGTTCCTAGGCATCAGGATTTATTGTCCCAGGGAAATTATAAAATGATGATGGGGGAGGCTCTGGCTATCCGAACATTATTGCATTTTGATATGTTTCGGATTTTCGGACCCGTGTACACGGAAGCGAATAAGCAAGAAACTTCTATCCCTTATTATAGTATGGTGACAGATGTTACACAACCTGTCCTGTCAACGGAAGAACTAGTTGAACATTTATTTGCGGATATTGATTCGGCAATCGTGTTGTTGTCAAAAGATGTGATTTTAGTGGACGGGGTTGTAAAAGGTGAAGGATTTTGGGATTATCGTAATTTACGTTTGAATTACTATGCCGTATGGGCATTGAAGGCACGTATGTGTTGGTATTTGGGAAATGCGTATGCTGATGAGGCTTACCGGATTGCAACTGCTTTGTTGGAGGGGAAAGATCCTAAAACAAATGAGGTAAATAATTTTAATACGGTTTTTGAACCGGTTTCTCAAAATGTGGCGGTGACCGATCGAGTTTTCTTTAGTGAAGAGTTGTTTGCCTTGCATAATATGAAGCGTACTACGGTTTATAAAGAGTTATTTAGTTCTGATTTGGAAGATAATAATATATTGTTGTCTACAGAGGATTATATGAATAAGCTTTTTGATGAACCCAACGATTATCGTTGGCATTCTTGGGAGGTCGCTACCGGGCGTCAAACTTCCGGATTGATGGTATTTGTCAAATATGTAGAACAGACGGAAAATAGAAATGATCCTTACTTGTATGAAATCCAATCCATGTTGCGGTTGAGTGAACTCTATTTGATTGCTGCGGCAACAGCTCCCGATGATGCAACAGTTACTGCTTGGCTTGAAAAATTGCGAATGATGAGAGGTTACCAGTCTGGAATGGTAGGTTCGGATGCTCAGAAAGTATTGCAGCAGGAATGGGAAAAAGAATTTTATGGTGAAGGGCAGTATTATTATTTTTTGAAACGCAACGGTAAGACTTCTGTTTCTGGACCGAATGGATCTAAGAAACCGAATTATGTTATTCCATTGCCTGAGAGTGAAACAAATAATAGACGCGATTAAGAAGAATGGATTATGAAAGGAATATTGATATTTTTAGGAGTTGTTTTACTTTGCTGGAGTTGCGAAGAGGACAAATTGGATTTGTACAAAGGTGAGGGTAGTGTTTATTTTTGTTACCCGAAGGTTACTTCTGAAGTGTCCAACGTGTATATGGATACAACAATCTTTTCTTTTGCGATGTATAATGTGCAAGATACGGTTGTTAGGCTATCAGTCAAGGCTTTGGGTGATATGGTTAATCATGAACGGAGATTTAAAGTACAAGTAGAGAGTACAACGGCTATTGCGGGGACGAATTATGATGAGTTGCAATCCGAATACATATTACCTAAAGACAGTGTGTACGGGGAGATTCCAATTCATATTTACCGGGAGGGATTGTCAGATACCACGGTTTCCATTGAATTGCGTTTAGTGGCCAATGAATATTTTCAACAGGACCTTCCCCGGAAGATTGTAGATAAAGACACAATTGATATTACTCGTCATGTGTTGATGTTTACAAGTAAATTGATGCGTCCGTCTATGTGGATGACTTCTATGTTAGGGTATTTTTCCGAGGTGAAGTTTAACTTCTTTAATCAAGAGATGGGATTTGAGCCTGGTGATTGGTTTAGCGCTGATAACGAAATAAAAAGTAGTATTGGAAACAAAATGATAATAGCGAAGGTCTATTTTGCCAATTATTTGAATGCTATCATTGAGGCTGGTGATCCGACAAAAATGCCACAAGATCCTGAAAACTCGAATGAAGCGGACAAGGGATACATGACTTTCCCAGGAGTGACGATACCGGAAGATTGGCCAATGGCTTCAGAATTAAAAACAAACAATTAAAGGAAAGACGATATGATAAGATATATCACGATTGGATTGATAACTCTATTAACGGGAATGTTAAATTCTTGTTATGAAGATAAAGGTCATTATAAATATGATTGGGTGCAAGAAATTGATTTAACAGACGTGTTGAAGGACACCACAGTTGGACGAGGTAATGTGTTGCATATTGAAGTTGATTTAAAAAAGCGGCTATTAGATTCCGAAAATGAGACGGAAGTTGCTAATCCGGATGATTATACTTTCGAATGGAAGGCTCTTACGGGGGAGGAAAATGTGATCTTGGGGACCGATAAAGATTTGACTGATACAATTTGGTTGGCGAGTGGGAATAGTTATCAAGTAAATTGCACGGTAACTGAAAAAAAGACGGGGGTATCTTGGATTTCTGATTTTAAATTGAATGTAGTTGAGGGGGTAAAGGGTGGATTTATTTTTATGACAGAAGATACGGATCGTAAAGTCGATATTGAAATTTATGCAGATGATACGGAAGGAAATAAGATTCATAGAACCGGTTTGTTGAGTAGTTCGGGATTCCCTTATCTTTCCGGAGGTGCGAATTCAATCGCATATACAAATGTTAGGGCTTGGGGAGGACGAAGGTTATGGGTGGCAACCGGTGAGGCTAGTGGCTGGTTGGATATGCCTGATTTTTCGTGGAAAGACAAAAATATGTTGAGAATGATTATGTTGACTCCCCAGCCGGTTAGTTATACGATGAAATCGATGTATTGTTTGAGTGATCAATTTATGTATTTTTTCACAGCGGAGGGGAATGTACATCTTCTGACTTCCCGGGGAATTCTTTCAGCAGATATTACTTATGTGAATAACAGGAAATTCCAAGCGGCTCCTTACTATGGGGGTGATAACAGTCATGCGGCAATTTTGTTCGATAGGGATAGGAGGCGTTTTGTTTCCTATGCGATGCAAGCCGGGGGAATGGTAACAGAATCTTGTTATGATATAGATGATAATTCCGCTATCCCGAATTCGGATTTATTGTACATGCAACAGTTGTCCAGTATGAATA
>ERZ773243.3223-NODE-3223-length-11947-cov-2.864110_pt1 | contig 11947 bp, 10 predicted proteins | sample MGYA00580520_ERZ773243 | MGnify/ENA primary metagenome ERZ773243 (study PRJEB29015, sample SAMEA2737747) | human gut metagenome | biome: human gut; feature: human-associated habitat; material: faeces | place: China | collected 2012 ... | reverse complement strand
AGCGAAGTGAAGAGCCTGTGGCGTCATGGCGAAAAGGGGAGAGAGCGGTTTTCCTCACCGTATTCTACCGAAGACGGTTTCGCGGAAAAGAAATCCCCGAAGGGCGGGGCCCTTCGGGGATCGAAAACCGAGTGGAATTCGGTTATTGACCGGCGATGTCGTGCGCCTTCTTGGGTTCGTTGCGCAACCGGATGTGCAGTTCGCGCAACTGCTTTTCTTCGACAGGGGCCGGAGCCTGCGTCAGCAGACACTGGGCTCGCTGAGTCTTCGGGAAGGCGATGACGTCGCGGATCGAATCGGCGCCGGCCATCATCGTGGCGATGCGGTCGAGACCGAAGGCGATGCCACCGTGCGGGGGCGCACCAAACTGCAGGGCGTCGAGGAGGAAGCCGAACTTGTTGCGTGCCTCTTCCTTGCCGATCTGAAGGGCTTCGAAGACCTTTTCCTGCACTTCTTCGCGGTGGATACGGATCGAACCGCCGCCGATTTCCCAACCGTTCAGAACCATGTCGTAGGCCTTGGCGTAGGCGTGTTCGGGGTCGGAGACGAGGCGATCTTCATGACCGTCGAGAGGCGACGTGAAGGGATGATGGCAAGCCATCCAGCGGCCTTCTTCTTCCGAGTATTCGAACATCGGGAAGTTAACGACCCAGAGCGGACGCCAGCCCGGCGTGTAGAGGCCGTGGGCCTTGCCGAATTCGGAGTGACCGATCTTCAGACGCAGGGCGCCGAGGCTGTCCCAAACGATCTTGGCCTTGTCGGCGCCGAAGAAAACGACGTCGCCGTCCTGAGCGCCCGTGCGGGTGAGGATGGCCTGAAGTTCTTCGTCGGAGAGGTTCTTGACGATCGGACTCTGCAGACCTTCGCGGCCGCGGGCGAGTTCGTTGACCTTGATGTAGGCAAGCCCCTTGGCACCGTAGATCTTGACGAATTCGGTGTAGGAATCGATTTCCGAGCGCGGCATCGAGGCGGCACCGGGAACGCGCAGGGCGACGACCTTGCCGTTGTGCAGCGACTTGACGCCCGAGAAGACCTTGAAGGCCGAGTTGATGACCGCGTCGGTGACTTCGACGAGTTCGAGATGCACGCGCAGGTCGGGCTTGTCGGAGCCGTAGCGGGCCATCGCTTCGTCATAGAGCATGACGGGGAAGGGATTGATCAGGTCGACGTCGAGCACTTCCTTGAAGACCGTGCGGATGAGGTCTTCCATGATGGCGCGGATTTCGTCCATCGAAAGGAAGGACGTTTCGATATCCACCTGCGTGAATTCGGGCTGACGGTCGGCGCGCAAGTCTTCGTCGCGGAAGCACTTGACGATCTGATAGTAGCGGTCAAAGCCGGCGATCATCAGGAGCTGCTTGAAGAGCTGCGGGGACTGCGGCAGGGCGTAGAAGCAACCGTCCTGAACGCGCGAGGGAACGAGGTAGTCGCGGGCGCCTTCCGGGGTGGAGCGCGTCAGCATCGGCGTTTCGATGTCGATGAAGCCGTGCTTGTCGAGGTACTTGCGGAAAGCCATGGCCGCGCGGTAACGCATGCGAAGATTCTTCTGCATGGCCGGACGGCGAAGGTCGAGCACACGGTAGGTGAGGCGGGTCGTTTCGGAAAGGTTCTCGTCGTCGAGGTGGAAAGGCGGCGTCACCGACGGATTGAGAATTTCCAGTTCGTGGCAGAGCACTTCAACGCCGCCCGAAACGAGGTTTTCGTTCTTCGTGCCTTCGGGACGGGCGCGAACGACGCCGACGACCTTGAGGCAGTATTCATTGCGGCACTTGTCCGCCGTGGCGAACACTTCGGGACGGTCAGGGTCGCAGACGACCTGAACGAGACCTTCTCGGTCGCGAAGGTCGATGAAGATCACGCCGCCGTGGTCGCGGCGACGGTGGGCCCAGCCGAAAAGGGTCACGGTCTGACCGATGTATTTCTCGTCCACCAGACCAGAGTAAACGGTACGCATAAAAGCTCCGACAAGTAGGGTTGGATCGCCGTTTCTCCGACATCGCGCGAAGCGTGGGGACGTTCGGCGAAACGACCGTATGAATTCTAAAGTTTAGCGCCTTTGCGGGCGGTTCGCTGTCCGATTATTTCTTCTCGGACTTGACGTGCGAAGCGGGCAACGCTTTGTGACCGCCGTTGAAGTCCGTTGCGGCCCATCCGGAACCCTTCAGTTCGAAGCCGGGGGCGGACAATTCCTTCTGCATCGTGTCCCGACCGCACTGCGGGCAGGTTTTGATGGGAGCATCGCTGATTTTCTGCAGGTAGTCCTTTTCGTACCCGCAGGCGGTGCACTTGTAAGCGTAAATAGGCATTTCTTTTGAATCGTTCGAAAAAAGAGCGGGAGGAAAATTATAGGTCCTGCACCGCCTCCCGTAGGGGACGAACGACAGGGAAATCGTCGGGTCGGCGCCGAAAGACACAAAACGGGCGCCCCGCCCGAGGGAGCGGGACGCCCGAAAAGGGACGGAAAAAATCAGTCTTCTTCCTTGCGTTGGTACTTCGAGGCGAGTTCCTGCTGCTTTTGGAAGGGAAGCGGCGCATAGTCCTCAAGTTCCATGCTCCAGGAGCCCGAACCCTGCGTGAGCGCGTGCAGACGCGTCGCATAGCCGTCGAGCTCGGCAAGCGGAACGACGGCCGTGATTTCCATCAGACCGCCGGGCAGACTGTCGGTGCCCGAAACCTGACCGCGGCGGCTCGCGAGGTCGCCGGCAATGTCGCCCATGTAGTTTTCCGGCGCGACGATTTCAACGCGGACGATCGGTTCGAGAATCTGCGGCGCGGCCTTGGCGAGCGCGTCGAGGAAGGCCTTGCGGCCGGCCGACACGAAGGCGACTTCCTTCGAGTCGACGGGGTGGTGCTTGCCGTCGTATACCGTCACGCGCAGGTCCTGCAGGGGATAGCCCGCGAGGTAGCCGGTGGCGAGCACTTCGCGCACGCCTTTTTCCACGGCGGGGATCAGGTTGTACGGAATCACGCCGCCCTTGACCTGGTCGACGAATTCGAAGCCCTTGCCGCGTTCGAGCGGTTCCACACGCAGGTAGACTTCGCCGAACTGACCGGCGCCGCCCGTCTGCTTCTTGTGGCGGGCGTGGCCTTCGGCGGGCTGACTGATCGTTTCGCGGTACGGAATCGACGGAGCCGTCGTTTCCACTTCCACCTTGAAGTGCAGCTTCATGCGTTCGAGAATCGAACGTACGTGCATTTCCGTGATCCCGCGGATAACCGTTTCATTGAGCACCACGTCGTGGTCGACTTCCATGGTCGGGTCTTCGGCGAGCATCTTGTTGAGGGCGTCGGAAAGGCGGCTTTCGTCGCCGCGGCGCGCCGGACGGATGGCAAGGCCGAACATCGGCTTCGGGAAGCGGATCGGACGCATGCGAACGTCGGTGTGTTCGGGATCGCTGTGCAGGACCGAACCGTAGCGGAGTTCGTCGATCTTCGCTGCGGCGCCGATGTCGCCCGAGGTGAGAACGTCGGTTTCGGCGGTGTTCTTGCCCTGAAGAATAAGCGGGTGAGCAATCTTGATCGGCTTCTTGTTGTCGTCGACGTAGAGAACGGAGTCCTTCGTGATCTGGCCCTGATGGACGCGGAAGACGCCGATCTTGCCGATGTACGGGTCGTTGACGATCTTGAAGACCTGCGCGATGACGGGGGCGTCCTTGTCGGGCTTCGTGGCGAAGGGCGTGCCGTCGCCTCGCACGAACAGCGCTTCGTTGGCTTCGGCCGGACTCGGAAGGTGACGGATGATGACCTTCATGAAGTCGCGGATGCCGATGAGGTTCTTGGCCGACACGAAGCACACCGGGATGATGTGGCCTTCGCGCAACGCCTTCGTAATGAGCGGGTGGAGCGTGCGCGGGTCGACGGATCCCTGTTCGAGATAGCGTTCGAGCTGTTCGTCGTCCTCTTCCACGATGCGTTCGATGAAGGCGCGGTGCACGTCGGCGACGCTCATGATGTCGGATTCGCCTTCTTCACGTTCGAAGCAGTCGATGACGTGCGCGTGGTTCTGCGTGGGAAGGTTGATCGGGAGGACGCCCGGACCCCAGATCGCCTGCATTTCGGCGAGGAGTTCCTCAAGGTTGGCTTCGGGGACGTCGAACTTGTTGACGACGATCATGCGGCAGAGCTTGCGCTCGGCAGCCATGTCCATCATGCGCTGCGTGAAGAGGTCGACGCCCTTGGTGGCGTCGATGACGGCCGCGACGGACTTGACGGCGTCGAGCGCCGAGAGGTCTTGGCCGATGTAGTCGGGGTACCCCGGGGTGTCGAGCACGTGAATGCGCACGGGGGTGAGGTTCGGCATGGCCGTATCGATGTGGGCGACCGCCAGGCGGATGGAGTGTCCGACTTCCTTTTCCAGGGCGTCGTTGTCGCACATCGTGTTCCCGCGTTCGACCGTGCCGGGTTCGGGAATCATGCCGCTACGGTAGAGCATGGCTTCGATGAGGGTGGTCTTACCGCAGGAGCCGTGCCCTACCAGGGCTAGAGTACGGAGGTTTTCAGTCTGAAAGTAACTCATTGCGCTTCTCCCTTTGTAGTCGAGTGCATGTCCAACCATTTTGCCCCCTGTTCCCCAGTATCCGAAGGGCTTTTTTGAGGGGGTTTGACATTTGGCGAAGGATATGCAAATAGAGTTGCGGAGGAAAGGAAAAAAGCACAAACTGAGAAATTGGGTTCCGTTTTTTCGAGTCAGCGAGGAAGGAAAATCGTCACGCACAACCCGGGGTCGGCGTTTTCTGCGCGGATCGTGCCGCGGTGGCGTTCCACCGCACGCCGTGCGATGGCGAGTCCGAGACCGAACCCTGTGCCCGAGCGTTGTGTTTCACCCCGGAAAAAGGGTTGGAACATGTCGGTGAGATCTTTGGGCGCGACGCCCGGCCCCCGATCGCGGCAAATCCAGCGGATGCCGTCGGCGTCCTCCGTGAGGGTCACGTCGATGACCGATCCGTCGGGCGCATGGCGCAGGGCATTTCGAAGAATGTTCTCGAAGGCTCGAGAGAGAAGCAACCGGTTGTACGCAAAACGAACCTCCTCCGGAACATTTTCTTGCAAGGTGACGTTTCTGTCCTGCGCTTCGAAGCGGACCGCATCGTCCACTTCTCGGACGACTTCGTCGAGAGCCATATCCTCAAAGCGCAGACTTGCCCTCGCGTCGAACCGGGCGTAGGTGAGAAGATCGTCGACCAACCGGTCGATTTCGGCCACTTCCTTTTCAATGCGGGCGAGCGACTGAGGGACGCGTACCGGATCCCGGTCCGCGAGCGCCAGGGCGACGTTGATGCGGGCAAGCGGACTGCGGATTTCATGACTGACGTCGTGAAAGAGCCTTTGTTGGCGATTGATGAGTGCTTGAATCTCTTCGGCCATGTCGTCGAAGATCACGGCGAGTTGAGCGATGTCGGCGTCGTCCTTCCGGAGTTTTTCCGCGATTCGCGTTTGCAGTTCACCGCGCGCGAAGGTCCGCATGGCTTCGTTGAGTTCTTCGAGCGGTCGGGTGAAGCGTCTCGCCAGGTACCAGCTCACGAGAACGATGAGAAGAAGCGCGCAGGAGAGCGTGAGGCCGAGCGGAAAGTGCGTCAGATGCTTCGGCAGGGAGGGTGGATCCTGAATGCGAACGGCGAAGAGAAGGTAGTCGCCGTGGGACGTTGTGATGCGTCGGACGGTGTCGGGCAAGGCGCCGGAGGAATTGGGGCCGAGAAACGAGCGGAGTTGTTCCAGCGCGCTTTCGGGAATTTCTCTCCCTAGAACGTCCCGCAGGGATTCGTCCGTGACGTAGAGAACCGACTCGAAGAAATAAGGACTTCTTTCGCGTAGCCAGTCGGCCGCAGCCTCGGGGCCGCCGTATCGAAGAACTGAGGCGAGGGTGCCGAGAGAGCGTTGCGCAATGGGGCTGTCGCTAAGCTCCCCGATTCCGCTTCCCACGGGGCGTTGGAGGAAGTAGGCGACCGCCACCACCACGCAGGCCGTGATGATGAAGACGGAGGTGAAGCTCAGGAAAAGCTTGCCGAAAAGCCCTCGTCTCGGTCGCCGCGAAAACATTTTCAGACTCCTTCGTCAACTCGGTCGACCAACTGATAACCGACGTTGCGGCGGTTGGCGACCTCGAGTCTGCCGTTGGTGCCCTGCGTCAGTTTGCGCCGTATCGAAGACATGTGCACGTCGATCGTGCGGTCCTTGGACTGACGCACGCGACCGAGCGCCTTGATGTAGAGCGTTTCCTTGGAAACGGGTGCGCCTTTGGCCTGAACGAGCTGCAGCATGATGGAGAACTCCGTTCCGGTGAGGGGAATTTCCTCTTCGCCGTAGCGGCAGGTGCGCCTTGCGACATTGAGCTTCAAGTCCTTCCACGAGATGTCCGCCGACTGGTGCGAGGCGTTCTGGGTGCGGCGCAGAATCGCCTGGATACGCGCGGAGATTTCTCTCGGGGGACAGGGTTTCGGAACGTAGTCGTCCGCGCCGAGTTCGAGTCCGATGATGCGGTCGACGGGATCGCCCCGCGCCGTCAGCATGAGCACAGGGACGTGCGATTTTTCGCGCAGAACCTTCAGGACTTCAATGCCGTTCATTTCGGGCATCATCACGTCGAGAATCACCAGATCGAAGGCTCCGGACTCGAACTTGCGGATGCCCTCGGGACCGCTGTACGCGGGCGTCACCAACATGTTGTCGAGGGAAAGGTAGTCCGAGAGGAGCGTGACCAAATCCACATCGTCGTCAATGAAAAGGATGCGGGCAACGGGAATTTGTTCCAACATGGCCTTGAATTGTCATTTTGGTCAGAAAACAAAAGGGGGCGGAGGTTCGGCTGGCGTTTTTTGTTTCGGGCCGGCGGAGGGCCGCTTCCCTTGTGCGGAGGGTTTGTTGGTAGTGTAGCAATAGTGTGCGAATCGCGCTTTCTTACCGTGTTCGTAATCGAACGCTCAGGGAAAAACGCGAGAATGAAAATGGGACCGTTCGGGGTAATTCGTAACCGATCGGGGGGCTTTTGTTACGAAGGCTCTCCTTTCCTTAACCTCCAATACGTGACAATAACCGTGAGGGAAGTGTCGCAGCACTTCCGAAGAAAACAGACGAAGAAGGAGCAGAGGTGATTTTTGTGAAGCGTCGCTTGATTCGCGCCTTGTCGGTGCTTGCGGCGGCGGGTGCTCTGACGGGATGCGCCGTACAGTCGGAAAACTGGGCGGTCCTGTCGGAGCCCTTGACGCCGGCGAACTGGAGTCATCCTGCGCCGCAGGGATCCGAGACGTTCGAAACCGAGGCGTTTTGGGCGGCTTGGAACGATTCCGTGCTTGACGCGCTCGTTCGCAGGGCGGTCGAAAACAATACGGACGTTCTCTCGGCTCTTGCCAATCTGAGGGCTGCCCGCGCGCAGGTGACGAGCGCCACGTCCGCGCTCTTTCCGAGTTTCTCGGGTGGAGGCAACGGACGCACCACGCGTACGTCGGGCAATCAAACCGAATCCTGGCAGGCGGCTCTTTCGGGCGAGTGGACGATCAACTTGGCGGGGCGCGAGTACCGTCTGAATTCGTCGGCCGAGTGGAGCGCGCTCGCCTCCTGGCTTACGGTAAAAGACGTCGAGGCGGCCGTGGCAGCGGAAACTGCGCAGGCCTACGTCAATCTGCGCTCCGCTCAGATCAACCGCCGTATCGTCGAGGACAGCATCCGAAACTACCGGGAAAATGAACAGCTCGCCCGTTGGCAGGTGGCGGCGGGACTCGCCACTGCGAGCGACGCGGAAGACGCCATTTCGCAGTTGCGCAGCGCCGAGGCACGACTGCCGGAGATCGATCGCGGCATTCAGGAGTACAAGAACGCCCTGGCGCGGCTGACGGTACTGTCGCCCGAAGCGTTGCCCGAATCGCTATCCGACGCCGGTGCCGAGCTTCCGACAGTGCCTGAAGGTCTCGCCGTGCGGCTACCCGCCGACACGCTGCGGCAACGCCCTGACGTGCGCGGTGCGGAAATGCAGCTGCGAAGCGCGGCCGAGGCGGTTGACGCGGCCGAGGCAGCCTACTTCCCGAGCCTTTCGCTTTCGGGGTCGTTGGGCACGCAGGCGGCGACGATCGGTATGCTCGGGGCTTCGGGAACGGGCATCGCGACCCTTGTCGGAGGACTCAGTATGCCGCTTCTCAATTGGGGCGGTCTTGTGGCGCAGGAAGAGTCGGCTCGGGCCACGCTCGACTCGGCGAAGGCCAACTATCTCGCCGTCGTGACGGGCGCATTGGAGGAAACGGACAACGCCCTCACGGGAATCAGGTCTTCGGAAGAACGCGTGCGGCGCCTCTCCGAGGCGGTCGAGCACGCGGAGGTTTCCAATCAGCTTGCGCGTCTCGAGTACGAATCGGGAATAGGCGACTATCTGACCCTTCTCTCCTCCGAGCGCACGCTTCTCACGGCTCGTGAGACGGCGCTTGCGAACGACACGAATCGAGTCAACTACTACATCATGCTCTATCGGGCTCTGGGGGGCGGTTGGACGCCCGAAAACGGCCCGGACACGGAAAGCGGTAAGGAATGACGATGGCGGACAAGAATGCAAAGAAAGAAGCCGTAAAGAAACTCGGTCTCGATGCGGCGATAGTACCGTGGTACAAGCGCGTTCTCTATTGGGGAGCGGGCCTCGCGGTTGTCGGTGCCGTGGGGTACTTCGGCTGGCAGGCCACGCAGAAGACGGAGGTCGTGACGTTCGTGACGGAGGACGCCCGCGTCGGCGACATTACGGTCACCGTGACGGCGGACGGCACGCTCAAGCCCCTTCGCACGGTGTCGCTCGGATCGGAACTTTCCGGCATTGTGCGAAAGGTGAACGTCGACGTGAATGATCCGATCCAAAGTGGTCAGACACTGATTGAACTCGACCGGGCCAATCTTCTGGCCCGCGTCGCAAGCGGGGAGGCGGGGTTGCAGTCGGCCAAGGCGTCGCTCGCTCAGGCCGAGGCGCAGCTCAACGAGGCCCAGGTCCGCTACGACCGGCAGCTCGAACTCCATCGTCTCTCGGGCGGGCGCATGCCGGCCAAGACAGATCTCGAAACGCAAAAGGCGACCGTTCTCACCGCCAAGGCGACGGTCGAAGTTGCCCGCGCAAGCATTGCCGACGCGGAGGCGACGCTATCGACCGCCAAGACGGACCTCTCCAAGGCCGAAATCAAGTCGCCGATCGACGGCGTCGTGCTCGCACGCACCGTCGAGCCGGGGTACGCCGTGGCGGCGAGTCTGCAGGCCGTGGAACTTCTGTCGCTGGCGACCGATTTGCGCACGCTCGAGTTGCAGGTGGACGTCGACGAAGCCGACATTGGCGTGGTGGCGGCCGGACAGGACGCCTACTTCACGGTGAGCGCCTACCCGAACCGGCGTTTCGCCGCGACGCTCAAGAAGGTTGCCTTCGGAGCGACCACCACGGAAAACGTCGTGACCTACACGACCTACCTCGACGTGGACAACTCGGAACTTCTCCTTCGTCCGGGCATGACCGCCTCCGCCACGATTCTCACGGCGCAAAAGGACGACGTGCTGTTGGTGCCGAATTCGGCCCTTCGCTTCAAGCCCCGCACTACCGAGAAGAAGGGCGGAAGCGCCGTGATGATGGGGCCGCCTCACCGCATGGGTTCGAGCAAGACCGTGCGCGACGAAGTGCAACACGGCGAGCGCGAACGCACGCTCTATGTTCTGCGCGACGGCAAACCCGTGGAGGCCAAGGTCGTCACGGGTCTCACCGACGGTACGAGAACGGAAATCGTGTCTGGAGAAATCCGGGAGGGCGACAAGATCATCGTCGATCAGCGCCGTTCGGAAGACGCGTGACGGAGAGGATATGAATAATGTCGACATAAAGGCGCCTTTGGTTGAGTTTCGTGATATTCACAAGCGTTACGGCGTGGGAGTCGCGGCCTTTGAGGCGTTGAAAGGCGTGAGTTTCCGTATCGACGAGGGAGAATTCGTGGCAATCATGGGGCCTTCGGGTTCCGGGAAATCCACGACGATGAACATTATCGGCGCACTCGACCGCCCGACGGCCGGGGAGTACCTTTTTGACGGCGTGCATGTGGAGGGGCTTTCGCGGGATCAGCTCGCCATGCTTCGCCGCTATCACCTCGGCTTTGTCTTTCAGGGCTTCAATCTGCTCGCCCGAACGACGGCGCTCGAAAACGTCGAACTGCCGCTTCTCTACCGAGGACTTCCGCGCGTCGAGCGACACGAAAAGGCCATGGAGGCCCTCGACCGCGTGGGACTTGCCGATTGGTCGCAGCACACGCCTTCGGAACTCTCGGGCGGTCAGCAGCAACGCGTCGCCATCGCTCGAGCTCTGGTGACGCATCCCCGTCTCCTTCTGGCGGACGAACCGACCGGGAGCCTGGACAGTGCGCGAAGCGTGGAGATTATGGAACTCCTTACGGAACTGAATCGCGAGGACGGCATCACGATCGCGCTCGTGACGCACGAACCGGACATGGCGAAGTTCGCGAGGCGCCATCTTCTTTTTCGCGACGGTGAACTCATCTCGGACACCGTGGGAGGGCTGCCATGATAGGAAACGCCTTTTTACTTGCCATTCGTCAGATCGCGCGCAATCCGATGCGAAGTCTCCTGACGGTGCTCGGCGTCGTGATCGGCGTGGCTGCGGTCGTCACGATGGTGACGGTCGGCAACGGCGCGAGCAGCGCGATTCGCGAACAGATCGAATCCTTCGGAAACAATCAGCTAATGTTGCGCCCGGGCATGCGCCTCGGTCCAGGGCAGGCGGTGGGCGCTCCTGACTTCAAACTCGCGGACGTGCGGGCGCTCGCCACGCAGATCGCCGGGATCGAAGGGGTGGCTCCGCAAACTTCAAGAACCGTCACGGTGGTCGGGAACGGTCGGAACTGGTCGACGAGCATCATCGGCACGACGAACGCCTACTTTGACATCGACAACCGCACGCTGGCGGAAGGCCGGTATTTCGAAGACGGGGAAATTCAGTCGGGCGCCGCCGTGTGCGTGATCGGCGAAACGATTCGCCGGGAACTCTTCGGCGAAAACAGTTCGGTCATCGGAGCGAGCATCCGAACCGGGGGCTTTTCCTGTCGCGTGATCGGTTTGCTCGCCGCCAAAGGTAGCGCCGCCATGGGAGGCGATCAGGACGACCTCCTCGTGATGCCCCTTCAGACGGTGCAGCGCCGTCTTCTCGGCAAGCCCCGCGTAGGCTCCCTCCTGCTGCGCATGAACGCGGACTCGGACCGCGAACGCATCAAGGAGGCCGTACGCGATCTCATGCGCGAACGGCGGTCGCTCTCGGCCGAGGACGACGACAATTTCCAGTTGCTCGACACGGCCGAAATCGCCGAAAAAGTCGCATCGACGACGAACATCATGACGACGCTTCTTGCCGCCGTGGCGGCGGTGAGTCTCCTCGTGGGCGGGATCGGGATCATGAACATCATGCTCGTGTCCGTCACCGAAAGAACGCGTGAAATCGGCATTCGCCTTGCCATTGGCGCACTCGAGCGCGAAGTGCTCATGCAGTTTCTAATCGAGTCGCTCATGCTCGGCGTGTTGGGAGGCGTCCTGGGACTCCTTCTCGCCTTCGGCGCATCGAAGGGGCTCGCCTACGTGATGGAGGTTCCCTTCCTCTTCAGTCCGGGAATCAATCTGCTCGCCTTCGGCGTTTCCGCCCTGACGGGCGTGATCTTCGGGTTCTTCCCCGCGCGAAGGGCCGCAAAGCTGGATCCCATCGACGCCGTGCGGCATGAATGACGAAAAAGGCCGGCGCCTCGGGCGTCGGCCTTTTTGTCAGCGATCGAATCGTTATCGATCAGAACGGAACGTCGTCCTCGTCAAGCGAATCGTTCGGCACGGGGCTCGGTTTCGGAGCGGGCGCGGCGGTCGGACGGGCGGCGGGAGCGGGACGCGGCGCGCTCTCGAAACCGTCGCTCGAGGCGGAGGCGCCGGCGTTTTCGTAATCGCTGCGGCGGCC
>ERZ773243.3198-NODE-3198-length-12067-cov-40.856893_pt1 | contig 12067 bp, 12 predicted proteins | sample MGYA00580520_ERZ773243 | MGnify/ENA primary metagenome ERZ773243 (study PRJEB29015, sample SAMEA2737747) | human gut metagenome | biome: human gut; feature: human-associated habitat; material: faeces | place: China | collected 2012 ... | reverse complement strand
ATTGAATTTCAATAATTTCAAAGAACTTCTATGATTTTTTAGTGGACACTAATGTGTATATGATAAAAAATGTGTAACTTTGCAGCGTTGTGCCTACGCTGTGCCATCTAAAAAGGATGCGCGGCTGGGTGGGACACTACATAATGTAAAAGCGTCATCGATGCTTTGTCTTTAGGCCTCTTGAACCTAGGAAATTCAAACAGCTTGCTGAGGACAATGTCAGAAATGAATGCTACGGGTATGCAACAAAAAAGTATCCCGGGGTGTGCACGTGAGGGTATATTATATCCTCAAGGTACACTTTTTCCGGAGGTACGTGCAACATACCAGCGTAGGCAGACATTCTACAAGTCAGCAAGCAGGTTATCCTAGGACCGAAGAGGCAGGCGAGTAGTGATGGAGGCCTACGTTTTTTGCGTTTTGTGGTTACCTTTAATCTAAGTTTAATTCTTTTCTAGGGTTTCGAAAAGGTATTTAAGGACATAAAAAATGGAGAATACCAAGACTGGAACTCGCATTACTATCAAAGTATCATACAGCTTCAAATCTATTGTTCGCTCTTTCCAATTACCAGAAGATAGCTGTCTTTATAAGTACTTTGTTGAAAACAATCATATAATCACTCGAGACAACAAACTGCTGCGAAATGGCATCCCAGAGTTAGATGAGCAGGTTAAAGAACTTGCCCAAAATAACATTGAGATGCAAAGTGACTATATGCATGATGGGCATCCAATGGATATTTTGGTTTGGCGAAATGACAAGCCTGTATATTTCATAAAGGACTATTTTTCAGAGAATGAAATACAAGAAATAATAACCAAAATGCTCTAAGAAAATGAAAAGGTTTGCATCTTTGTTGTTCGCGTTATGGGTAACTTCCATCTGTTTCGCAAAATCGGCATTACCAAACTATGAATATGACATAGTAGGAGTAGCAATCGCAAAGGAAGGATATTACTTAGTAGAAGTTTCTACAATGGTTGACAAAAAGAAGGAAGCGACAATAGACATAGCGAAGAAGTGTGCTATTCATGGTTGCTTGTTTAAAGGGTTTGCAGTAGAGCGAATTTCTCAAAAGCCCATTTTGGCATCACCATCTGAAGCCGAAGAGCATAGTGAATACTTTGACAAACTGATTAACGAGCAATTCAATACTTATACGAACTCAACCCATCCGATTCAAATCGTTAAGGCAGGTAAACGCTTTCGGGTGAAAGCAATAGTGGTTGTTGCTAAAGAATCGTTAAGAAAAGATCTCGAGAAAGCTGGTATCGTAAGAAAGTTAGGTTTATAAAACAAGGGAATATGAAATTAAGACTCATTAATGCATTCTTAATGCTCGCAGTGGCATGCACGGCTTTTGCCCAAGGTAAGAATCCCAAAATCATGGTCGTTCCTATGGACACATGGTGTCAAGAACGTGGTTTTTGGAATGTGTATAAAAATCAAGGAGAAATAAAGGGAACGCCAAATTATGAACAGGCTGTTCAAGATAGTAGGGAACTCATGTTGGTAATCTCCAAAATCAACAACCTCATGTCTGATCGAGGGTTCCCGCTTGCTGATTTGTCACAATCTATCAAGAATAATACAAGACGAACTGCAAGGAACACTCTTACTACATCGAAAACATCTGGCAGTTCTTTGGCTGTTTCAGCCTTGGATGAACTCAACAGACAGGCAAAAGCAGATATTATTGTCGAGGTAGACTTCTCATACAACACCGTTGGTCCAAAGCACAGTGTAACATACAATCTACGAGCCCTTGATGCTTATACTGGGAAACAAGTTGCAGGTGCAGACGGTACGGGTACTCCTACATTTACCTCGGAAATACCAGTGTTGTTGGAGGAGGCTGTCGTTGGACACATGGACAACTTCATCTCTCGTTTACAATATCATTTTGATGACTGCAGAGAGAATGGTAGAGAAGTTGTTATTGAAGTCGGAGTTTTCGACAATGGATCAGGGACAGACCTTGAAAGTGAGTATGACGGTTCAGAACTATCAGAGATTATTGAGAATTGGATGGCAGAGAACACTGTCAAGCACCAATTTCTTACTTCTGAGACAACAGAGTCCATCATGCTCTTTGAGAATGTGAGAATTCCACTACTAAAAGAAAACGGCATGCCTCAAGATGCAAGTGGATTTGCGAACGAATTACGTAAATTTTTAAGAACGAAATATGGCATAGAGTCGAAGAACAATTCACCTTCATTAGGCTATACCCAAATAATAATTGGAGAAAAGTAACTATGAAGAAGTTCGCATTTTCATTCATGCTGTTTTGCATGTCAACTTTTGTGTATGCTCAGGATTGCGACATTCCACTGCGTCCTTTAGTTGCTCAATCCTCAGATGGCAGTTATTACCCACAAGTGGTAAACTATTTGACCAATCGTTTGCGTGTGCTTACATCTAAGGCAGGAAGTATTGGTGGAATGGAAAATTCACAGTTCGCCTTAGCCTTTGGATATGATGTTATTGATAAACAGATAGTGAGCGGAGCACCAACAAAGGTAATCTACTATCGTTGTATTTATAACCATAGAACAACCAAAACTAATCAGAAATATCCGAGTGTAAATCTTTAATTACCAGCATATTCTAAAATTTAACACTTTTCGGTTGCCATTTGTCGCTTCCCAAATTTCCACATATTTTTGAGACGTATTTCTGACGTGGAGAATTTGCGGGGCTTGTTTTTTGTCACACCGTGCAGACAGTTGACAAGGGTTTACAACCGTTTACGACAAGCGACAATAACCGCCCCGATATGCGGAAACAGTCACACTGTGTAGAAAAGCGACAATGGTTGACTTCCGTTCACATCCGTTTACCATTTCAGAGATATAGGATTGAAGAAATGAACCATTAAACGATAAAACGGTATGAAAGCAACCAGAAAATGCAGTTTTTGCGGCAAGTCCTTTGTAACCCGAAGCGGTATGCAAAGATATTGCAGTGAGGCTTGTCAGGCAGAAGCCAAACGAGCCAGAGTGATGCAGAAGAACAACCTCTTCAAAGTCGCCCAACCCTTGATGGAGATACAGCATCAGGAGTATCTCACCTTTTCCAAAGCAGCCATCCTCATGGGCTGTTCCCGACAGTACATTTACAAACTTGTAGCCATCGGCAAGCTGAAAGCCTCACGCATCAGCAACCGCATGGCATTCATCCGCAGAGCCGACATCGAGCAGATGTTGGAGGGCAATCCCTATCACCGCATCCTGCCCGGCAACACCTCCACACCAAGGAAATCATCTTCATCTTCCTTACCTGCCAAAAGAGAAAAAAGGGAAAAGGAAAGCGAAGAAGTGTTGGACTTCTATTCGGGCGAGGAGGTGATGTCCCTTTTTAAGGTAAAGCAGTCATGGCTTTACACTTCCGCCAAGCGTAACCATATCCCCATCTGCCGTATCGCAGGAAAGAACTATTACAGCAAGAAGCATATTGACGAGTTTTTCGGTGTGGCAGTTGATATTAGCGAAATTACCGACTGGCTACTGACCGAGGAGGTGGAGGAACTGTTCGGCATGAAGCCGACCGCACTCCGTGCCTACACCTATCGCCATAAGATACCCACTAAAAGAGAGTACGGGCGTACCTATTACTCCAAATCACATTTGAACGAACTCCGCAGAACTGACCTTGTGAACGATGAACGCTACTATACCGTTGAGCAGGTGCAGCAAATCTATGGTCTTTCGTCAGCCAACATCTGCCATATCGTCAAGGTGAAGCACATCGAAAAGATAAAGGTGGGTGTGAAAAACCTGCTTTTGCGCTCAGATGTGGAGCGTGTCATGGCTGAAAGGAACAAATAACCGTGAAAAATCGGGATTATCGAAAATTATTTCAAAATGATGTATCGTGGAGGTATTCACGGATATTTCACGTTGTTCCTTTGCCATCGGAAACATGGATACAACTCCAAAATGTATACAACCAATTAAAACATAATTATTATGAGTAAATGCAAAACAGTTACCTTGCGTAAGCGCAAGATTAAGAACGGGACACAGTATTCACTATGCCTTGACTACTATCCCGGCTACCGTGACAATGTCACCATGAGAGTGATTACACGTGAAGCCTTAGGAATTTACATCTTCGCCAAACCTGCAAACCAGCAGGAACGGGACTTCAACGCACGCATGATGAAGAAAGCGGTCATCCTGCGCAACCAGCGCTACGAAGCCATTTTCAATGAAAACAACGGCTTTTTTGACAAGACCAAGATGAAGGGCGATTTCCTTGCCTATTTCAAAGGACTGGCTGACCGCAAGAATATCAAGTGGCAGCACGTATACAAGCATTTCCAGCGGTTCGTGAACGGCAAATGCACCTTTGAGGAGGTGGATGTGGATTTGTGCCGCAAGTTCATGGAATACCTGCTTGATGCACCCCAATCCATCCACACCAACCAAAAGCTGCACATCAACTCCGCAGCAGGCTATTGGTCAACTTTCCGTGCCGTGCTGCACACCGCTTACCGTGACAGGAAGATAAAGGAGAACCCAAACGGCTTCTTAGACCGCATCGAGTGCATTCCCACCATCAGGGAGCATTTGAGCCAAGAGGAACTGATACGGCTTGCCGAAACACCCTGTGAGGAGGAGGTCTTGAAAAAAGCTTTTCTTTTCGCCTGTCTTACGGGACTGAGAAAGAGCGACATCAGACAGCTCACGTGGCAGCAGATACAACCATACACCAACGGCAGGATGTTCGTTACCACCCGTATGCAGAAAACCAAAGAAATAGTGCATAACCCCATCAGTGATGAAGCCTATGGACTGCTGGGAGAACGGGGCGAGGGACTTATCTTTGAGGATTTCAAGGACAAGATGCTGCAAGGACCACTCCAACGGTGGCTCACGGCAGCAGGGATAACCAAGAAAATCACCTTTCACTGTACCCGCCACAGCTTCGGAAGCCTGCACGTGGAAATGGGAACGGACATGGCTGTCATCCAAGCCTATCTCGGACATAAGAACATTACCACCACACAAATCTATTCCAAGATAGCAGCGCAGCAGATGTGTCAGGTGGTGGACAAGATAACCTTGAAGCGCAAGGAGGCATAAATGTCTCACATTGACAGGTATTCAGAGGGGCGGTTATGGCTACAAGGCTATAATCGCCCCTCTATGTTTTTGGCTTGATGCCACCATTTATAAGCCCCTCAGAGTATGAAACAGAGTATGATATGATGACATTTCGTGAAATACATTGAAAAAGACCGTTCTAACCGCAAATAACGGGCAGTAATTGGGAAAAATAGCATTAACTTTGCACAAAATAATACAGGAACATTCAATCTCTCAACGAAATATGGAATCATCAATCAAGGACAAATACATCATCTTGGGCTTTGTCGGCTTCGCCATCGTCCTAATATCTTCCATTGCCACGCTGGTAATAGCGGACAGCTTCAACCAAGACAACTTTGTCAGGTGGATAGTATTCGTATGCTGTAACCTGTTGGGATGGTTGCTCTATCTCTCCTTTCAGACACTTATCTTTGATACATACGAAATCTACAAAATCAAGTTCGGCAAGAAAGAAACGATTGCCGAAGCCATAGAGGTGCAGGAAGAACTGTCACAAAATACACTTGAAGAAGCCACATCTGTGCCTGGACCTACATCAGTCCCTGAGCCTGTACCCGAATCATCCCCGACAAAAGAAGAGACACTTATCCAAACACAACCGATAGAGCTTACTATCGCCCCGGATCTTCACGAAAAGAACCGTGCCAATTACGCAAGCAGAGAGCAACGGGAAAAGGAAGAGCGCATCCGCATGGTCATGGAGTATTGCCATTATTACCTGCCTCGCATTGCCGACCAAGAAACCGTGAACCACATCTGTACTGAGGTGGACAAATGGATGAATCTTAACACTTATACCCCGAAGCCCATACAAAGACCGTTTACCAAAGACATCAACAACATTCCACTCCGTCACTTCGTATGGAATATCTCTGAGCGTTTCCTGTACAAGAGATACTACAATGGGGATAACCGTGCCAAGTTCATCAAAGCCCTTTTCCCGAAATCGTTTGCTGATACAGACTTATCAACCATCAAGAATTTCAAGGTAGAGCCGTTAAAGACGGAAATTCCCATTGATGAACCCGAAAACGGCAAACTTGATTTCCACTATCCCGAGGATTATGTGCGGAATTAGGATAATCACGACACCAACGACAACCATCCGGTAACTCATAACCGCCTGTTTTACATCGTTTCCCGAGTAATTTTACCCGTCATTTATGGCTGGGCTTAATTATTCGGGAATTATTTTGCAATGACGTGTCGTGGAGATATTCACGGATATATCATTTCAGTCCTTTGCGCCAAGTCTTACAAAAGAGACGAGTACGCGAATGGAAAAATCAATTCTTACCTTCAACGACCTCCCCGAGGTTGTCGCTCAGCTTCGAGACGAAGTGATGAGCCTGAAAAGCCTGCTCGCCGAGCAGCGCAGTGTGAACAATGCCAAAACGGTGGACACCCACGTGCCCATGTCTGTGGACGAGGCAGCAGAGTATTTAGGTATCCCTAAGGGTACGCTCTACATGAAACTGTCAGAAGGGACAATCCCTGCCACCAAGCCCGGCAAACGCTATTGCCTTTACCGTGACGAACTGGACAAGTGGCTGGAAACCGCCCGAAAGAATCCCATACCGTTGTCAGACGAGGAACTGAACAAGTCCTTATCCTCTTCCCACCGTCGCAAGCCCAACCCACGTAACTGGTGAATGATATGGAAGAGGATAAGAACTATATCAACCTGATACGTGGCGACCTCACAAAAGCATCCCAAGCGCATAACGGTATGCCCGACAGTGTAGGCATGATGAATATCAAGACGGCAAACCAAACCATTCTTGAAGCATCGTTATTGCCTACGCCCCGTGCGCTGTGGGACAGCTTTTGGTACGAGGGGGAACTCTCCTGCTTGTTTGCCGATTCCAACGTGGGCAAGTCCATCCTTGCCGTGCAGATAGCCGACCGCATCGCCCGAACCGACAATGTGCTGTATCTGGACTTTGAACTGTCCGAAAAGCAGTTCCAGCTCCGCTATACCAACGAGCATGGAGAGCTCTACACCTTTCCCGACAAACTCTATCGGGTGTCTATTGACTGCAACCAGCTTTTGGATGCCAACTTTGAGGAAGCTATCATAGGCGGCATTGAACAGATGGCTGTGCAGACCGACTGCAAGATTTTCATCATTGACAATCTTACCTACCTGTGTTGCGCCATGGAGAAAGGCGATGCCGCAGGACGGCTGATGATTCAGCTGAACAATCTCAAAAAGAGATATGCGCTCTCTATCCTTGTCCTAGCACATACGCCCAAACGCTCTTTGGATTGTCCCATCACATCCAACGACCTTGCCGGAAGCAAACGGCTCTACAATTTCTTTGACAGCGTGTTCACCATTGGAAAAAGTGCCCAAGACGGAGGGCTTCGCTATGTGAAGCAGCTTAAAGTGCGCTATGGCACGTTCTCTCATGATGCGGATAATGTAATCGTTTACGAGATTGACAAGGTGGATGCTTTCTTGCAGTTCGTGTTCAGGGGCTATTCCACGGAAAAGGAACACTTGAAAAAATTGGGCGACAATGAATCAAGCCAAAGGGATTGCCAAATTCTGCAACTCTCCCAATCGGGCAAGTCCGTCAGGGAGATAGCCTCACAGGTGAATTGTGGCAAGTCCACCGTAAACCGTATCATCCAGCGCAGCAAAGAGAGTAAAAACGCAGGTGTCCCAAGTGTCCCACTGTCCCAACCCTTAGAGTGTGGGACAATGGGACAGGATGGGACAGCCGACAATCAACCATCAAAAACGGACTAAGCTATGGGCAATTATTCATTACAGAAGTATAAAGGAACGGCAACACGGCATACCTGCCCCAAATGCGGAGACAGGCATTCTTTCGTCTATTACGTGGACGAAAATAATGTGCCGTTGCATCCATCGGTCGGCAGATGTAACCACGAAAGCGGTTGTGGGTATCACTACACTCCGAAAGAGTATTTTCAAGAGCATCCTGAACACAGAACTACCAATGATTTCTCTTTTGACAGGCAAAGAGCAGAGCAGAAGAAAGTGAAGCAGCAAAGTAAGCCGACAGCCATCGGCTATATTCCCCCTCACTATGTGGAGAAGTCGCAAAGCGAGCGTAGCAATTTCTTCCGTTTCCTCTTCACACTCCTTACTTCCTACTATGGCGACAAGGCGAAAGAGGTGTTGAAGCGGTTGTTGGAGGAATACCGTTTGGGGGCTACCCGTGACGGCTCTGTTATCTTTTGGCAGATAGACAGGACGGGCAAGGTACGCACGGGAAAGGTGATGCAGTACAATCCCGAAGACGGACACCGTATCAAGGGAGGACAGACATCGGCAGTGAACTGGATACACAGCATATTGAAAAAGCAGCGTGTGTTGGCAGAGGATTGGCAACTATCCCAATGCCTTTTCGGGGAACACTTGTTGAAAACGCATCCCGACAAGGTGGTGGTCTTGGTGGAATCCGAGAAGAGTGCCGTTATCGGTTCTGCTATCTTCCCCGATTATGTATGGCTGGCTACGGGTGGTAAGAGTCAGATGAGAGAAGAGAAACTCCGTGTACTGTCAGGGCGAACCGTGCTTCTCTTTCCCGATGCCGATGCTTATGCCGAGTGGAAACAGCGAGCCGAGAGCATGTACTTTTGTAAGGTGGTGGTTTCGGACATCATCGAAAGGAATGCCACCCCGAAACAAAAAGAAGCCCATATCGACATAGCCGATTGGATTATCTTTCAGATACGGGAGGGCAAGGTGATGAGTACAGCCAACCACTTGGTCGAGGCTGAGAGAATCCTCCAGCGGATGATAGAGAAGAATCCCGTCCTGCAAAAACTGATAGACGATTTAGACCTTGTGCTGGTCGGTGCATCTCCAATCGGCAACGATGATGAAAAACCTCCCTGACGGAGGAGAGCGGAAGCCGTAGGCTGGAGTTTGCAGACAATGGCTTGCCATTGATATAGCCCACTATAACTACACGCTCCGCTTACGTAGTTGTGGGCTCTCCCGAGGGGATTAGGGTTTTACCCTAATGACCCACTCAGGGCGTTTCTCCCCTGAGAACCCAGAGCAAAGAGTGACCCTCTCTTTGCAATCTCCGCTTATGGGTTGCACCCCTAAGAACCCCATGCGTTTACGGACAGCGGAAAAGCAAACAATAAAGTACAAACCAAAAAACAAGTATCTATGGCAACAAAATCAAGCATACATATCAAGCCCTGCAACATCGCATCGAGCGAGGCTCACAACAGGAGGACTGCCGAATACATGCGCCACATCGGAGAGTCCAGAATCTATGTCGTTCCTGAACTATCCACCGATAACGAACAGTGGATAAATCCCGACTTCGGCAGTCCGGATTTGCGGATGCATTATGACAATATCAGACAGATGGTAAAGGAAAAGACCGGACGTGCCATGCAGGAAAAGGAGCGTGAACGCAAAGGCAAGAACGGTAAAATAGTCAAGATTGCGGGATGCTCCCCCATACGTGAAGGAGTGCTGCTTGTCAGGTCGGACACCACACTGGCAGACGTGCGTAAATTCGGTGAGGAGTGTCAAAGACGCTGGGGAATCACACCGCTGCAAATCTTCCTGCACAAGGATGAAGGGCATTGGCTGAACGGTCAGCCGGAAGCGGAAGACAGGGAAAGCTTCAAAGTCGGGGACAGATGGTTCAAGCCGAACTATCATGCCCATATCGTTTTCGACTGGATGAACCACGAAACAGGAAAGAGCCGAAAGCTCAATGACGATGACATGATGCAGATGCAGACCCTTGCATCCGACATCCTGCTGATGGAACGCGGGCAGTCAAAGGCTGTCACTGGTAAGGAGCATCTGGAACGGAACGACTTTATCATTGAGAAGCAGAAAGCTGAACTGCAACGCATGGATGCAGCCAAACGGCACAAAGAAGAACAGATAAATCTTGCCGAGCAGGAACTGAAACAGGTGAAATCAGAAATACGCACTGACAAGTTAAAGAAGACAGCCACCACGGCAGCGACAGCCATAACTAGTGGAGTTGCTTCTCTTTTCGGGAGTGGAAAACTGAAAGAACTGGAACGTGCCAACGAAAAACTGCAAGACGAGGTTTCAAAACGGAACACCAATATTGAAAAATTGCAGAGCCAAGTACAGCAGATGCAGAAACAGCATGATACGCAAATCCACAATCTCAGAGAAATGCACAGGCAGGAACTTGACATGAAAGAAAAAGAACTGTCACGGCTCGCCAGAATCATAGACAAGGCTTTCAGGTGGTTTCCGATGTTCAGGGAAATGCTGCGCATGGAAAAGTTTTGTGCCATGCTGGGATTCTCTAAAGAAATGACTGAAAGTCTTATAGTCAAAAAAGAAGCCCTGAAATGTAGCGGTAAAATCTATTCCGAGCAACACAGGCGGAACTTTGATATAAAGGATGATATTTTAAGGGTGGAAAATGACCCTGACGATGAAAGCAGGCTGAACCTGACAATAAACAGGAAGCCGATTGCCGACTGGTTCAGGGAGCAATGGCACAGGCTTAGATATGGAGCAAGAGTGCCGCAACAGGAAGAAAGAAAAAGTAGAGGATTCAAATTATAATAGAAGCAATTTGATTAGTAATCTAAAAGCACTCCGATAACGATTAGAGTGCTTTTAGATTGTTTATCATTAATTATCAAAGCAAGTGCAGTTTAAGATTTTACTGAAGTTTGCATTAATAAAGAATATACTACAGCTGATATATGCGCAACATATTGTGACGCTTGTGATTCATTTCCCTTGAAATCCTTAACAAATACCGCTAAGGTATAACTGATATTATTAGGCAGACATATATAGGCAACATCATTGTGAGCTGCAAGAACACCATTTTCATTAACATCACCTGAACCTGTCTTATGCGCTATAACAACCCCTTCTTTATCAAGAAGTGGAGCTGCTATCCTATCTACACCTGTTTTGCATTCTTTTAACATATTCTTAATGAAACTTTGTTTCTCATCATCGATAAGACCTTCAGTAAACAAACGATTCATCAACATTGCAGCACCAAGAGGAGATGTATAGTTAGAGTAAGCCTTGTTATGGTCAGCCGACATTTCCTCTTCCGTATAAGCTATCTGAAAACTTGAACGAGGAATGAGTGTGGCTATAAAACTATCTGTTTGAGCGACATTAACCATATCCTTAAACATAAGGTTGCTTGCATTGTTGTCACTCTGAGTAAGAGTATAACGCAGCAAATCTCTCACTGTCAATGATATGACTGGCCCTGAATAATCTTTCAGCATAGGACTCCAAGTCTTTGGGTCAAGTTTATCCCTATTTATATTTACTAAGGTATCAAGTGAAATTCCTTTATTGTCAAAGTCATTACAAAGAGCTAATGCCTGATGAACCTTAAACACACTCATCATAGGATAAACACTCTTATTATTGACCTTAACCGTATCTCTGTTATTAACAATAACCGCCACACCAATTTCGCCAGGACAAGCTGAGACAATTTGAGAAATGCTATCAGTCAAAACATTTGTTAAAGGAGGATTTGCGCTATCTTTTGTCGCTGATTTATGGAACAATGAAAATACCAAGATGAAAATGCAAACTAAAGCTATACTCAAAACTACGATTTGTTTTTTTCTGTTTTTTTCCATGTTTATATTATTTATATTTGTTTGACGAGAATATCTTTATTTGCCGACAAAGGTACATAACTTTACGGAAAAATATGTTTCTAAAATATATAAAAATATATAAATAGACAGCTGTGGGGAAAATGTGGGGAAAAATTAGATAATTAAAAAGGCTAAATGACTGGAAATAATCACTTAGCCTTTTAATCCGTACCCAGACCCGTACTTCGTAATTGCTGCGCCCATCATTCAAGACTGTCAAATCGGGTCTTTCCTGTCAAGCCAATGATGCCTATGCGTATGCCAAACACATGGATTACGGATTTCTCGTTCCGTGAACAAACACTTTA
>ERZ773243.3197-NODE-3197-length-12068-cov-49.162324_pt1 | contig 12068 bp, 7 predicted proteins | sample MGYA00580520_ERZ773243 | MGnify/ENA primary metagenome ERZ773243 (study PRJEB29015, sample SAMEA2737747) | human gut metagenome | biome: human gut; feature: human-associated habitat; material: faeces | place: China | collected 2012 ... | reverse complement strand
GCGTACCGAATACGTTCACCTGGATGGACTCGGAAACGTTGTCCTCCATCATCGGCACATGCTTGTAGGCGGCCGCATGGAAAATATACTGAGGCTTGAACTCCCTGAAGATATCCTCCATGCGCGTGGCATTGGAGATGTCGGCTATGATGGTCTCAGCATCGATGTCGCGCCAACGGTCCTGAAGTTCCAGACGGATGTCGTGCAGAGGAGTCTCGGCCTGGTCCACTAAAATAAGCTTATAGGGATTGAACGAAGCCACCTGGCGCATGATTTCGCTGCCGATGGAGCCGGCGGCGCCCGTAATCATCACACGCTTGCCCTCCAGATGAGAGGCAACCTTATGGATATCTATCTCGATAGGATTGCGCTGAAGCAGGTCCTCAATCTGAATTTCCTTCAACTGCGTGCGGCTCAATGCCTGGCCGTTCCACTCGCTCAAGGGAGGCGCGGTCATCAGTTTGATGTTATGCACCAGCAGGCGATCAGCCATGTCGGACTTCTTCAGTTCCTCCATCTTGGCGGGAGAAATGATAATGGTCTGCACATCGCGGTCGTTCAGCACATCAATCAGCGTATCATCGTTAGGGAACACCTTGACACCCATCATCACCTTATTGATAAGCTCAGGTTCGTCCGCAATGAATCCACGCAGACGGTAGTGGTTGCGCAGATTGACACGCAATGCCTTGGCAATGTTGACCCCGGCTTCCTTGGCACTGTAAATGAACACATTGGCACTATGGGTGCCGTCAAAGTTCAGCGCCTCAAAGAAAGTCTTGACAACCACACGGGAGCATGCCATCATGGCAAAGCTGATGATATAGGACATGAACAGCACGCTGACCGGAGCCAGGTTAAACTCCAAATAGCTTTCCGTCAGGACACTCGTTATCATCAGCAGTGCATACGACACAGTCAATGACACAAAAATTCGCATGATATCCACAAAGGAGGAAAAGCGCAGCACATTGGAATACGTACGGAAAACACGGAAGAAAATCAAGTTGACAGCAACCGTCCATAAAATGGTCTTGTCAATGGTAGAGGATTCAAAAAAAATGCTTCTGAAATCATATCGGAGAGCATAGGCCAACATACTGGATATGACGATGATAAATACGTCAATTAATAGAATAGTCCATATCGGAAGCACTTTCGCGGAAAGATACCGATGAAAAAAATTTCGCTTCATTTTGCTTGACAGTTTTGTTTTAGGCGAGGCAAAGATACACTATTTTAGTCAAAACGGGCAAAAAATCGATAAAAAAATGTTATAATAATTATCTATCCTCTATAAAGAAACCATCCCGCCTTCCCCTGTTTTAGCAGCCGGAAAGCGGGATAGAAATAGTTTTACCCCGGAAAATGCGATATCCGCTACATCAGATTACTTGCCAACTCGCTCAACTGGCTACGTTCTCCTTTCACCAGATTGACATGGGCAAACAAGTTCTGGTCCCTCATACGGTCTATCATATAGACAAGTCCATTGGACTGACTGTCCAGATAGGGTTGGTCTATCTGCTGAATATCACCGGTAAACACCATTTTCGTGCCCTCACCGGCACGGGTGATGATGGTCTTAATCTCATGTGGAGTCAGGTTCTGGGCTTCATCAATAATACAGTAGGTTTCGCTCAAGCTGCGCCCGCGGATAAAGGCCAATGCCTCGATGACCAATTGTTCACTTTTTTGCATATCCTCCAAGCGTTTCACTTCAGAGGAATTGGCAGCGAACTGATGCTTGATTACATTCAAATTATCAAACAAAGGCTGCATGTAAGGAGCCACTTTCTCATTGGCATCACCGGGAAGGAATCCAAGGTCCTTATTGGATAGGGCTACGATGGGACGTGCCAGAAGAATCTGCTTGTAGTCGGTAAGTTTTCCCAATGCAGCGGCCAGTGCCAGCAGGGTCTTGCCGGTTCCCGCCTTACCAGTCAGGGCAACCAGCTTGATGTTCGGGTCATTCAGCACCTCAAAAGCAAAGCTCTGCTCAGCATTGCGCGGTTCAATGCCATAGTTCTTTGTCTTGTTGACCCGGCAAATCGAATGGGTAAAGGGATTATAACGTGCAAGCACACTGCTGCGGTCACTCTTCAGCACAAAGCATTCATTAGGACGAATGATGTCCTTAAAATCAAACTCGTTGATGTCCAGTCCTTCTTTGGAAGAATAAATGCGGTCTATCAGCGCAGGGTCAATACCCTCGAACACTTCATTCGACTTTTCGAATATATCCACATTGATTACCTTATCATTGATGTAGTCTTCGCACAGCAAACCGATGGAACGCGCCTTCATGCGCAGATTCACGTCTTTCGTGACAAGGATGGTTTTCATTTTAGGCTTTTTGGTAGAAAGCCAGTCCACTACCGACAGAATCTGATGGTCGGGAATGCGTTCGGGAAAGGAATCACGTACCCGGGGAGAGTCCACCATGCCTGCCACCACAAACAGACGGCCTAAGCCCTCGCCCAATGGCGCTCCTTTGGTGAACAGATTGTCATCGGTAATCAAATCTAGCTCACGGACGAACTCACGCGCATTGAAATTAATCTGCTCATTACCTTTCTTGAATTTGTCCAGTTCTTCAAGGACTACGATGGGAAGATAAATGTCATTCTCTTGAAAATTCTTCAAACAGTTATAATCATGAAGAATCACATTTGTATCAATCACAAAATTTTTCTTAGCTCCCATACACGTTAAATTTAAATTGTTAATACCTTTGCATAAGCTTAAGATAAGCTACACTGCAAGCAATTTCAAGCAAGCTTGATTGCGTTCGGTCTGCATTATCTTTGTCGCTTTTAAAGATAACAAATTAATAGGGAGAAAGGATTGCTTCTCCGTTAAATATTATAAAAGATGGATTATCAGGACACTTTAACTTACTTATATAACAGTGTACCCATGTTTCAGCAAGTGGGCGGCTCAGCATACAAGGAAGGATTGGAAAACACTCTGACCCTGGACGCACACTTCGAACATCCCCACCGCAGTTTCCGCAGTATTCATGTGGCCGGTACCAATGGAAAAGGTTCCTGCTCACATACACTTGCCGCCATACTGCAAGAGGCAGGATACAGGGTCGGGCTCTATACCTCGCCCCATCTGGTGGATTTCCGGGAGCGCATCCGGATTAACGGACAGCCTATACCCGAGGAATACGTCATCCGTTTTGTAGAGCAGGAACGTGGCTTCTTCGAACCTCTCCATCCCTCTTTCTTTGAGCTGACCACCGCCATGGCCTTCCGCTACTTTGCTGATGAGAAGGTGGATGTAGCCGTAATCGAGGTGGGACTAGGTGGACGCCTGGACTGTACCAATATCATCCATCCGGATGTATGCATCATCACCAACATCAGTTTTGACCATACCCAATTTCTGGGGGACACCTTGGCAAAAATCGCAGGAGAGAAGGCAGGAATCATTAAAGGTGGTATTCCCGTTGTAATCGGCGAAACCACTCCCGAAACGAGACCGGTATTTCTGGAAAAAGCACAGACAACGGGTGCCCCCATCTACTTTGCCGAAGAGAATGACCGTGAGGACTATCCCGGAATAGAATACGAACTGAAAGGGCTCTACCAGCAGAAAAATGCCCGGACCGTCCTCACTGCCCTCCCGCTACTGAAAGAAGCCGGCTACCGGCTGGACGGACAAGCGGTGCGCAGTGGCTTTGCCCGTGTGGTGGAACTGACAGGCTTGATGGGACGCTGGCAAAAACTGCAGGAGTCGCCCACCCTGATTTGTGACACCGGCCACAATGTGGGAGGCATCACCTACATTACAGAACAACTGAAACAGCAAACTTACCGCCAGCTACACATCGTCATAGGCATGGTCAATGACAAGGATATACGGGGGGTACTGGCCCTGCTGCCCCGGGAAGCGACCTACTACTTCACCAAAGCCAGCGTGAAGCGGGCATTGCCCGAAAGCGAACTGCAGAAGCTTGCCGAAGCAGCAGGTCTGGAAGGAGATTGCTATCCTGATGTACCCGCCGCTGTGCGGGCCGCACAAGAAAAAAGCCTCCCGGAAGATTTCATCTTCGTGGGAGGCAGCAGTTTCATTGTGGCCGACTTGTTAGCGAACCGCGATGCACTCAATCTCTACTAAGGCGTCTTTAGGCAGCGCCTTCACTGCCACAGCCGAACGTGCCGGGAAAGCACCGTCAAAATAAGTGGCATATACCTTGTTCATATCAGCGAACAAGGACATGTCTGCCAGGAAAACGGTTGTCTTCACAATATTCGCCATACCCAGCCCTGCCTCTTCCAGGATATGCTTTATATTCTCCAAGGACTGGCGGGCTTGCGCTTCCGCACCTTCAGCCATCATTCCGGTAGCTGCGTCAATGGGCAACTGACCTGATACAAATACCATTCCGCCAGCTTCGATAGCCTGGCTATAAGGGCCTATGGCGCCCGGTGCCTGCTGGCTGCAAATCACTTTCTTCATAATTGTTAAAGTTTGTTTTTATTAATAATCGAGTCTATTTTCTTTTTTGAAATAAAAAAATCAGAAGTATATGCAGTATTCCGGAAATCCACGCATTTTATAAATAAAACAACGTAATTTCACTCATAACCTGTTATACCTAGACTTAACTCATTTAACACGGGGGAGTTCCCCAAAACAGAGGCTCTGCTTGCGAAAGCAGAGCCTTTATTCTATCCCATCCCTTTACTTGCAATGCTTCTCAATCAAAGCATCCACATTGGGATCACCCAATTCCTTTGCCTTGGCAAAGCTGGTACAAGCTTCCTTGTCCTTCTTCATCTGCAGCTGGGCGATACCCATCAGACGGTAGGCCTCGGCATACTTAGGGTCTTTCTCCAAGGCAGCCTTCAGCACATTCAACGCCTCCTCGTAACGTCCCACGCGAAGATTCACCACTGCCAGTTCGGCACGGTAGGTCAAATCCTCCGGATTCAATTCGATGGCCTTCGCCATATCGTCCAGCGCACGCTGGTACTGCTTGGCCTTCAAAGCAGCCTGCTCACGGTAATAGTAGAACATGTCGTTCACTTTACCGTTCACGGCATTGTAATAGGCGTCATAATCCAGCATGGCATTGCGCGCCTGGTCTGCATTCATGCGGGCTTGGGCACGCTCCAACAAATAAGGGGCGGCTTCCTCCGTATAGGGCTGGGTAAAGCGGGCCACACAGCTGTCCATCAGAGCCAGTACCTCTTCGGCAGGTACCTGCATCAGTTCCTTGGTCTTGGCGGCACTGAAGAAGGTAGCCGGAGATGCCAGAATGGTCTTATTCACTTTATCATAGCTGGTAAATGCCGACGGATACTCCTGCTTGGCAAACAGGATGTCACCCTCCAACTGGACATAAACCGGAAGTTCGTCAATGGCTATCGCTTTCCGTACCTCGTCCAGAGCCTTGTCGAGCGACCAGTCCTTATAAACTTTCTCGGGCTTGCCCAATGCATAATTATAGATTATCTTGGCCCGGTTGTAATACACATCATCTTTCTTTGCGGCAACCTCCAAAGCCTTATCCATGTCTGCAGCAACCTTATCCATGGAAGCATCTTCACGGGACATGAACAGATGCTGGGAAGCACGGCGCAGATAACCGTCGGCACTGGCAGGATATTGTGCAATGAAATCGTTCAGAGTCTCCATATACTTCTCCGGAGACAGTTGGGAAGAAGCCATGTAGAGGAACACCAAAGCCTGCTCCTCGGTATCGGGCAATGCCTTCTTGATACCGATGCCCTTCAATGACATATCTCCATAAGACAATGCGGAGATATTCTGCGACATGGCGAAATTAGCGTCAATGGCATAGCAGATGGTAGCCGTGTCTTGTCCGGAGGACTTCTGCGCCAGGCCGAAGACCTGCCCGTCCACAGTCATCAGCGGACAGCTCACCATCTTGTCCTTCAGACGCATATCGAGCGTATAATAGGAATAGTTGCCGGAAATCTTATCAGCCTCCTTTACTTTCCCGGTAGTAAAAGAACGGTCCTTCTGGGTGGAATAAGGCAGCAAATATACATCCGCGCCGACAGCCGGAGCCACAGCAGCCAAAGTGAGCGCCGTGACTTTCTTTCCGGGGATGCCGACACGGAACTTGACAACATCGTACATATCATCAGCTCCCATAATGGCCTCCACCGGCATCTGTGCCCCGTCCGAGCTCATCACAACGGCGCGCTGGGCACCTTTGAACAAGGTGTAGTCAGAAAGCGCAATGCCATCTTCAGTGACAAAAAAGCCGTTTCCAGTATTCAGTATCTTATCGTTCTGGTCGTAAGTCACTACCGAGAAAACCGCACGTTTGGCTTTGTATACCCACTTCGGGGCTTGTGCCACACTCCACTGAGCCAATAAACAGAGAGTGAGCATCAACAGCAATTTCTTTTTCATATCTTAGTTGGTTCTTTGTTTTACCGCTTCATAAATCAAAATGCCGGCTGCAACGGAAACATTGAGGGACTCGATGGTTCCCAACATGGGAATCTTCACCCACTCGTCACACAACGCCAGGTTGTCATAGGACACCCCCTTGTCTTCGGCACCCATAATGATACACATCGGACCGGTATAGTCGGCTTTGGTATAGTCGTAATCGCCTTTCTCCGTGGCTGCCACAATATGGAAACCACTATTCTTGAGGAATTGCAGGGTCTCTTTCAAGCTGTGTTCGCGGCAAACGGGCAAGGTGTGCAAGGCTCCCGCCGAGGTTTTCATGGCATCTGCGTTGACAGATACACTGTTCCGTGCGGGGATAATCACGGCATCTACCGCCGCACACTCGCAAGTACGGGCAATGGCGCCGAAATTGCGGACATCCGTGATGCCGTCGAGCATCACAAACAGAGGATTCTTGCCCTGCTCGAAAAGGAAAGGTACCAAGTCCTCCGTCTTCTGGTAAGTGACTGAAGAGATGAAGGCAATCACTCCCTGGTGATTCTTACGCGTCACGCGGTTGATGCGTTCCACCGGAACGCGCTGTACCGGTATCAAAGTCCCTTTCAAGACAGCGAACAGCTCTTTTGACAAATCACTCTGAATGTCCTTCTTTACCAATATCTTGTCTATCTCTTTTCCTGCCTGAATGGCTTCTATCACGGCACGGACGCCGAAAATCATTTCACTGTTATCAACCATATATGGGTATTTACTATTTGACAATTTGCTATTTACTATTTGATACTTCCAGCAATGCTCTGGCATTGTTCAGTGCGGCTTCGGTCAGCTTAGCGCCACTCAGCATGTGGGCTATTTCTTCCACGCGTTCATCGTCGGTCAGACGACGGATGTGGCTGTTTGTTTCCGTCTCGTTGTCCTGCTTGTACACCTTGTAATGGGCGCGTCCGCGGGCAGCAATCTGGGGCAGATGGGTAATGCTGATTACCTGGCGGTCCTGCTCACCCATCTCCTGCATGATATCCGCCATGCGGTCGGCTATCTCGCCGGAGACTCCGGTATCTATTTCGTCGAATACAATGGTAGGAAGCTTGACGGCACCGGCTATCATTGCTTTGATGGAGAGCATGACGCGAGCTATTTCACCACCCGAAGCTACGGAGGAGACGCTTTGCAATGCCCCGTTCTTATTCGCAGAAAACAAAAAGTTCACAGTATCCGCCCCGTGTATGCCCGGCTCTTTGCGGGCACCTATCTCTACTTGGAAACGGACATTGGGCATGCCCAACGGAATCAGCCGCGCAGCCATCTGCTTCTCCACTTCACGGGCAGCGGCAGTACGCGCCTTGGTGAGGACAGCAGCCTGCTTTTTCACCTTATTATATAAAGCGTCGCAACGCGCTTTCAGTTCCTCTATGTGCTCGTCGGACGAAGTGATAGCAGAGAGTTTGGCGGCGTATTCATCCGTCAACGCCAGAAGTTCGCCGACAGTGGAAACGCGGTGCTTCTGTTGGAGCGTATAAATCAAGTTCAGACGTTCGTTCACTTCTTCCAGACGTTCGGGGTTGAACTCTATTTCATCCTCCTTACCCGACACTTCCTGCGAAATATCCTTCAACTCGATATAAGTGCTTTCCATGCGTTCGGCAAGTTCTCCGGCAACCGGATAAACCCTCTGCAGGCCGAGCATCGTGTTCAAGCACTCCTTCAGCCCGGACAACAAGCCTCCTTCGTCCGAGTAGAGCGTCTGCCCCACCCGATAGAGTCCGGCCTTTATCTCTTCCGCATGGCTCAGCGTATCCGCCTCTTGCTCCAGCTCCTCCTGCTCACCGGCAGACAAGTGTGCCTCTTCCAACTGTTCCAGTTGGAAACGGATATAGTCTTCGTCCGACTTATCCTGATTGGCACGGGCAACAAGGGCCTCCAAATCCTGCTGTGCCTGCTTCCATGCTCCGAAGATATGCTGGTAAGCAGACAAGGCATCTTCGTTATGCGACAAGATGTCCAGTACATTCAACTGAAATCCTTCCTTGTTCAACAATAGGTTCTGATGCTGGGAATGCACGTCAATCAGCTGTTCTCCCAGCTCCTTCATCTGAGCCAATGAAGCAGGCGTGTCATTGATGAATGCCCGGCTCTTGCCCGAAGCAGACACCTCGCGGCGCAGGATGCATTCTTCCTCGTACTCCAACTCATTCTCCTCAAAGAAAGGCTGCATACCGTAAGCGGAAATATCAAAACGGGCCTCGATAATGCACTTCGAAGCTCCTACACGAATGGCTTTCACATCGGCACGCTGTCCCAGCAGCAGACCGATGGCACCCAGAATAATGGATTTTCCAGCACCGGTCTCACCCGTTATCACCGAGAAACCGCTGCTGAAGCTGATATCGAGCTTTTCAATAAGCGCATAATTCTGTATGTAAAGCGAACGCAACATAAGGATATTGACGATTTACTATTTACTATTTAAATCTTTCACCAGACGGTCTACGATGTCGGCAGCCACTTCGGCTTTGGACTTCAAGGGGTAGTCCGTCTTTCCCTGGTGGTCTATGATACTGATTTTATTGGTATCGCAACGAAAACCGGCTCCCTTGTCGTTCAGGGAGTTCAGCACGATGAAGTCCAGATTCTTGCGGTTGAGCTTGTCTTCCGCATTCATCTGCTCGTTATGAGTCTCAAGGGCAAAGCCTACGAGGAGGCGCCGTTGGTACTCTGTATCGTTCTTCAGATTGCCTAAGAAAGCGGCTATGTCGCGGGTAGGTTTCAAGTTCAAACTCATCTCCCCGGTCTTTTCACGTTTGATTTTCTCATCGGCAACTTGTTCGGGAGTATAGTCTGCCACAGCAGCCGTCAAGATGGCGGCATCGGCATGGACAAAGGCTGCGGATGCAGCATCGAACATCTCCTGCGCCGACTCTACCACATGGTATTGATGCATCGGAAAATAAGTGGTCTGCTGCACCGGACCGGCAATCAGTATCACCTTGGCTCCCCTTGCAGCACATTCGTCTGCCAAGGCAAATCCCATCTTACCGGAAGAATAGTTGCCGATAAAGCGCACCGGGTCTATCTTCTCATAAGTAGGTCCTGCGGTTATCATCACTGTCTTCCCCACCAGGTCTCCCTCTTTGGCAGCAAAGTACATTTCCAGATGGCAAATGATATTCTCCGGTTCCTCCATACGGCCTTTCCCCACCAGATGGCTGGCGAGTTCTCCCGTAGCGGGTTCTATGATGTGGTTTCCATAAGAACGGAGTATATCCAGATTCTTTTGGGTGGAAGGATGGGCATACATGTCCAGGTCCATGGCAGGCGCCACAAACACCGGAGCTTTGGCGGAAAGATAGGTGGTAATCAGCATATTGTCTGCCACGCCATTCGCCATCTTGCCGATGGTGGAAGCCGTAGCCGGGGCTATCAGCATGGCATCTGCCCACAGACCGAGGTTCACATGACTGTTCCAGGTGCCATCACGTTGTGCAAAGAACTCACTGATAACCGGTTTGCTAGTCAGAGCAGAGAGCGTGATGGGGGTAATAAATTCCTTACCGGCAGGCGTAATGACCACCTGCACCTCTGCACCACGTTTAATCAGTCCGCGAATAATATAACATGCTTTATAGGCTGCAATGCTGCCAGTAATGCCCAATACTATTTTCTTCCCTTTCAGTATATTTGCCATTTATTTCTGAGTCATTTCACGCAGACGTATCTTGGTCAGCGTGGCTTTGGTATTCAAAGTAAAATCACTGTTCAGAATCCAACTGTAATAGCCGGGATCGCGCTTCAGGACATCGGATACCGACATGCCCTTGTACTTGCCGAAGTTGAATACTTCCACACCTTTGTCATCGTAAACCATACGGCCGGCAAAGTCCACATTCTTGTTGAAGCTGGAATAGTCGGCAAGGAAAGCCACGTCATTCTGCAACTCCGGATAGCGGTCCAACTGAGACATCAGCACCTCGTAAGTGGCACGTGTATCAGCCTCTGCCGTATGGGCGTCTTCCAGATTCTTGCCGCAATAGAATTTATAGGCAGCAGACAGCGTGCGTTGCTCCATCTTGTGGAAAATGACCTGCACGTCCACAAACTTGCGGCGGCTCATGTCAATGTCCACACCGGCACGAAGGAACTCTTCCGCCAGGACGGGGATATCAAAACGGTTGGAGTTGAAGCCCGCCAAGTCGCATCCTTCAATGTCATTGGCAATGTTGCGCGCCACTTCCTTGAATGTGGGGCAGTCGGCTATATCGGCATCGTAGATGCCATGAACGGCAGATGCTTCGGCAGGAATGGGCATTTCGGGGTTGATACGCATGGTTTTGGACTCCTCATTCCCGTTGGGATATACCTTGAGGTAACAAATTTCGACAATTCGGTCTGAGTTGATATTGGTACCCGTAGTCTCCAAATCAAAAAAGACTATCGGATTTTTCAGATTCAATTTCATTGTTTTTTCGTTTTATAAGCTCTGGCTATGAGCTATAAATTATAAGTTTAACTTACAAGCCACGAGCTACAAGTACCGTGCGGCATAATTGCGCAGCCACTTGTAGCTCGTAGCTCATAATCCGATTGCTAATATTCATCAGTCATTCAGCATCATCGGCATCAGCAGCATCAGCAAGTCTTCGTTCTCTTCCTGCTCTACCGGAATAATGACACCTGCACGTGAAGGATCTGCCAGTTCGATAACGATTTCATCGGCAGAAATGTTATTCAGAATGTCAATCAGGAAAGTGGACTTGAAACCGATGCTCATCGGATTGCCCGCATATTGGCAAACCAGTGTTTCTTCGGCCGATGTAGAGAAGTCGATGTCCTGTGCGGAGATGACAATCAGATTCTCCTGCATACGGAGCTTGATAAGGCTGCTTGCCTGCGAAGAGAAGATGGACACGCGGCGCAAAGCACCGAGCAGTTGCAGGCGGTCTACCGTCACTTTATAAGGGTTGTTCTGCGGAATCACAGAGTTGTAGTTGGGATAGCGACCTTCGATAAGACGGCACACCATGCGGTAGCTTTCCAGTGTGAACACAGCGTTGCGTTCGTCGAACTCGATAGTCACCATGCCTTGCTCTTTCGGCAGCAGATTCTTCATCAGCGAAGCCGGCTTCTTGGGCAGGATAAAGGCGGCACGTTCGTTACCTTTGGCGGCCAGTGTCTTGCAGCGCACCAGCTTATGACCGTCTGATGCCACCATCGTGATGTCCTCCGTTGTGATATCGAAATAGATACCGTTCATCACGGGACGAAGCTCGTCATCAGCCGTAGCAAACACGGCACGGTTGATACCACCCAGCAACACTTGTGCATCCATTTCCACACGTACGGCATTGTCACCCAACATGGCAGACTGCGGGAACTCGTCCGCATTCTGCCCCATCAGGCTGTATTTACCGTTCTGATACTGTACCGTGATTTCAAGGGAATCCGTATTGATTTCAAAAGTCAACGGTTGTTCGGGAATTTCCTTCAAAGCGTCCAAAAGGGTTTTGGCTGTGACGGCAAAACGGCCGTCCATATCACTTTCATTCACTTCGACTGTAGTGACCATCGTCGTTTCACTGTCGGAAACAGTTGCAGACAAGGTTCCGTCTTGCAGTTCAAAGAGGAAACAATCCAAAATAGGCAACGCATTCTTCGAATTAATCACA